>JACCDK011510761.1_pt1 | contig 10911 bp, 8 predicted proteins | sample 7445871 | NCBI WGS metagenome assembly JACCDK01 (sample SAMN15323436, study PRJNA562643) | freshwater metagenome | isolation source: river surface water | place: USA:Blue River Watershed | collected 2017-08-15
ATAACTCCTGCTTTAAAATATGTTTGAGCAGGCCGTGGCTAGAACCTAACTCACTAAATAGGGTTGCAGATGCTTCAATTACCTCCTTATCTAACAATGGCACTCGAACTTCTAATGAATTGGCCATACTCATTCGATCGACCTTTACCAAGATTTTCTGCAAATGAAAATAAAACTCATTTCTTCTTAGGTAGTCTAAGCTTTTTGAAGAATGAGAGCTTTTGTAGACATATCCATTTTTTGTTTCTTCTGAAATCTGATATACACCCTTGTAATTAATAATTTTTTTGGGCTCAATATACGCCTGAAAGGCCATGTTAGCGGCGCCTAAATCGGCCTCCCCTAAAAAACCTGTAACATCCGCACCCATCGCCTTGAGGACTTTTTTAGCGACCCTACGCGGCAGAGATCCAGGAATTCTAAAATACGGTGTGGATTTTGCAAATGTCAAAAAACGAGGATAACCCCAAAATAATTCATCGCCACCATCACCCGACAACATCACCGTATTCGTTTTGCGGGCAATTTTAGAAACCAAATACGTCGGTATACTGCTGTAATCGGCTATGGGCTCTGGCATGTCATCAAAATGATCGTCGACGATATCTAATAACGATTGACTGCCAAAGCGCTCCACATGATGATGCTTGATTTTTAGATGTTTGGCATATTCAATGGCCTTTTCGCTTTCATCGAATTTTTTATCATCAAAACCTATGGTTAACGCCGTTAGGTCCGGATTTAATTCTCTTGCCTTGGCAGCAACTAAAGTAGAATCAATTCCCCCGGATAAGAAAACCCCCAATGGCACATCAGCAACCAATTGCCTTTTTACGGAATTGGTTATGGCTTTACCAATATTATCAACAATTTTGGGATCCAGTTCAGACGTGTTTCCCCTGTTCTCGTAAAAGCGCTGATAAACCTTCTTTTCAATGGTTTTAGATTCGAAAGTAAATACTAAAAACTCACCAACACCCAATTGGTACACATTTTCAGCTATGGTGTAAGGCGGAGTCATATATCCAAATTGCAAATACTCGGACAACCCTACATTAGACCAACTCCACTTTTTGCACCAGGGATGTTCCAGGATTTGATTAAATTGACTCCCAAATACGATTCCATCAGAAGTATTGGAGTAAAATAAAGGCTTGATTCCAGCGAAATCTCTCGCCAAAAACAATTTCCGCTCTTGACTGTCCCAACAACTGATAGCAAACATTCCATTTAATTGATGAATCGCTTTTTCGAAGGAAAATTTTTCAATCAGCTTTAAAACCACTTCGGCATCGGACCCTGATTTGAGTTGACCCAAACTAAATTGCCTGTAAATCTCTTTATAATTATAAATTTCTCCGTTTAGCATGAGCACATATCTACCTGACTCCGAGATGAAAGGTTGATTTCCTTTGGAAGTGGTATCTAATATTGCCAGTCGATTGAATCCAAATTGAACATTATTGTTGGAATAGTAGTCCGTAGAATCTGGTCCCCCTTTTTTAGACTTCAAGGTAAGTTTCTCAAACTCTTGATGTTCAATGGTGGTAATTCCTACAGATCCAAAAAGGCGACACATGTATTAAAAATGGATTTTGTAAGGGGAGTTTTGTAGTAGTTTGTGAGCCACTTTAAGCATTATTTTAGACCGAAAAAATAGTATTGCCAACACAAAAGAATATTCTAAATTTAACCAATATTTTTTTACTTGGTTCTTTTCTTTTAGCACCTCGGTAATCTTCAATAGTGCTCGAGCTTGACGATGAAATAATAGAATCTTATATTTCCAGTTGAGTAACTTTTTTTGTTCACGGGCAATAAATGAATAAAGTTCAAACGTATTTTCGCGTTGCTTCAAATTCGTTACAATATCGTTGCGATGATTTCCTTGCATTTGATCAACAAAATACATCACTTCGTTGATTTTTAGCAATCTATTACAGCTAACAGATGAGGTAATTTCAAAAAAGTAATCCTGATTGGTCGATAAATTACCCCAGTAACCACAACAACTTTTGCGCCATAAGATAGATCCCGTTTGCCAAGGACGAGGATATTTCAAAATGGTTTCCCTAATATTTTGATGTTCCAATTCTGAATATCTTCTTAAAACCGTTCTATCCGAATATCTCGTTTCTGAAATGCACCAAGTTCCAGCATAAAAATTATCAATATCCTTACAAAGTGCTTCAATACTAATTCTCAAAAAATCTCTACTCCACCAGTCATCAGCATCTAAAAAAGCAACAAATTCGCCTTTTGTTATATCTAACCCTCTTTGCCTCGTAGGTCCCGGTCCTTGGTTTCGATCGTTTACAAGAATCTGAATTCTTTTATCATCGGTATAAAAAATTTCATTCAATGGAACTTCACTCCTATCATCTATTAGAATCAATTCCCAATTGGTATACGTTTGATTCAACACGCTCTCCACAGACCGGTGAATTGTATTAGTCTTATTATAATAGGGAATAATGATACTAATCATATCATTCAAAATGATTTTGAAGCCAAAACTCAAGGTTCACCAAATGAAATTTAAAATGTTCGCTAAGTTGATTGTTTTGTAAACTGTCTTTTCTCACTATGCCGTGTTTTACAATTAATCCAATTTCTAAAATACGATTAAATTCAACTTGAAAATTATTTTCACTGAAATGAAAACTAAAACCTTTTTTAGGCATATGCAAAACAGAATCTGGAATTCGATTTTTTAATCGTTCCTCCAAAAGGAACTTTTTCGACCCCTTTTTCATGTAAACCGACCGATTCAAAGAAAATACATATTCATAAATTTCATGGTCAAGAAAAGGGACCCTAACTTCGAGAGAATTAGCCATACTAGAAAGATCCGCTCTTTGCAAACAATGGTTAGGAATAAACGTATGTGTATCTAAATATTGAGTGCGCTTTACCTGATCACTTATGTTGTGGTTACTATATTCCTCAAAATGCCAAAGACTTCTTGATTTCATCCTTTGGGTCAGTTTCTGACTTAATATTACGCTCTTATTATTCTCTTCAAGGACACCTATCATCGAACGATTGTATAATTTCAAAAATTCAGTTTTAGAGCCAAAAATACCCGCTTCCCAATTTTTCAACAAACGCTTAAACACTCCTTGTTCATAATGTTTTTCGATTTTTCGATGCCATTTATACCCACCAAAAACTTCATCCGCACCTTCCCCAGAAAACGCAACTTTAGCATGTTTAACGGCTGTCTTGGCAATTAAATGATTATTAATCATGGAATTTCCGGCAAAGGGTTCATCATAAAATAGAGAGAGCTCTTGTAAGAGGTCCACCACATTAAGATCTAAAGGAATATGTTCAATAAAATGTTTGACCCCAAAATGTTTAGCAATGGCTTTGGCTTGATTGGTTTCATCATTTTTATGCCCAGGGAAACCAATTGTATAAACGTCTGGCTTGTACCCTAAATCCAGCATCTTCATCAAAAGGGTAGTAGAATCATATCCCCCTGATAAGAAAAGTCCTATAGGCACATCACTAATTAGATGTTGCTTAGTTGATTTCTCAATAAGTTCATGTACTTTATTTATTGCCTCATCATCTGCAACAATTGTATTTCCCCATGGCAAATCCCAATATTTCGTTAACTGCAGGTCAAAAGTTTTAAGGTCTAATATTCCATAATGAGCAGGTGGAAGTTTATATACACCTTCCCAAATCGTCAAAGGAAAAGGCACATAAGAGTATGTGAAATAGTCCGCCAAGGCATCTTGGTTTATAACCTTACTGAAACCCTGCTGGTGCGCAATGCATTTGATTTCAGAAGCGAATAAAAAATGATTCTGAGAATGCTGATATACAAATGGTTTTATTCCGAAACGATCTCTCCCAAATATTAACTGCTGCTTTTTATCATCCCAAATGCCAAAAGCAAACATTCCTTTTAATCTAGACAATAACTTTTCAATTCCCCATTCTTCATAACCATGAATCAATACTTCGGTATCAGAGTTTGATTTAAATATGTGGTTCGATAATTCTGCTTTTAGTTCTTGAAAATTATAAATTTCCCCATTGAAAGTTATCCAAATCGAAGCATCCTCATTGCACATAGGTTGATTGGCATTTTCCGACAAGTCTATGATAGAAAGACGGCGGTGTCCTAATGCAACTGTCCCTTCATTCAAAACCTCTGTTTCACAGCCATCAGGCCCCCGATGAAACATCAAATCCCGCAATGTATCAAATTGTTCTAAATTGACTTGTTTAGATTTTTGTATTTCACCAATTATGCCGCACACAATCTAGGAAGTTTTATTGGTTAGGTAGGCGTAAAATTTCATTTTAAAAAAGGCAAATATTCTTTGATAATAGTTAAAATTAACCGAAAATAATGTGTTGTTTTTCACACTTTTAAAATACTGATATTTCAGTAAAACAAAATTTTTATTACTAAATTTTTTAATGTTAATAGTATCTAAGTAATGTGGATTAATGTAACCATACGGATGTTTGACAAACATATAATTTGGATCTTTTAAATAATTTCTTAAACCAGAATTATGAATATGAATCGTTTTTAAATCAAACGAAGGATTTCCTATTTTCAAACCGTTACTCTTCAATTCAAACAACAATCGATTATCACAACCATATTGTCCAATAAAAAAATCGCCTAAATTGGTCAAAGGCAAATTCTTGCGGAACATCCAAGTATCTTGACTCTTGAAATTTGCAAAAAAGGACAATTGATTTTCCCTGCCCAAATCCCATCTCGTTAACGCAAGGACATCCCATTTTCGCAATGCCTTATTAACCAACTGCAATGAATCATCAAAAAAAATATCTGAATTTGCTACAATCTTTATGGTATTTGGGCTAAGAGTATTTCCGTAAGCAAATAGTTCCGAAAAAGTTGGTCGTTTACCATGTTTTATGAAATGTAGTTTATTGTGTTTGGATTCATTTGGCAAATCACTACTTTGCAGAAATAAATGAACTCTTTCAATTAACGGATGATCTAAATTGTTTAACAAACATTGCATATTTTCAGCTTCTCTCTCAGGTTCGGCTGCTTTATAATATGTGGTTATTAAATCAAACATACATTTTAATTGAAACGTTCAATTATTTGACCTAAAATATCTCGTAAATCATATTTGTATTCCCATTCTGGGTAGTGTGATTTGAACTTACTCAAATCACTGATCCACCAAATATGATCGCCTATTCTATTATCCTCAGAAATGCTATATTTTAACTTTTTACCTGATAAATTTTCAATCTCATCAATTGCTTCAAGCATCGAACAATTGGAATGTCTTCCTCCACCGGCGTTATATACCTCTCCGGCTCGTGGATTTTGATAAAAGTTCCAAAACATATTCACCAAATCGTAACTGTGAACATTATCCCGAACTTGCTTACCATCGTATCCAAAAATAGTATAGGCGGTATCAGTCATTGCACATTTCACCAAATAAGAAAGAAAACCATGTAATTGAGTTCCGGCATGATTGGGACCCGTCAAACACCCCCCCCTGAATACACCTGTTTTCATCCCGAAATACCTACCATACTCTTGAACCAGTATATCGGCAGCGAGTTTGGAAGCTCCAAATAATGAATGTTTAGTATGATCAATACTCATGTTTTCATCGATACCATCTTTAAAATAAGCATGTGATTCATCAATTTCCCATCTTTTTTCCTTTTCAATTAAGGGTAAATAGTTAGGAGTATCGCCATACACTTTGTTCGTAGAGGTAAAAATGAACACTGCTTCTGGACAATGTGAACGTGTCATTTCTAACAGATTCAAAGTGCCATTTGCGTTAACACTAAAATCTGTGAATGGTTCTTTAGCGGCCCAATCATGACTCGGCTGTGCCGCGGTATGAATGATTAAGGAAATATCCGAATTATACTTATTAAAAATCTGTTCTAACGCTTCAATATTCCGTATATCAGCATCATGATGTTCGAAATTTGAGATTGTTTCTTTGAGTTTTAGCTTGGTGTTTTCTGTTGAAGCATCATTACCAAAAAAATAGGCCCTCTGGTTGTTATCAATTCCAACTACTAAATCGAATTTATCACTAAAAAATTTTACCGCCTCGCTTCCTATTAGGCCAGAAGACCCTGTTATTAATGCTACTGTCATATATTATCAATTACCGATTTAAATCTATTTGCAAATGTATTCAATTTGTTAAAATAATCTGATTCTTTGTTTTGGTTAAGGCTATAAAGCACCTCTATTATTTTATGAGCCAATTGATTAGGGTCTTGCCGTTCAAAGTAAAAGCCCTTATTCCCCAATTGTTCAATATTCACGTCTAAGTCCGAGGCAATTACTCTTTGATTCATTGCCATAGCATCTTCTATGACTGTACTCCAACCTTCAAAGAGTGTGGGTTGAATAATAGCAACCGAATACTTCATTAATTTGAGCTGCTCTCGGCGATCTAAGAAACCTAAAAAGCGAACTACATGCTCCAAATCATTTTCCAAAACATATGCTTTCAACTTTTCAGTATATCCCGGGTTTCTATTGTCGTTCTCTTTGCCAGAAAACGCTATGACGACAGGATTACCTTGTTGTTTTAAAATTTCTGCCGCTTTAATCACTACAATATGGTTTTTATGTGCCCAAAACTGATTGGGTGAAAAAAAGTATCTCTCTGGCAAGTTAAATTTATTTCTGAGCTCTTTTATCTCCAAACTATCGTATTCTTGGTGGGTCACTGCAAAATGAACCACTGTAGTATTGCCTTTGTATTGAGGATAATACTGCATCCAATCTTTCTTTACGGACTCACTACTCAATATAATATTTCGGGCGTTGTCAGCAATCCATTGACTTCTTTCATGCTTTTTGGCCAACCCTTCTGACGTAAAGAACTCAGGATAGTGCTTGTCTTGGAAATCGGGAATCCAATACACGCGCTTTTCAAATGGGACCGATTCTAAATATCCGGAGCGCTGCATGATAAATAAGGCATCCAAATGTCCTTTGTAATGTTGTTTAACAAAGGCTTTTCTTAAAACTCTATAAGTGATTTTGTTGATGATTCTAAAAACTAAATTTGGTTTTTCCTGAACGAATTTTTCGTAAGTTAAATACGGATAGTTGGTCTCATTTTGAAGATTAGAGAAGTCATTAACATTAGAAAATACCAAAATTTCAGGTTTTTCTTTTTCATTCAATAAATTCAGCGCATTAATTAAATTAATAGTATAATAAGTACCTCCTACCCATTGATCGTCGTTGATAAAAATCAATCCTAATCGCTTTCTTACTGACAGACCGCCCAATTTATATAACTTTTAATTCCTTGTTCTATTCCAACCCTACTTTGATAATCCCAACTTCGCATCATAGAAACATCTGCGCACCAATTCTTCGGATCACCTAAACGCACTTCACCGTTAAATTCGTAAACAAAATGTTTAGGATAGAATTCCTGATAAAACTCTACGACTTCTGAAATTTTCACTTCTACCCCATTTGCAACATTCAATGCTTCGCCATTAAAATCAGCATAATCAATGGCCAATAATATTTGTTGCGCTATATCTTCTACATGAATAAAATCTCTTGACTCGTTTCCTGTTCCAAATAAAACAATTTTGTTGTCTTTAGATTTTTGAATCTTTTCGTGTAAGTCCCAAAGCAACAGTTTTTTCTGTCCGTTTCCGTATGCCGAAAATACACGTAGTGATTGCGTGTTCAAGCCAAAGCACTGACTATATTCTTTTAATAACATCTCCGCCATTAACTTGTGGTACCCATATGGTGATAGTGGTTGGATTGAATCTATTTCTTTCACAGGCAAACTTAAGGGATTACCGTAAACTGCTGCGCTACTTAAATTGATGAATTTAATATGGGTAAGATTATATTTACGCAATATTTCTAAAACATTCCTAACGACCTCAACATTGCTATCAAAATCACAACTTGAATTGGAATAAGAAAATGTTACATTAGCTGAACCGATGCAATTAATAATTGCGTTGGTTGATTTTATGATATCTAACAGTCCGCAGGAGTTAGAGAATTCTTGCCTATTCAAGGAAGTTAGGTCACAACCTTGACTTTGAAAAATCTTTAGAAGACTTGAACCTATAAAACCAGTGCTACCAAGAATCAATACTCTCATTTTATTTGATACGATGTTTTATTTACCAAATAATTTAATATTAAACAACCGAAAATATTTAGTCGTTTTTTTTCTTATTAATCTATTTTGAATTACTTCCGCAAACTCATTTAATACAGTTCGAACCTCAATACCTCTTCTTTGCGCAGCATTCGCTGAACAATAAGCATGTTCCAACATAACTTGAACCCATTTCGAAGTATTGTTAGCTACTTGAGATACACCATTTTGATTAATTCGATAAAAATAAAGTGGCTCATCTAAAAACACAATTTGCCCAACTTCCTCCATCTTATACCATAAATCAAAATCATCCGCCGACTTTAAACTTACATCAATTCCAACGGTCAAATTATATTTTTTTCTACTATATATAATCGGGTGAAATATAGGGTATTCAAATTTTTCAATTAACAAAGTATCCTGATAACTTTTCGATCTTGTCCAATTGGTAATTATTCCATTGTCCTCCAATCTAATCGAGTTTGCATATAAAATAGATAATTTTTCATTATTCAATTTATTAATATGTGTCCATAATATATGCAAGCAATCAGGTGTAAATTTATCGTCGCTGTCCAAAAATATAAACCAATTTCCCTGACTGGCCTCTACCAATTTTCTTTTTGTCGCTCCTACCCCTAAATTTTTTTCATTCTTTAATAAATGAAATTCATATTTAGTCTGTAGTACATTTAAAATTTCAATAGAATCGTCAGTTGAACAGTCATCACAGATAATAACTTCAATTTTAACTACCCCTATTGTTTGAGCGTAAATCGATTCGACAGCTTCACTTATAAATTTCGAATTATTATAGTTTGCTACTAAAACAGAAATCATACTGTGTTAATTGTATTTGTATTTATGATTTTGATGAACATATAATCTTAGTTTAAATCTTAACCTGAATATTCACTCAATTTATATGGTCAAATCATTTTGTCAAATTGCGATATTGTAGAAGTAAACCTTTGATTCAATATTCACTGGGGCTGCAGACAACAGACTATCAATCAATACAAATTTTTTATTTTTCTAATCAAACGAGCATAAATTGAAGTAATCATAAAACTTGCTGTAAAGCAAATATACTTTTTTAATAAGTAAAATGATCTATTTTCAATCAGCCATAGGAATACTAGCCACTTATCCTTCACGGGGGCTTTTTGAAAATACTTCAAATAAAGGGGAAACGTATCAATACTTGGTTTGAGTTTGTGCTTTACGTAAAATTGAAAATACCCAATTATAATTTTGTGATTAACGTTATGCCAAAAAGAGGTCGAATGCTCCCTATATTTAACATGAACAATATCTTGATATTTTACTAACCAATCTGAAATACAAAACCTAAACCACATATCCGTATCCTCAATAAATAAGTTTTCATCAAATCCTTGTAAATGATTTAAAGCATCTAATTTAATTAATGCCCCAGGAGCACAAAAATAATTGTGTTCCAGAAAAAGTTCTGATAATTCTTTGTTGGAATAGTTTTCAAAATTCCTGTTAGAGTCAGTTTGTGTGTACCGGCCTGTTTCGGCTAATTCATTGAATCTAATTGCGTTTGACAATAATAATCCCAAATATGGAATAGATTGAAAGATTTTTATTTGCTGTTCCAACTTTTCATTTTGTAACACATCATCCAATGACAAAATCTGCAAATACTCCCCATGAGCATATGCCAACGCCTTATTAAGATTTACAGTAATTGATTTTAAATCTTTCTCTTTTAAAAAAACTGCATCTGCGTTATTTTCAACTAACCAATTATCAATTATCTCAACCGTATTATCTGTTGAAGCCGCATCTAAAATAATCCATTCAATGTTTTTATATGTCTGATTCAAAACTGAATCTAACGCCTCAACACAAAAACGCTCATGATTACGAGTGATGCAAATTACACTTACTAAAGGTTCCAAATTTTCTCTAAATCGGTTTTTATCATCCCGGGCCACACCGGCAAACTCAAACAAGTTCTAGCTATTTCTTCCGCAATTGGAAAATCGCCTTCTTTGTATCCCAAATGTTTATAAGCTTTTTGCAAATGAGGTGGCACGGGATAATGAATCATGGTTTGCACTCCTTTTTCTGTCAACTCATGCTGCAACTTATCCCTGTTCGATGTCCTAGCAACATATAAATGATAAACATGATCTGAATTCTCTTGGACATACGGCAAGACCAAATCACTTCTATCATGCAAAGTTTCATTATACCATTGAGCGACTTCCTTACGCTGATTGGTCCATTCTTGAAGGTAGATTAATTTAACTCTTAAAAATGCAGCTTGCATCTCATCCAAACGATTGTTGTAACCAATCTCTTCGTTGTAATATTTTACAGCCGAGCCATAATTTCGCAGCGTTTTTATTCGATTAGCCAAATCTTCGTTGTCTGTGGTAATAGCCCCTGCATCTCCAAGTGCGCCTAAATTTTTACCCGGATAAAAACTCGTACCATTTATATCTCCAAACGAACCCGTAAGTTTCCCATTGAATGAACACAAGTGCGCTTGCGCATTATCCTCAACAACATAAAGATTGTGTGCTTTGGCAATATCCATTATTGCATCCATCTCACATGCTTGGCCGTATAAATGAACCGGGATTATAGCTTTGGTTTTTTTTGTTATCGCTCGCGATATTAATTCTGGATTGATATTGTACGTTTCCATTCTTGGCTCCACAAATACAGGCGTTGCGCCCACATGTGACACAGCCAATGCCGTGGCTATGTAGGTATTCGAAGGTACTATTAC
>JACCDK011860991.1_pt1 | contig 10907 bp, 10 predicted proteins | sample 7445871 | NCBI WGS metagenome assembly JACCDK01 (sample SAMN15323436, study PRJNA562643) | freshwater metagenome | isolation source: river surface water | place: USA:Blue River Watershed | collected 2017-08-15
ACACGGTGCGGTATCGCTAAGTTGAATGTTCCCCTTGGGAGATGGGTGAACTACGATGTATTGATTTTTTGTAACCGTTGCAGAACAATTCCGGTACATGGATTGAATGGTTAATTTAACCGTATATCGGCCAGGCTTAGTATAAGACGCTGTTGGAAACGAACGCGTAGATCCCGTGCCGTTACCGAAATCCCAAGTAGAAACCACTCCCGCTAACGGGGTGCTCAAATTGGTGAAATTCACCTGCCCCTGACCACAAAACACTTGCTTATCCGATGTAAAATCAGCCTTAAATGGTTCCAAAACTACCACCGATGATTTAATCATAGAATCCATGCAACCGTTGGTGTCCTTCACTACCAACTTCACACTGTATTTTCCTAGATTGCTGAATTGATGTCGAAAAGTTGCTCCCGCAGTTAAAACTCTGGTTTTACCATCCCCAAAACTCCAAGTACCTTTTAGTCCTTTGCCTTTACTTTTATCGGTAAACGTTACCCAGGAAGGTGCTTTACAATCGATAGCAGAGTCTGCGAAAAAGTCTGCATTGGGTTTTGGATTAACCAGGATAAATGCAGGTTTGTTTAGTTTAGAAACGCAACCGTTGGCATCTTGAATGGACAACGACACAGGAAAAGTCCCTGCACTTTTGAAAGTGTGAACGGGTTTCGAGCTTCCAGTTAGCACCGTTCCATCGTTCATATCCCACGTGTATTTGGTGATTTGGGTATCTCCTACCGCTGAATTGTCGGAAAAAGTAACGGTTTCACCCTGACAAATACTATTGGAAGTTGCCGTAAAATCAGCAACCGGTGATTTAAATGCGATAACAAATTGCGTTTTGGTAGTCGTATATTTTTTTCCCGAACCATCCGTAATCGTTAGGCTGACGGTGTATTTCCCGGGAGAGGTATAACTGGCCGATGGATTTTTCAGGCTACTGAGGTTGCCATTCCCCAAATCCCAAGACCAAGATACAGCCGTAGCGGTAGAAATATCGGAAAATTGCACAGTGAGGGGTGCACATCCTTTGCGATTGGTAGCATCAAAATTGGCTTGGGCATTTAACCCAATGGTGGAAAGAGATACACCCAACCACAGCAACCAAACGACGCACTTTTTAACCATCACATCCTTGAAAAACCAAGTAAAGATACTCAATTCTTTGTATTGACGATGGTTGAGATAATAAAGTTGTATGAAAGTTACTGATTTACAGAGATTTTAATACTCCCTCTATTGAAGCTCTTAACTGCCCTGCAAAATGACCCAAGGTGCGGTACCGCTTATCCGATATTTGTTCCAAGATTGTTTTATGTCGATTGTAACCGTTCACCGTGAATATAGCAGTTTTACTTTCCAAAAGAAGTCCGGCCAATTCCAAATTATTGCAAACCTCATTATTTTTATTGAATCCAATTCCTACCAGCACCATACAATCATAAGCTTTACCCACCGAATCTTTTATCAATTCTACCGTTTCAAACTCATTGGAAGGATTGCAAGCCAAAATTGTGATGGATAAATGCTGTATTGTCTGTCCTATGGTCTTATTAAACACTTCTGGAACAAGCACTTTGTCCCCCGTCAACAATATAATATTCAACGGTTTACCACAAATAATCCGCTCACGAATGCATTGCTTTACGTCAAAAAAACCTTGCGATTTTTTTTTATAATTCCAATGATTCAATACACTTTCTTCCGCTTGCAACACAAACTATATTATTTAAATTTTATAAATCAACAACCAAATGTAACCTTACTTATTGATTAAATTCATTTAGATTTTGCTAGACATTTTTTTTTTGCAATTGACAAAATTACCAAAAAATGACACAAATAATAATTGTAAATCACAAACAATAATTGTAATTTTACAAGATTATGACGATAAAAACTGACAAAAACTATCACACGCCGGTCAACAGAATCCGGATGCTTCGAGAAGGAGTAGGGTTTAGTCAGGAATACGTAGCCAATAAACTAAAAATCACCCAGCAGGCTTACTCCAAAATCGAAAAAAATCCAGGAGCAACTACACTAGATAGACTGCACCAATTGAGCGAAATTTTAGGGGTCAATATCAACAGCATCATTGGCGAAGAAGACATGTACATTCAACAAAATTTCCAGCAACAAGGTGGAAACGCATCCACCGTAATGTATGTGACCGGGTTAGCCGATCGAGAACGAGAATCTTTTATTCAACAAATCAATAGCCTTCAAAAACAAATCGATGTACTAACGAAAATCATAGACAGCAAATTATAGGTGGGGGAATATCTATCCTGATATTACCCTTTCGGTATTTACATTTGCTCTTGTTACCATCCTTTTAGATTCGCTTAAAACACAATCAATACCTTTGAAATTCCCGCAGCACGAGATTGTTGCCTAAATCAATGGTTTTTACCGGCTTCGCTTGTGCCATGAGATATTCAAATATGTCATTATGAGGATAATGATAGTCAGCGGCATCGTCTAAAAATAGAATGCGATTAGTTTCAGGATTCAACCTTTTGCTCACCTGAGCCTTATTAGCTACAGGGAAAATTCGATCGGAATGCAGTTTTCGGTATATGTTTTTCTTGATATCCAACACATCAAAATCGCGAAAGCAATTCCTATCGTAATAATACATAAAGTTCAACTCCAGCCAATCGGGACAAATAAAAATCTGGGTATTGGAATCTTGCAATTGTTGAATGGTTTTCACTGTTTCTCGAATGTTGCGATTGTTGGACCGATTGGGAGTGCTGGTTAGAATAAACAACACCCCAACCAGTGAATACAAACCCATTTGAAGTGTGCGCTGTTGAATTACATGTTCAATCGAAACAGCCAAAACCAGAGGAAAAGAGATTGCAGAGACCATCAAATACCGCTCAAAAAACATAGGCGTAGTAAACGAAGCGGCGAACATTACAAGCAAAATCCCCCAAAACCACATCATCAGCAATTGCAAGCTACTTTTACTTCCAATACCTAGTTTGCTGATTGTGATTTTCAAGTTCACTGGGCTTGAATTTCGAACGATTAATAGACTTCGAAAAGCCCATCCCATGGAAATTAACAGAAATAGAACAGCCGTTAGGGGTGCATTGCTGAACACCACCACCATGAAATACAAGCTACTAAAACTAGGCTTGGGTATCCATGTTCCGTGAGCGGATTCCGAAAATCGATGCAGCAAAACAGGGACATTGGGAATATAAAGCACAAATATCGTTAGCACCGCAATCAACACTCCCTTCCAATAGGGTCTAAATATTCGATGATGCATTGCTGCATGAATTGCTTGCACCAACAATAGCAGAAATCCAAAATAATGTGCGTAAATGAGCAACGTATTCACCAATCCCAAAACAAAAAACGCACTATAATCTACTGCCGACTCCCCTATCTCCGCACGCCGGTGCAAACCCAGATACAGGTTCATCGAAATTAACGCCAAGCAACCCAACAATGCATACACCCGAGATTCGTGGGTTAACGCGATATGGTAATTGGAAAAAATAAACACAAACGAAGCCATTACCGCTACCCGTCTATTAAAAAAATCCTTTCCTATCTTAAACATAAAGACCACCGAAATACAACTAAATATCAGCGAGGGGAACCGTACCGATAGTTCCGATATCCCAAAAATCTGTATCCAATAATGCAGGACGATTTCATACAAAGGAGGATTGTTTCCGGTTGACAGCAATCGGACAATGGACCCAACATCCATTTGCGCATGGTACACGCTAAACGGTTCGTCGTTCGCCAACGAATTCAACCCCAAATACCAACCTTTAATTACAGCGTTTACAAACACCAAAACCATAAGCACCATCAAACTGGAAGGCCAATGAATAGATTGTATAAATATCCTATCAATAAACTTTTTCAAATTGGAACATTAAGTCTGGATAAAACTACTAAATTCATTGCACATTGGCAATAAATTCGCTTGGCGGTATACCTTTTACTTTCTTAAACGCTCGAATAAAAGTGTATCTAGAAGTGAATCCCACCATCTGTCCAATGGCTTCTAAAGTGAGAATTTTATTTTCAGGTAGTTGCATTGTTTGACATGCCAATTCTATCCTTAATCTGGAACGATATTCCACAAATGTTTCCTTAAAGTGATATTTAAGCAAGTAATGAAAATGACTCTTAGGTATATTCAATGATCTACAAAAACTCTCTATACTAAAGTCATCCAAACACTGTGGATGTTTTTCATTCACATACTTGAATATCAAATTTAAATATTCCGCAACCAAGGCATCCGATAATTCTAGATTATTTACTCCACTAGGTTTTTCTGAATCTATATTCTCTTTAATTATAAATTGATGATTATCTTCCAATGTCCGATTATCCAAATCGGAATGAGTTTTAATGTATTTGTAAGTAGGCACACCAAATAAGACCTCCGGAAATAAGATAATTCTAATCATAAAAACCACCAACAATACATTGCGAATCCAAGGCAATGCTGTAAATATAAAGCCACCGTGATAGTCCTGAAAAATCACTTGCCTAGAATAATTAAACACGAATGTTAATGACATAACCAAATACAAAGCATAAAATCCCTTTAACCATAATTGCATGGTCTGATAATGCTCCCTGTCCCAATGCTTATTTAAATTTTCACTTAAAAATTTGCCAAGTATCCTATAGGTTACCCACAAGGAAATTGCTAACCACACAATCAGCACGGCAAAATAAACACCTATGTTGTTAGTTAAAATTGCTTTGGTGGACGCATAATCTCTGCTTATGGCAATGTTTCGAACAAATTCATATTTTACTTTTTCGTCTTTTATAGCATAATTACACCAATTTATAAATTGGAATACCGTTGGGATTAAATAAAATAAATCGGTTTTCTGCCACGTGTATTTTTCATCGGTTACTATTTTAAAATAAAATATCACCATCGCGGGCAGCAATAAAACAAATGCAATATCAAAACCATATATAGATGGGTGGGCTAAGTGCAATCCAGCGGTGTAAAGAATAGGCTGGATTTGAAACCACGACATAATAAGTATAAAATATGCCAAAAATTTGTTTGCCCGAGAAGTGTAACTCTTTGCACATAAAATGAATAAGGAAACTACAACTCCTAAAGTAAACACCATTACTTTTGAAATGGTGCTCGCATCAAATATTAATCTCTCCAACACCTCACTAATTTAATACCAGCCCAACCAATTTTTGCGATTGATTCGAAAAAGAAAAATACAAAATGACAATTGCATGATACCAAAAATTGGGTATAAATGAATTCCGCTCTCAACAAAATAAATACTCCGTAACATTATTGAACATTCCAAATGGATTTGTTCTTATTAATTGAAAGTATGACATGCGATAATATTAGTCCCAAGGGAGATACCGTAATGCCTAATAACGTAGAATAAAAAGAAATAATGAACGTATTGTCAATTATGAATTTACGCGTAAAACCGATAATCAAAACAACTAATTCGAATAAAAAATAAACTTGCGTAAGTATTTGAAATAAATCTTTCTTTTTAACTAAAGTACAATATAAAAAAGCTAAAAAAAAATAACCTAATCCAAATACAAAACGCAATGTAAATCGCACATAATTATTTTGTATTTCACCCGAATGCAATTTAGCTTTTATGGTATACCAATAGTACCCAAATAAAAATGCTAAAAGTAAATAAATTAGGAGAAACAAAAAGTTATTTGAAATTTTCAACTTCATTTTTATAATTCTCAAAGCGTAGAAATATTCGCACCAATAGAAAAATAACAACATACATAAAAACCTGAAAAAAGTAATGATGCATGGAAGGAAAAAAATGTGGCTTGTATTGAAGAATGAGCGTTAAACCTACAATTCTTAGAACATTTAACTCGTGCAATAAAAGCAATCCCAAAATGAGAAATAAAAATCTTCTGAACCTTGGGATATTTGGATAAATTAAAACAAAAGAAAGATACATAAACAACAAGGACTTGCCATTGCAGGTCTTACCCACTATGAGATAGGACGTATCGCATATCAACCCAAACTTAGGGGTAGTAGCCGTAACGTACATCTGAGTAGCTTGGTAATTTAAACCCGTTATTTTATTCAATAGTTGTATACCTTGAAATTGCAACGAATACATTATCCCTAAATCCAATGAAAGCCATTGATCCAAAAAAATCCAAACGGCAACCATGAACAACGCTTTCCAAATAAATGCAGTCACATCCTTTGAAAGAGTTTTACTAAATTTAAAAAGTTCTGAATTATTGAGGATTTTCATTTTTACCACGCTTGCGAATTCGGTTTACACCGTATCCAATCAAACCGCCCACCATAAGGGTAATTCCTCCATCTACAGGAATGCTTCCTCCATACGTCATTCCTTCATCAAATCCTTGGTTTATATCACCCCTTCGACCCACCGATTTTCGATTTTCAAAAACCGGATCGTTCGAAAAAAAATCGTTCTCCTTCTTATCCATTTTATCGTATCCATCTTCCTCAAATAATCCTTGTGATTTTGAAATATTGAAAATCCCCAATAAAAAGGTTAAGAAAATTAATTTGAATAAATTAGAACGTATCATGGCGTAACAATTACTTTTTTAGAAAAACATACAGACGTTGATTGAAACGAAAGAATGTAGCAATTCGGTATTAAATTCTTCATTTCAACAACAAAGGCCCCCGATAGCATATCCTGTTGATCTATTTCTTGGCGATGCAAGATCTTGCCTGTTAAATCACTTATTATTACTGTAGCCACCCCTTGAATATTTGGGGGGATAACTACACTTAAATTTTGACTTTGTTTTAATGGATTTGGTAGAATAATCCCCAACTCCTCTTGCAATTTATTTTTAATACCTACCGCAGACTGCGCAAAAATCAATTCAAATCTCTCGTCCCCCGTAGATTTGGAATCCGTGTTTATTTGAAAATTATATTCGGCATTGCCGATAGGGTGAAATTTGGTTAAATAATTGTCTTTTAAAAGGATTTCAACAGTGGAATCTACGGTTGCAATCTCATTGTATTTGATGGTATAATTGCCAGTTTCCTTAGTCCAAATAGTTAAAGGAAATGTCTTTCCAATATATCTATTTAAGTTCCATGGATGGCTTGAAATTGCCAGTTTTGAATCATCGTTACTTATAATCCCAATGTTTACAATGGCACTTCGCAAATCTCGGGCATCATACATTCCATCGAAATTATCTGTGGATTGCAAATCATTGCCAAATAAAAATACGCATTGATCTTCTTCTAATTCTTTGGAATTTTTATTGATAATGGAAATTCCAAATCGATTTTGTAACGAATCGATTATTAAAAACAATGGATTATTATCGTTTGCAGACGGTTTAGTTGAAACTTTAATTGACTCTGTAAAGGTTATATCTGCGGCAGAGTTAGCGCTTCCTGCTGCTTGAACCAGAAACGCGCCTCCCATCGGAATTACATTTTTCATGTTCCCAGTTCCTTGATTGTTAGACCTATTGTAGGCTATAAATGATTTGTTCTTCTTGTCATACATATGCACGGAAGCAAATGCATTGTTCCAACCGGAAGAAATTGCAGTTTCTGAAATATCAATATTGCTTGGGTAGGGATTCGCAACCAAATTCCAGCCTGCGGCGGTATTGCTCAAAACCGTTTTTACAGTGCCCGAACGCAAATCTCCGTAAATAGAAATTAATGCTGCCTCCGGATAGGTTGCACCCGTAGTTGATATTGTCTGACCTTTCCTATTTTGTACATAAATGGAGGCACCGTATCCAACTTTTATCGAATCGTACCCATTCAGGCAAGGTTTCCATTTATTTGTTGGTTCGTCGTACTTTAATACGGCAGCGTAATTATCGCTTGTGTTTACAGAAAATCCATTGGATGTCCCCCCCGGGCCCGTAATATCTATATCAAAAGCATCGTTCATTAATTGAGATAATGGCAATTGCGTTTTGAATGGATTTCCGAAAAATCGAAAACTGCTAATTCCTCGCGTGGTCATGAGAATAATGGAATCTCCCGAAGAAGTTAAGGATGGATTTGCGGAAGAACTGATGGCTGCTATTCTACCCACTTTCCCGGAGGAATCGGCAATTAATGTTAGCTTACCCCCAGTGTTGAGTGAACCCGTACCCGAAATATCAATGGTGCCCGAGTTGTCACCCCCAGGAATTCGCAACTTTCCAGTTAAGGTGGTAACTCCCGCTGAAAAATCCAAAGACCCCGAAATGGACTGGTTATTCGCATCGAAGTTTTTTGAATTTGAACCTTGAAACCTAATTACACCTTGGTTTGAAATAATCCCAGAAACTCTAGAGGTATTGCCTTCAATGGCTAAAACTCCCCCATTTTCTATCGTTATGTTACCTTCGATTCGTAAATCTTGGCAATACACAGAGCTAAAAATTGCAAAACAATAAATGCCCGTAACAATATTCTTTTTCATACATGCTCTCCTAAATTCCAATGGCATTGAAATTTGCATATTTCAGCGTTATTGTCCCCCCTGCGGTTCCAGTTAACCCAATTGCCCTAACATCGATATAATCGTTACTATTCATGGTTGTTTTAACTTGTGTAAATGAATAAGCAATTGATGTACTATTGGGTAAAATACTAATAGATTCAGGAAGCAATACCCCATTTTTAAAGATACCAACAACAATTTCATCCATGCTCGTACCACTCGTTCCGAAACCAGTAAAAGCATACCGCAATGCTATGTGGAAGCTCTTTTGGACTGTTCCCTTGTAGGCCAATACGCCAGCTCCTGCACCTGTGTTGTTGTGATTCACCCGTGCCCCCAATTCCAGTGACGAATCTAAATGTGTATTTGTTCCAAGGGTTGTTCCAACGGCGGGGAAGCTCAATATGGTCCAATTCGTATTGGCCGTAGTGTTAATAACCCATGACGTATTACCAATAGTATTATTTGTTGGCGTCGTTGCATAAAATGAAACCTCCGCAATTGCAGTGGGTACCACCAACCCACCGTTCATCCTTACTGTACCGTTAAACGTTTTATTCCCAGTGAAGGTATCGTTCGTGTTTTTTGTAGCCATTTCCACCCAATTCCCACTTTCTCTAACATTGAATTTGTTGGTGGTGGTATTGTAAATTACCAATCCGTTGGTTGGTGTTGTGATGGCATCGCGTTGTGTAGTGGTTAGTCTAGGGGGTAACAATCCTTTTGATGTTGAACTTACTTCCAAAGCAGCCGAACTGTTAACAGCGCCCGATACACCCACACCTACCTGAGCAGTTACATAGGAAGCACTTAACAAGCACATTCCCATTACAATTGTTTTAATTTGTTTCATTGGTTTAACATTTGATTGATGAATTTCATTGTACGTTCAACTCCTTTCAGATTATTTAGTTATTTCTAAAAAGAACTTTGATACGTACTAATGGATATTCGCCGCAAATGTTAGTAAAACCAAGCATCCATAAAGACCCGCACGTGTTGCGAAACCATCAATTTGAAACATTGACGCGGATTTTATTGTTTCAACTTTAGCATTTTGAAACAATTTAAAAATCAAAACTAATCAATAGGGGAACGAATATGCATCCAATTGACTTTGCTCGCATGACATGTTAAGCATACCCACAACAAAGAACTATGTCGTTTAACATAGAAAAAGCTAGTTAATTACGTATAATTTAAAGAAGCTATTGGATAATTTAATCCATCGACCCATTCAATTGTTATCTTCATTGTATGGCAACTACTTTCTTAAAAGCTCGATGGGAAAATCTGATAATGGCCAATTATAGCATCGATACCGAAAATCTTAGACCATATCTTCCCCAAGGTGTTGAGTTGGATTTATTCGACGGGAAAGCCTACGTGAGTTTGGTGGGATTCTTATTCAAACAAAGTAAAATTTTTCATGTGCCCATTCCATTCCTAGGGACTTTTGAGGAAATCAATTTGAGGTTTTATGTAAAAAGGAAGATTGAGGACCGATACCAACGAGGTGTTGTTTTTATCAACGAAACCGTACCTTACCAACCCGTGGCCTGGTTAGCGAACAAACTCTACAAGGAACATTACATTGCCATTCCAACCAAACATCGCATCGCTTGGGAGCCCACCACTAAATCTATTCGATACGAATGGAAGGTTAACCAAGCTTGGAACCACTTGCAAGTAACAGCCTCCCGCGAATCCCGCGAAATGGAACGCGGAAGTTTGGAAGAATTCATTTTTGAACATTACTACGGGTACACCAAAGTCTCCAACGAATCCACCCAAGAATACAAAATCAATCACCCCCGTTGGAAGGTAAACGAGGTGCTGGATTGGAGCATACATTGCGATTTCCAAAACATGTACGGTCCCTCCTTTGGCTGTTTAACCCAGCAAAAACCCGATTCCGTAATAATCGCGGAGGGTTCTTACATCAGCGTAGACTGGAAACGAAAATCAATCTGATACCGCAAAACTACTTCAAGATCCTGTTTTCTCCTACGGGTTGAAACATCCGTACACGAATGGCTCACACGAATAATTATCGATAACCAAAAGAAAAAGACCGTCTGATGGATTTAGTATTTTATCATATTTTTTATATTTTCGTAATATATCTAACTTACCAAATAGTTGGAACTGCAAAAGGAATACATGAAATTTAAATCCCCATTGAAATTCATATTACCCATTGCAACGCATAACTAAAACAATCAATAAACTAACATAAAATGAAATTCATCAAGCCACTTTCGCTACTTGTATTGGTAACCCTACTGTTTTCTGCATGTGCCAAAATATTTTACAGTCCGGATGCCAACACATTAGCTCAAAACCAAAAAACAATTGCTATCATCCCTCCAACTGTTTCCATCGCAGCCAATAAGAAAGTAAATGCAGACGCCCTTAAAGAAC
>JACCDK010039379.1_pt1 | contig 10903 bp, 9 predicted proteins | sample 7445871 | NCBI WGS metagenome assembly JACCDK01 (sample SAMN15323436, study PRJNA562643) | freshwater metagenome | isolation source: river surface water | place: USA:Blue River Watershed | collected 2017-08-15
ATAGAACGTATGTTGTTGCAGCTTCTGCATGCCGGTGTTTTGGCTCGCCAGAAGGCGGTGATCCTGGGGGATTTTTCGGGCTATCGCCTCAGTGAGTATGACAATGGTTATGACTTTGAGGCCATGCTGGCCGGGCTGGGTGGTCTGTTGCCTGTGCCTTTGCTGCAGGGGCTGCCTTTTGGTCACACGCGAGACAAACTGACCTTGCCTGTGGGTGCGGTGTGCCGTGTTCGGTCGGATCCGAGTGGCCTGCAACTGTCCCTAAGCGACTACCCCGGCCTGCGCAGCTAGACGTGCCTCGTGTGTCCGCCAGCTGGGCGAAGCACAGATAAGCTGGGCGCCCCCCGTCGCTTGGGCAGCCTCAATGATAAAATCTCGGTCTTGCATCGATGTTACGGCACCGATGTTGTGGGCCGCTTAATGCCTGCCCTTTTTCTTCTCGTCCGCATCCCAGAGGTTTCCGTAGTGCTTTCCACCGCCAATATCACCATGCAGTTCGGCCCCAAGCCGCTTTTTGAAAATATTTCAGTCAAATTCGGCGAAGGCAATCGTTACGGCCTGATTGGCGCCAATGGCTGTGGCAAGTCCACCTTCATGAAAATCCTTGGCGGTGATCTCGAGCCATCCTCCGGAACCGTAATGCTCGATACCAATGAGCGTCTGGGTAAACTGCGTCAGGATCAGTTCGCTTTTGAAGATATGCGCGTGCTGGATGTGGTGATGATGGGCCATACTGAAATGTGGGCTGCGATGAGCGAGCGGGATGCCATTTACGCCAACCCGGATGCGACCGACGATGACTACATGAAAGCGGCCGATCTGGAGGCGAAGTTTGCCGAGTATGACGGCTACACCGCCGAAGCGCGCGCCGGCGAATTGCTCTCGGGAGTGGGTATACCAACGGCGCAGCACAATGGTCAGATGAGCAGCATTGCACCGGGCTGGAAGTTACGGGTATTGCTGGCGCAGGCGCTATTCTCGAATCCCGACATTCTCTTGCTGGACGAGCCGACCAACAACCTCGATATCAATACCATCCGTTGGCTCGAAGATGTGCTCAATGAGCGCAACTCGACGATGATCATCATCTCGCATGATCGTCACTTTCTGAATCAAGTCTGCACTCATATGGCAGACATGGATTACGGGACGCTCAAGGTTTACCCTGGCAACTATGATGACTACATGCTGGCCTCGTCGCAGGCGCGTGCCCAGCAAATGGCGGTCAATGCCAAGGCGAAAGAAAAGATCACCGAGTTGCAGGATTTCGTGCGTCGCTTCTCGGCCAACAAGTCCAAGGCCCGTCAGGCGACGTCACGCGCCAAGCAAATAGAAAAAATCAAAGTTGAGGATGTGAAGCCCTCATCGCGTCAGAACCCGTTTGTGCGTTTTGAAATGGGTAAAAAGCTGCATCGACTTGCAGTGGAGTCCCAGGGTATCGCCAAGTCTTACGATCGAGCGCTGTTCAAAAATCTCAGTCTCTCCGTCGAGGCGGGAGAGAAGATCGCCATCATTGGTGAAAACGGTGCCGGCAAAACGACCTTGCTGCGTTGCCTGGGTGGTGATTTGTGTGGACTCATGCCGGATGCGGGTACCGTCAAATGGGCGGAAAATGCCGACATTGGCTATATGCCGCAGGATCCTACCGAGGAATTCGCGGTCGACAAGACGCTCAAGGATTGGATGACCGAATGGACCCGCGAAGGGGATGATGACCAGGCTGTGCGCTCGATTCTGGGTCGCCTGCTGTTCTCGGGTGATGATGTGAAAAAATCAGTCAAGGTCTTGTCCGGCGGCGAGAAGGGGCGCATGGTGTACGGCAAGCTGATGCTGGGTCGACACAATGTGATGCTGATGGATGAGCCGACGAATCATATGGATATGGAATCCATTGAATCACTCAACATCGCTCTGGAAAAATACGAAGGTACCTTGATCTTCGTTTCTCATGACCGGGAATTCGTCTCCTCTTTGGCCAATCGTATTCTCGAGGTCCGGCAAGGCGAGATCATCGACTTCAAGGGCAACTATGACGAATATCTGGCGACGCAAGGTATTCAGTAATTTTTGATGCAGACTGACGAAGAAGTGACTGCCATGGAAATTAAAACCGTTGAATTTGAACGCCCCGCGGGCGATGGCGCCAGTTGCGTGGCCTCCGCCTGGGCCAAGGTGCCCGAGGTCTTGCAGGCGAGCGAACAGGTGGCACTCAAAGACAAGATACGGCGTCTTCTGAAAGAAAAGCAGGCAGTGCTGGTTGCTCACTACTACGTCGATGCAGACCTCCAGGATTTGGCTGAGGAAACCGGTGGTTGCGTCTCGGATTCGCTCGAAATGGCGCGCTTCGGTCGAGATCATCCGGCAAAAACACTGGTCGTGGCAGGTGTACGTTTCATGGGCGAGACAGCAAAAATTCTCTCGCCAGAAAAAACCGTGCTGATGCCGGATCTGGATGCCACCTGTTCGCTGGATCTGGGTTGCCCGGCAGACGAGTTCGCTGCCTTTTGTGATGCCCATCCTGATCGTACCGTGGTGGTTTATGCCAATACCAGCGCTGCGGTCAAAGCCCGTGCCGACTGGATGGTGACTTCGTCCATCGGTCTGGATATCGTTGCGCATCTGCATGCGCTGGGTAAAAAAATCCTATGGGCACCGGACCGTCATTTAGGTGCCTACATACAAAAGCAAACCGGTGCCGACATGTTGCTCTGGCAAGGTTCCTGTCTGGTGCATGATGAATTCAAAAGTGTCGAGCTCGAGTTGCTGCGCCAAGCGCATCCGCAAGCGAAAGTGCTGGTGCATCCAGAATCCCCTGAGGCTGTCGTTGCTCAGGCGGATGTGATTGGCTCGACCTCACAGCTGATTGCGGCAGCGGTCTCATTGGATGCGCCAGAATTTATCGTCGCCACCGACAATGGCATTCTGCACAAAATGCGTACTGCATCGCCCGGTAAACGCTTTATCGAAGCACCCACTGCCGGTAACAGCGCGACCTGCAAGAGCTGTGCGCATTGTCCGTGGATGGCCATGAATGGTCTGCAGAATCTGGCGGATGTGCTGGAGTCGGGTCGTAATCAGGTTCACGTCGATGCAGCGGTGCGCGAGAAGGCCGTGACCTGCATACAGCGCATGCTTGATTTTGCGGCTGAACGCAAAGCCAATACGCGACCCTCGGCAGATTTGGCGGCCGAGCAAAAACTTTTCTCGGGCATTGGCCCGGCATGAGCACGCTGAGCAATCGCTTCGCACCTTTCGATGCGGCGTTGGCTTCTGCTTTTGAACAAAACATAGCGGTTGCCCTGACAGAAGACATAGGCGCAGGTGACTGGACGGCGCAGCTGCTTCCTGAGCATGGTGTTGTCCAGGCCAGACTGACAGTGCGCGAAGCCGCGGTGTTATGTGGTGCGCCATGGTTTGAAGGGGTGATGAATGCGGTTGATCCCCGTCTGCTGATTCAATGGCATTACGCCGAGGGTGATCAAATGCAGGCTGATACGGTCGTCTGCGAGATCACCGGACCGGCGCGTTCGCTGATGACGGCCGAGCGCGCTGCGATGAATTTTCTGCAATTGCTGTCGGGTGTGGCGACGATGACGCGCGACTATGTGTCGTTGGTGGCGGGTACCCGCGCATCTATTCTCGATACCCGAAAAACGATACCTGGACTGCGACTCGCGCAAAAATATGCGGTGCGCGTGGGTGGTGGTCAGAATCAGCGACTTGCTTTGTATGACGGTATTCTGATTAAGGAAAATCATATCGCTGCGGCCGGCGGCATTGCAGCAGCATTGCAGGCGGCACAAGCGCTGCATGCGGGTGTGTCGGTTCAGATTGAGGTGGAGAACGTCGCTGAATTGAAAGAAGCCCTTGATGCCGGTGCAGTATCGATACTGCTGGATAATTTTTCTGTCGAACAAATGCGCGCAGCGGTTGCGCTCAATGCAGGCAGAGCATTGCTCGAGGCGTCCGGCGGCATACAACGCGATACCGTGAGAGCTATTGCAGAAACGGGCGTCGATCGCATTTCTATCGGCAGCCTGACCAAGGATATCCGGGCGGTTGATTACTCGCTCCGGGTCATCTAATCGAGGCGCTACATCACGAGTGTACCAATGCCCATTGCGACTTAGGTGCGCACTGCGCTGCGGCGCGCTGGCGTGAGTACTGTGGGAAGCGCCTTAGGCAATGTCTCGGGATAATCCAGGCTGTAGTGCAATCCCCGACTTTCACGTCTTGATAGCGCGCTGCTGACGATCAGCGAGGCGACTTCCACCAGATTACGTAGTTCAAGCAAATCGCGTGTGATACGGAAGTTCGCGTAGTACTCGTCAATCTCTTCCTTGAGCAAGCCGATACGGTGCTGTGCGCGCTCTAGCCGCTTGGTGGTGCGTACGATACCCACGAAGCTCCACATGAAGCGCCGCAGCTCATCCCAGTTTTGGGTGATGACGACTTCTTCGTCTGCGTTGGTAACTCGGCTCTCATCCCATGCGGGTAACGATATGCTCGCTACACGGGGCTGGTTGGCAATGTGCATCGCCGCTGCACGGCCAAGCACCACACACTCCAGCAATGAGTTGCTGGCCAGCCGGTTGGCACCATGCAAACCCGTGTACGCAGTCTCGCCGACCGCATACAAACCCTGCAAATCAGTGCGACCTGCAAGATCCGTCACGATGCCACCACAGGTGTAATGCGTGGCAGGCACTATGGGTATCGCCTGCTTGGTGATGTCGATGCCCAATTCAAGGCATCGGGCGAAGATGGTCGGGAAATGCGATTGCAGGAATTCGGGTGGCTTGTGGCTGATATCGAGATCGACATAGTCCAGACCGCGTTTCTTCATTTCGAAGTCAATCGCGCGCGCAACCACGTCGCGTGGCGCCAGTTCCGCTCGCTCGTCATGCGAGGGCATGAAACGCTGGCCTGCTGCCTGACCCGCCGTCTCAGGCAGCTTGAGCAAACCGCCTTCGCCCCTAACTGCTTCGGTGATCAGGAAAGATTTTGCGTAGGGATGGTAGAGGCAGGTCGGATGAAACTGAATGAATTCCATGTTCGCGACCCGGCAGCCGGCGCGCCAAGCCATCGCAATGCCATCACCCGTTGCGGTGTCAGGATTGGTCGTGTAGAGGTACACCTTGCCCGCGCCACCGGTCGCCAACACGGTGTGATCGGCATCAATCGTCATCACATGCCCGGTACCGACATCCTGCACATACAAGCCAAGGCAGCGGGGCGGTGATTCGGTCAGACCGAGCTTGTCAGTGGTGACCAGATCAATGGCGATATGGTGCTCAAGCAGAGTGATGTTTGGATGCTTGCGTACCTGCTCTTCGAGGGTCAGTTGCACTGCATGGCCAGTCGCATCCGCCGCATGGATGATGCGTCGCTGACTGTGTCCGCCTTCGCGGGTGAGATGAAAGCCGAGTTCCGTCTGCTCATCGCGAGTAAAGGGCACGCCCTGCGCGATCAGCCATTCGATCGCTGCGCGGCCCTGCTCGACGATCTGACGCGTCGCGGTTTCATCGCAGAGGCCAGCGCCGGCCACCAGCGTGTCGGCTACGTGCTGATCATGGCTGTCATGGGAGTCCAGTACCGCCGCAATACCTCCCTGCGCCCAGTCACTGGCACCGTCTCGGAGCGCGCGTTTGGAAATGACCACCACCTGACGGGTATGGGCCAGATGGAGGGCAACGGACAGGCCGGCCAGGCCACTGCCGACAATGGCAACATCAAATTTCATGGGGAATTGGCTAAAAATGCGGGTTTCAGGGCGACTTACGGGACTATAGGCGATTTGGGCCTACTCCGCACAACGTGGGGACCTACGCAGAAATTGCCGGTTTGGGGCGTCAAAAGTCACAAGTTTCGATCTGGGTCAAATTCTTTTTGGATCAGGCGGTTGTGGACAGCTTCTCAAGTATAATGGGCGCCACGTTGAGATTCGAGTAGCAGTGGTGCAGTATCAGTCTGTAATTCCTTACTTGGTTGAGACGCTCTTCTGGCGGATATTCCGCCTCACTTACTAAGATAGGAAATGCAATGGCAACTGGTACAGTCAAGTGGTTCAACGATGCAAAAGGTTTTGGTTTCATCACACCGGACGAAGGTGGCGAAGATCTGTTCGCACACTTTTCCGCGATTCAAAGCAACGGCTTCAAATCCCTGCAGGAAAATCAGCGCGTTCAGTTCGATGTGACGAGCGGCCCCAAGGGCAAACAAGCGTCGAACATTCAGCCTATCTGATTCGTTTGAACCTTGCATGACTCGCTGACCGTCTTCGTGACGGGTTGGCAAAGGAACCTCCTGATTTGAAAGATTCAGGGGGTTTTTTATCGCGATTTTCGCCAGTAATCAGTTTGTGCGAATGCTCTGCGCAGGAAATCGACGAAAGACCGTATGCGCAAGGGTAAATGCTGCCGCTGCGCGAACACGGCGTAGATGTCATTGCCCGGCGCAGCAAACTCGTCAAGCACGGTCTCAAGAAGGCCTGATTCAATCTCGGCACCCACTTCCCACATCGATCGCCAGGCAAGTCCGCGCCCGGCAAGCGCCCAATCATGTAGCACAGCGCCATCATTGCAGCCCATGGTTCCTGCGACTTTGGCTGTCAGATTCTTGCCGTTTTGGCGAAAAGTCCATCCTCGTTGGCTGCCGTCACTCGACATGGCAAGACAGTTGTGATGCGATAACTCATCCGGCGACAAGGGGCGCCCGTGTTTCTTGAAGTACTCCGGTGAACCAACCACAACACGTTTATTGTCAGCGAGCTTTACCCCGACCAGACTAGAGTCGGACAAATCAGCAATCCGGATTGCAACGTCAATGCCCTCGCCAATCAGGTCAACCACACGATCATTGAGACTCAAGGTGAGCGTAACGTCGCGGTATTCTGCCAAAAATGACGAGATCAGCGGTGCCACGTGCTGACGACCAAATCCCGCTGGAGCGGAGATCAGCAGATGTCCACTTGGTCGGGCGCTGCGTTCTGATACTTGCGATTCAGCGTTTTCCAGATCGAGCAGAATGCGCTGACAGTTTTCCAGAAATGCCAGACCTTCATGGGTGAGCGCAATTTTTCGGGTGGTTCTTTGAAGCAGTTTGACCCCGAGTCTTGCCTCAAGCGCATCCAGGCGGCGTCCGATGACGGCTGGTGCAATGCCCTCGGCACGGGCGGCGGCAGACAGGCTGCCGCGAGCCGCAACATCGACAAAGGTCGAAATTTGCTTAAACTGATCCATGAAACGCGCTGATTTATGACTAAAGCGAAATAATAATCTGTATTCAGCTTTAATTTATCCGCGATTGCATGGATTTTGGCTTTCTGGTCGGGTTTGGTATTCAGAGAGACTGAATGTAATCCCGCATCCCGGCAAGCAGCATTTCGATCGCAATCGCTGTCAGGATCAGGCCCATCAGGCGTTCAAAGGCCGTCATCACCGCCGCGCCGAGCACGCGCTGCAGATACTCGGCTGACAGCAGAACCACCAGCCACACGGTGGCGACCAACGAGAGCGCGCCGACATAGACTGGCATGGCCATCTGACCGCGCGAAGAGAACAGCAATACCGTCACCAGCGCAGAGGGTCCAGCCAGCGCCGGTATGGCCAGCGGCACGATGAAGGGCTCGGCGGGTAATCCCTCCGTATCGCCGAATATACCGCCGGGCTGGGGAAACACCATGCGCAAGGCGATCAGGAAAAGAATCACGCCGCCGCCAATGCGCAGCGAGATCTCGCTCAACTGCAAGGCGTCAAGAAAATGCTGGCCACCAAACATGAAAGTGAGCAGCAGTCCAAAAGCGATCGCGCATTCGCGCATGATGACCCGGGCTCGCCGCTTGGCGGGTACCTGCCGAAGCGCTGCGACAAACAATGGCACGTTGCCTATGGGGTCTGTCACAAGCAAAAGCAGGATGAAAGATTGGAAAAAGCTCTCGCTCATTTACACTGTCGTCTTTGATCGGGCATGGCAGATCAGCATACGCCTGATGACTAAGCAGGAGGTTCAACTTGTCACAAAACTCTGCATCGAAAACAGGCTTGTCGCGACGACATTTCATTCTGGGTGGGTTAGGAATTACCGGCGCTTTGGTGGTTGGCTGGGGTCTGATGCCGCCGCGACAGCGCTTGTATGGCAGTTCGGCACTTCCGCTTGCGGAGGGCAATAGTGCACTCAATGGCTGGGTCACGGTCGGCACCGACGGAAACATTGGCGTGGTGGTCGCCAAAAGCGAAATGGGTCAGGGCGTGACCACCGCTTTGCCGATGCTGGTGGCCGATGAGCTTGATGTACCGATGAGCGCCGTCCGTTTACTGCAAGCGCCCCTAGACAAAATCTACGGTGACACAAGCATGATGGCCGATGGCCTGCCTTTTCATCCTGATGATCGTGGGGCGATCAAGCGTGTTGCGCAGTGGCTTGCACGTAAGACCGAGCGCGAGCTGGGTGTGATTGCGACTGGCGGATCGTCAAGTATCAAAGACAGCTGGTTACCCATGCGGGAAGCAGGTGCGGCCGCGCGCGCGCGATTGCTGGCCACTGCTGCCTTGCGTTGGAAAGTGTCCCAAGACGAGTGCATCACCGAGGCTGGCTTTGTGGTTCACAGAGATGGTCGCAGGGTGGGATACGGCGCGTTGGCGGCCGAGGCGGCCCAGATGGGCGATGTGCCGTTTGCACTCAAAGACCCGAAAGAATTCAAACTGATCGGCAAAGCCACGCCGCGTCTGGATGTAGCCGACAAGATCAATGGTCGCGCGCAGTTTGGCATGGATATTCGTCTGCCAGGTCTGGTACACGCCGCCATTGCGATGTGCCCGGTGTCTGGCGGGTCGCTGACATCGTTTGATTCCGCGAAGATTAACAAGATGCCCGGTGTGATGGATGTCATTGCACTGCCCGCTGATCGTTCCGGTGCGCCCGAGGCCGTGGCTGTGCTAGCCAAAAGTTGGTGGATGGCTAGCAAGGCGCTCAGCCAACTGCCGATAGTTTGGGACGGCGGCGCGAATGCAGCGTTTTCGGATGCCAAGCTGTTTGCTCAGCTTAAGGACCGTCTGGATCAGGAATCAGGATTTACCTATTTCAGTCAGGGCAGTGGTGAAGCACCATCATCGGCAAAAAAAATCACTGCAGAGTATCGCGCACCACTGCTCGCGCACGCGGCCATGGAGCCGATCAACTGTACGGCGCAGCTTACCGGTAACCGGCTGTCGCTTTGGGTCCCTACGCAAGTGCCCTCGATTGCGGTCAGTGCTGCCGCACGTGCGCTTGGCTTGAGCGAGGATCAGGTGACTTTGCACATGACCTATCTGGGCGGCGGTTTTGGGCGGCGGCTGGAGACGGATATGGTGGTGCAAGCCGCTCTGCTGGCACGAGCCGCAAAGGGCGCACCTGTGCGCCTAGTCTGGTCACGCGAAGATGACATGGCCCATGATTTTTACCGCCCAGCAGCAGTGGCCAGGCTGAGTGCAGCGTTGGACGCATCGGGCAGAGTAGTGCATTGGGAGAGCCAGTCGGCATCGGGTGCGCCGGTGCAGCAAATGCTGGCGCGGGCCTTTGGTTTGCCGCAGATGGGGCCGGACAAGACCACGGTCGAAGGTCTGCACGATCACTGCTATGAAATTCCCAGTCAGCTCGCATCGCACGTTAAGGTGGATGCGCCGGTCGCGCTGGGCAGCTGGCGCTCGGTGGGTCATTCGCACAATGCGTTTTTCAAAGAGAGTTTTATTGACGAGCTGGCGCTGGCAGCAGGACAGGAGCCCTTGAGTTTCCGGCGACAGATGCTGCACGAGCATCCTCGTCATCTTGCTGTGCTGGAGGCGGCAGTGGCCAAAGCCGGCAAACCTACCGAGGGTCGCGAGCAGGGGATCGCCTTGCATCAATCCTTCGGCAGCATCGTTGCGCAAGTGGCCGAGGTCTCGGTCACGGATGGGCGCATACAGGTGCATCGCATCAGCTGCGCGATTGATTGCGGCCGTGTAGTCAATCCGCTGGGCGTGACGCAGCAAATTGAATCGGCGATTGCCTACGGTTTATCGGCCGCGCTGCACGGTGAAATTCAGATTCGCGATGGCCGCGTGGTGCAGCGAAATTTTCATGATTATCCGATGCTGCGTCTGCCCGAAATGCCGCAGATTGATGTCGAGATCATGCGAAGTGAGGAAGCGCCCGAAGGTGCTGGTGAGCCTGGTACGCCCCCGGTGGCACCCGCGGTCGCGAATGCCGTATTTAAGCTGACAGGTCAGCGTCTGCGCAGCCTGCCTCTCAGGTTGGGCTGAGTGTTATGAATTGCTTGCATTCAGGCGCACACGCAGATTGCATTCGGTTTGCCATTGCTGCCGCTGTGGATTACTGCTCGCTTCACGACTGAGCTCTTCGTCACTGCGTTCAAGCTGGGCTTCGAGCAGGCGCGCTACCTGTCTTGGTTAAGGCATCATGGTGCCGTAAAAGGCCACGGTGTCGCCGCGCTGCATCAGAATGGTCGGAAAATTTTCCACATCAAGGTCGCCAACCAGATCGGATTGATCTTCAATATCGATCCAGACGAACTGGTGCTCGGGATACTGCGGTGCCAGTGCTTCGAACCCGGCGCGATACTGCTTGCAGACATCGCACCATCCGGCACACAGGCAAGCAATCACCCATTTACCCGATGCCAGGGCCTCGGACAACACGGAAAAATTATCGCGGACTAGAAATAGACTGGACATGTCCGAATTTTACCGTAGGGCAGAAGGGCGCTCCCGAGTTTGTCTGGCCGGGGAAAATGCGGCGCGCACGGTAAAATAAGCCCCATGTCCTTGCATTTGCCCACGATCGCAGCAATAGAAACTTCCACTGAACTCGCGTCTGTCGCATTGCTTTGTGGCGATCGACTCTCGTCGCGCGAATCTTCGGGTGCGCA
>JACCDK010003919.1_pt1 | contig 10900 bp, 7 predicted proteins | sample 7445871 | NCBI WGS metagenome assembly JACCDK01 (sample SAMN15323436, study PRJNA562643) | freshwater metagenome | isolation source: river surface water | place: USA:Blue River Watershed | collected 2017-08-15
TACAGAAGGCGTTATACTTGAAGAAACAGTAATGGTCACTGCATTGCTTGTTGCGACAGTAGTTGATGTACAAGCAGCAATGCTTGTCATCACCACCGTGATCACATCATTGTTTGCGGGCGAGGTCAAGCTATAAGTCGCGGCTGTAGCTCCTGTAATGTTAACGCCATTCTTTTTCCATTGATACGTGGGCGTTGTGCCTCCGTTGGTTGGTGTTGCCGTAAAGTTCACCGCAGTGCCTGAGCACACTGTCGTATTGTTGGCTGCAATGCTCACCGATGGCGTAACCGCAGGATTGACGGACATCGTGACCACATTACTGGTTGTACTTGATCCAAAAGAACATGATTCACTGCTTATTACTTGAAGTGAAATCAAATCACCATTGGATAGCGCACTGCTTGTATAACTCGCCGCTGTAGCACCGGTAATGTTGACACCGTTCTTCTTCCACTGATACACTGGCGTTAGGCCTCCGTTTATTATTGAGGAAGTAAACTGAACAGAGGTTCCTTGACAAATGTTATTTGCGGAAGACGTTATGTTTACGTCTGGACTCAAATATGGTATAACCGTCATCACCACGTCATTGCTCACTACGGTTGGAACACTCAAACAACTCGCATTACTTGTCATTTGAACTGAAATTTCATCTCCAGCCACCAAAGTGGTCGAAGTGTAGGTATAATTCGTTTCACCCGCTAATGCTATACCATTGATAAACCATTGAAAAATTGGAGCATTTCCTCCATCCGTAGCAATAGCTGTAAATGTGACTACCGAACCTTCACAAATGGTATTGTCTGCATCGTCCGAAATGATAACCACCGATGGCGTTGTCAAACTACCGGCATTCACCGTTGTTGCATTAGAAGTCAAACTACAACCGTTTGAAGTAACAGTGCAAGTGTACACTCCGGGGATAGAAACGACATAACTAGAAGCAATAGCTCCGACAATTGCCACTCCATCTTTATTCCATTGATAAGTATAACCTGTTCCGGTTGTTGCATTCAAAGTCAATGTTTGACCATCACAAATGTTCTGTGTCCCCGTTGGAGAAATTTGTGCAACAACCGTCGATCCAGTGGATGTAACATTGGTTACAGGTGAAGTAGAAACACAAGCACCACTGGTCACTGTTACCTGATAGTTACCTGTTGTGGTTGCCACATAAGTCGAATTGGTCGCCCCAGAAATATTGGTTCCGTTCTTCTTCCATTGATAGGTATTGGAAGGGCTCACTGGAGCGGTCAATGTCACCCCATTGGGATTACAAGCCGTACTCACCGTTCCTGAAGGGAAGATGGGAGCTGTGAGGTAAAACGTAGTGGGCAAGGACATCTGCTGACATGTTGTGGTATTGTTGGTTACCAAAACTTTGTAAGCACCCACTTCGGTAGGTAGAATGGTAGGCTGCGTTGATCCAGGAATTACAGCATCATTGAAATACCATTGATAGCTATAATTGCTGGCTGTATTCACATTCAAATAAACTGTACTGGACTGGCACACCAAAATCTCACCTGTAGGGTCCACCACAGCAGGAGGCAATTCATAAACATTAACATAAATGCTATCAAACAAATACTCATTACCCAATTGTGCAGTCATTGAAAAATAACCACTGCCATCTGGAACAAAGGTTACCGTATTACCCACTGTACCATCCTCCCATGTCACATTGAATCCAAGCGGTCCATCATAAGTTAAGGTAACAGGAAAAGTTGGACAACGAGAAATGGTTTCACCTTCAGTAATCAAATTCACTGCGGGATTGGCTCCATTGAAGAAAATAGTACGTTTAAAAACAGGGCCCCATTTGTTGGCTCCATCTTTAGCGCGAATATTGAATAAGGTCGATCCGCTTTGATTATCCCATGTCAAATGATTGCGCAATAAAGTTTCGACTGCATTATCCAAGTTGCCATCAAAGGCAACAATCACTGCGCCATTGCCTGCGCCTGGATCAAATACGCCAAAATAATATTCGGCAAAAGTGATGTTCAAAGCGCGCGCAGTGGGTGTTTCATTTTTAAAAATGGTCTTTTTAAACAATGGTCCCCATTGATTGGCTTCGTCCTTAAAACGAATATTGAACAAGGCTGAATTGCCGGTCACATTCCAAGCATAATCATCTGCAAAAGCTTGCTCGATGGCTGAATTGTAATCCCCATCAAAAGCAATGATGGTGGTACCTGCTCCAGCACCCGGATCAAATGTTCCAAAGAAAAATTCAGCCGCCTTTATTGTCAAATTCCTGAACGACGGAGGCCCTTGAATGGACATTGTCTTTTTAAACAACGGACCCCACTGATTGGCTTCGTCTTTCACACGAACATTGAACAAGGTTAATCCATTGTTTAGATTCCAACTTGTATTGCTGCTCACCGCTGTCTCAATGGCATCGGACCAATTGTCATCCAAAACCAAAAGATTGGTCCCATTGCCTTGACCGGGGTCAGTACTTCCGAAGAAAAATTCAGCCGATTGAATCTTGCACAAGCGGACATTTGCAGGAGTGCCTTGAACGGATATGGTCTTTTTGAATAAAGGTCCCCATACATTGTTACCGTCTTTGGCTCTGATATTAAAAAGATGGAATCCTGAATTCAAATTCCATGTGGTATTGAGCGAAGTGGCTGCTTCCACAGCCTCGCCCCAGTTGCCATCAAAGACAACCAGTGGAGTACCATTGCCTTGACCGGGATCAGTTGCACCAAAGAAGAACTCTCCTTGGGTTACGGCTACATTATAGGCGGTTGGTGTAGTATTCGTGAGGAATATTACTTTCTTGAATCTTGGACCCCAATTGTTGTTGACATCCTTCACTCGGATATTCAACAAAATGGGGCTACTCAAATTGGGTACAGTTTGAGCAGATGCGATGATGGACTCCACCACATCACTAAAATTCCCATCGGTGGCTGTAAAAGCAGTTCCCGTTCCAGCACCTGGATCTATGGTTCCCCAAAAATATTCACCAGCAATGATGCGCGTTTGAGTCACAGTTGACGACTGTGTAAAAGACATACTAGAAGAATAAACATAATCTCCAGTATTAATCCCATTATTGTTTGCAGCGACTCCTGTAAAATAAAAATTCACATTACCAGAAGATGGAGCTGTCCATGAAAAAGTGAATGTCTTCTGATTACTCGTTAGGCCCGCGTTATAATTATGCGTAACATAATTTCTACTGGTTCCAGAATCTGTAGATACCTCAGTGTGATTATCTGTTCCAGCAACCAAGGTTCCTGCATTCTGACCCGCCTGATTCAGAGCGGAGAGACTAAACCCAAACAAGGACTGACCTAGCTTGGAAACAGTAACACTCACTTGGTATGTTTGACCGGCTGTATACTGACCATTGGTCACTCCTGCAACACTCATGGTTATGGATCCTGCAGGATCATTCAAAGTATTGCCGCTATGACATTGGATACAGGTGCTCTCCCCTGGTGCTCCCGATTTTCCCGATTTTCCGGAACTACTGGTCACTCCATTGAACATCATCCATGCAAAAAAACACATGAATAAAGTGAAGTAATATTTGTTTCTCATCTTATGATTTCGATTTGCACATTTTTATGCGATTCTTTGCCTTTACAGGGCCTCAATTACCGAAATGTCTTTTCTCAAAGTCAAAGTCGATAAATCTTCATCCTCACAAAACAGATTTAATTTTCAAATCCAATTGACAAAACAATCAGACATCTTTAAACGGATATACTATTCCGATGGTCACATCCAAAAACCCCAAAACATCTAGAGAAGAAAGGAAAAAACCATTCTTCCTGTCCCTTAGTTTCTGTGGTAAGCTTTGGCTTTGATGTCCACGTTTTGTCCTGGGAACAAATCAGCAGGGATATTCAAATTATAGATGAATGCCTTGCTGTTGTTGGGATTAGAAACAGGGAAGAAGTTGTTCCAAGAATTTGGACCACCAAAACGGCCACGATCACCAAGGGTCAAATCAATATCATAAAACTCGTGATTGGGATTACCTGTATTGACTGTATTTCCCACTGTTCCTACAACTTTTGTCAACACCAATGGATTGGATGCTGATGGGACGGTACATGGCAAGTCAATTCCGTTATAGGTCCATTCAAAAAATCCATTAGAAGAAGCGTTGGGAAATAAAGAGGTTGTAGTGGAAAAGGCCAAGCCTCCCTCAACTGCAGTATCCCAATAATATCCGTAGGTATAGTATGGGTATCCAGAGTATGATCCACCAGAGTTGAAACTAATGGTCCCCAAGAAATTATTGCTCGAAAATTTAAAATTGTATGCCGGAACATTGACAGAAGCCAACATCCAATTGGAGCTAGTCAAAACATCATTATTGAAGAAATCATTCGATACAGAAGTACTGCTATTCCATTTGAAAAAAGTCAAATTCTTTAAGATACAATTGCTGACACTCAAAGCATAGTTGTCCGCCCTCATACTCAAAAGGTTCATGATAGAGTCTGCTGTCAATACAATTTTATCTGTTGTATTGGTTGCGCCTGCTTCATCCACGATATACAAATCATTGGTTTTTGAAGCTATAAAGCTTCCATAACGCATGGTGGTTGTATTGGCTACCGAGGTGCGTATGGCCAAAAGCTCATAATTGTCAGCATTGATGGACAAGTCGCCCATTTTGCAATCAACAAAAGAAACCAATGCTTTACTGGTTGTCGTTGCTGAGTTGGTGCTTGCGGTAATGCTATAGATGCCCATGTTGATACCAACCATGTATAATTTCATTCCTGCTGAACCAATGATGGTCAAGTTTCCAGCGTAACGAACGGATGCGCCAGCAACCTGGGGTGCTATGGTCAAAGATTTATTGATGGTCTGTGCTCCTTCAGAATACAATCCAGCAGCAATCAAAATACGATCGCCATTGGAGGCAGCAGCCACAGCAGAAGTGATGGAAGAGAACATGGTGGTTCCGTTACCGGAGCCAAAAGCTGCATCTACAAATCGGTCAACAGCAAAGGAGGTTGTTGCATAGCACAACACAGAAAGAATCAATAAAACTTTTTTCATTTGTTTAGGTTTTGGTGATATAAAGATAAGTACCAAAACAAACCCAAAACAAATGTTTCCACCGTTTTAACACCAAAAAAAAGGAGGTCAATTGACCTCCTTTTACATGCATATAAAAAATTCTATTATCCGTTCAAAGCTTCTGCACCCGCTACGATTTCCAAAATTTCTCCGGTGATCGCCGCTTGACGGGCTTTATTGTAGGTCAGCTTCAACTCCTTCACCAATTCACCAGCATTGTCTGTTGCTTTGTGCATGGCAGTCATACGCGCTCCATGCTCAGCTGCAAAACTATCCAACAAAGCTTTGTACAATTGAACCTTCAAACTTCTTGGAATCAATTCCGTCACAATCTGCTCCTTGCTTGGCTCGAAAATATAATCAGAGGATACATTTCCTTGCACCACTGGAGGCAATACGGGCAACAACTGCTCTGTCGTAACAACTTGAACTGCAGCATTCTTGAAACGATTGTAAATCATTACCACCTTGTCCACTTGACCATTGGCGAATGCGTTCAATAAACTCTGTCCAATGCCAGAAGCATGGTCAAAGGATAGCTGATCAAAAATAGCATTGGGGTTCTCGTTCATGGAACCATTCTCCCAATGGGCGGTCTTTCGAAAAAAATCTGCCCCTTTCTTACCCAATGCAATAACTTTCACATTGGCATCTTTGTGGGCAGCTACAACACGTCTCGCTTCTTTAATCACGTTGTTATTAAAACCACCACACAATCCACGATTGCTTGTGATGACAACAACCCACACTGTCTTTGCATCTCGCTGTTGACTGAAAATACTTCCCTCCACTCCAACACTCGCACTGGCGTTTTCTAGAATATCCTTCAACTTCTCAGCATACGGACGCATGCGGGTGATGGCGTCCTGCGCTCGCTTCAATTTAGCGGCAGAAACCATCTTCATGGCAGATGTAATCTGCATGGTAGAATTTACCGAAACAATTCGCGTGCGTATTTCTTTCAGATTCGCCATCTCTCTATTAGTATTGAGCGGACAACTCTTTGGCTACTTTTTCCAATACCACAGTAACATCATCTCCAATGTTTCCTTTGCGGATGGCTTCCAACACATCTTTGTGTTGATTTTCCAAAAGCATCAAATAATCGGCTTCAAATTTCTTCACTTTGTCAACAGGAACATTGGACAACAAACCTCTGGTACCACAGTAAATGATGGCCGTTTGTTTCTCAACAGTCATTGGACTGTTTTGACCTTGCTTCAAGATCTCAACGTTGCGTTTTCCTTTTTCCAATACAAACTTCGTTGCATCATCCAAGTCAGAACCGAATTTAGCAAAAGCTTCCAATTCGCGGTATTGTGCCTGATCCAACTTCAATGTTCCAGAAACTTTCTTCATGGACTTGATTTGCGCTGATCCACCTACACGGCTTACAGAGATACCTACGTTAATCGCTGGACGAACACCGGCATTGAACAAATTGGATTCCAAGAAAATCTGACCATCCGTAATGGAGATGACGTTGGTTGGGATATATGCTGATACGTCACCTGCTTGGGTCTCGATAATCGGCAATGCTGTCAGAGAACCGCCTCCCTTAACCTTTGAACGCAAACTGTCTGGAAGATCATTCATCATCTCGGCTACTTTCTGTGTTTCATTCACCTTTGCGGCACGCTCTAACAAACGGCTATGCAAATAGAAGACATCACCAGGATAAGCTTCACGTCCGGGTGGACGACGCAACAACAATGACACCTCACGGTAGGCTACAGCTTGCTTTGACAAATCATCATAAACAATCAATGCTGGACGACCAGTATCACGGAAATACTCGCCAATGGCGCATCCTGCAAAAGGAGCGTAGAACTGCAATGGAGCTGGGTCAGCTGCCGTGGCGGCAACAACAACCGTGTAAGCCATCGCTCCTGCATCCTGCAACATCTGCACGGTACCTGCTACTGTAGAACCCTTTTGTCCACAAGCAACATAAATACAGAATACAGGCTCTCCCTTATCATAAAACTCTTTTTGATTGATAATGGTATCAATCGCAACAGTGGTCTTTCCTGTTTGACGGTCACCGATGATCAACTCACGCTGACCACGGCCAATCGGAATCATCGCATCAATCGCCTTGATTCCGGTTTGCAATGGCTCTTTTACAGGCTGACGATAGATTACCCCAGGTGCTTTGCGCTCCAAAGGCATTTCAAACAATTCACCTGAAATAGGCCCCTTACCATCAATGGCTTCACCTAGGGTATTCACCACACGACCAATCAATCCCTCACCAGCATTGATGCTGGCGATACGACCCGTACGCTTTACAGAAGCACCTTCCTTCAAGTCTCCTGCTGGACCGAGCAATACAGCACCCACATTGTCCTCTTCCAAGTTCAATGCGATTCCTTTTACTCCGTTTTCAAATTCAATCAATTCTCCTGATTGAACATTGGAAATTCCATAGATACGCGCAATACCATCACCTACTTGAAGGATGGTACCCACTTCTTGGATATCCGCTTGGGTTTTTAATCCTGCGAGTTGCTCTCTTAGGATGGCTGAAATTTCGCCTGGTTTAACCTCTGCCATAATTTTTGTTTTGTCAAATATTACAATTCAGAAACGTACTCGTTCTCTGAAAAATCTCTTTTAAGTTGTTTGATTTGGCTCGCAATCGATGCGTCCAATTGCTTGTCACCTACGCGAATGATGAAACCACCAATTAAGGCAGCGTCCACTTTTTCTTGTATGGTAACTTTTTCAGAAGTCAGTGACTGAGCCTTGCTCAAAATGGCCTGACGCGTGGTATCATTCATGGTCTCTGCTGTAGTCACATAAGCCAACACTTCATTGTTGTGCTTGCGCACCAAAGATGTGAAAGATTCGGCAATACCTTTGAGAAATGACTCCCTACCTTTCTCAGTCATCAAATGGATAAACTGATGGGTTGTCGCATGAATGTTTGATTGAAAAACTTTATCCAGCACCTTTAATTTGGTATCACCCTTAACGACAGGACTCTTCAACATCAATTCCAAATCGCGGCTAGCCAAAATAGTAGCATGAAGCATGGCCATGTCCTTAGACACAGCTTCCACTTCCTTGCGCTCAATGCACAAGTCTAACAATGATTTAGCGTATCGGTATGCGATTCTTGACATCTCAGTTGGCTTTCAATTCTTCAATCAATTTGCTGTTCAAGGCATTTTGCTTTTCTGCATCAGACAACTTGTCCTTCACCAATTGCTCGGCAATTTGAATGGACAAACTAGCCACTTGATTCTTCAACTCCTGGATGGCGGCCTTCTTTTGGGTCTCAATTTCGCGTTGAGCATTGGCCAACATCACAGCACCTTCCTGTGCTGCTCTGTCCTTGGCTTCAGCGCGCATTCTATCGCCAATTTCTTTGGCCTCTTTTAAAATGCGGTCACGCTCTTCACGCGCCTCTTTCAAAAGCTGCTCATTGCCCGACTTCAATGAAGCCATTTCTTCCTTGGCCAATTCAGCTTGCTTCAATGCATTGGCAATACCTTGCTCACGCTCTTCTAACGTTTGCAAGATAGGGCCCCAAGCCATCTTTTTCAAGATAACAAGGACAGCAATGAACGCAATAGACGCCCAAAAGACTGTGCCCACGGAGACACTTAACAATCCTTCCATGAGAATTAAAATTTATGTTTAGAGCAGTGGGATTATCCCAATGCTACCAACAAACAAACGATAACTGCGAAAAGAGCAACACCCTCAACCAACGCTGCGGCCACGATCATGTTGGCACGCAAATCGCCAGTTGCTTCTGGTTGACGAGCAATAGACTCTAATGCTGAGCTACCGATACGGCCTACACCGATACCAGCACAAATTGCTGCACAACCTGCTCCGATTCCAGCTAATCCTTGTTGGATTCCTGCTTCTAATAAAACTGATAATAGTTCCATTTTTGTTAATTTATGGTTTTTATTGATTTGTTTTCTAATTAATGATGATCCTCTTCATGGTGGTGCTCCTGGGTAGCATCCCCAAAATACAACGCCGCCAACAAAGTGAATACATATGCCTGTAAAAATGCTACCAAAAGTTCAATGAAGAACATGAATATCATAAACAATACTGCGCCAACTCCTACTCCATATCCAGCGACAGCACTACTTTGACCAAACAACAACACCAAACCAACGAAAGCAAGGATGATAATGTGTCCCGCTGTGATGTTAGCGGTCAAACGAATCATTAATACCGTTGGCTTAATAAAGATACTCAACACTTCAATGGGTACAAGAATCAATTTGATTCCGAAAGGAATACCCGGAGGCCAAAAAATGTGTCCCCAGTAATGTGCATTTCCGCTAAATGAAGTAATGAGGAAAACCAATGCCGCCAACACCAAAGTGATGCTCAAAGTTCCTGTGATGTTAAAGCCTCCCAGAAAAGGAATCAAACCCAACATATTACACAACCAAATAAAGAAAAATACCGTTAGTAAAAATGGCATATAAACACCTGCCTTCTTTTTACCGATGGATGGAACAGCAACCTCATCACGAACAAAAAGGATAAAAGGTTCTATTGCGTTTTGCAAACCCGATGGTGCTTTGTTGGCACCGCCATTTTTGTACTTAGCAGAAACAGAACGGAAGATGACCAACATCAAAATGATGATAAACAACATTCCAAATACCGACTTGGTGATGGAAAAATCCATGGGTTTTTCGTGTGCATCACCATGCTCTGAATGCACGCCATGGGTTTCCCCTGATGATACAACAATAGACTCATGATGATTTTCATAGGTCACACCTGAGGAGGCTGTGTAGGGCTTGAATTGCAATTCACCATGCTCGTCAAATCCGTTCCAAAAAGAACTCGACATAAAAACATCCAAGTGGCCATGATTCCAAAGGATAACAGGAAGAGGCATATACAATTGACCGATGAAATGAATTTGATGTCCATCACTGATGTGATGCATGATCATCTCTCCAGGATTAAATTTCTCTTCCTCACCAGCAACAACATGACCCGCTTCTGATGAATGCAAAGTATCTGCTGCATGTCCTGTAACATCATGCTGCGCAATGGTCAACTGCCCAAACAAAATGAAAACGACAAATGCGATAATTCTTAACATACTTCCTTTATTTTCAAGACTTTGCGTCTTGTTAGCAAATTTTAGCGGTGCAAAAGTAATCATGAAAGCACATTTCTTCAGCAGAAAAAAAAGAATATTTATCAATATTTCAATTATTTCTTACGATTGCGTATCCACCAGATAATAATTCTTCTTTCCTCTTTGCAAAAGCAGGTATCTGTCGTTCAACAAATCTGAAGATTGAACCAAGCTCTCCGCATTCACCTTTTGCTTATTGATACTAATGCTGTTCTCCTGTAATGCCCGCCTAGCTTCACCATTACTACTGATAAAACCACTTTTGACCAGCAACTGAACAATGGGTAAACCTTGCGCTATTTCCTCTTTACTCATCTTCCCTTGCCCGACGCCTTCAAAAATTTCTTGTATTGTCTCATCATCCAAGACCCTCATGGCTTGAATATCAGCATTACCAAATAATATTTGACTGGCTCCAATGGCTTGGTCTAACGCATCAGCCCCATGAACGCGTGCCGTTACTTCTTCTGCCAATGCCTTCTGTAATTGCCTTCTACCCGGATCTTGTTCATGCTGAGCAATTAAACCCTCTATGTCCTCTCTTGATTTCAATGAAAAGATTTTCAAATATCCCGGAGCATCTGCATCTGCCGCATTCAACCAAAATTGATAAAATTTGTAAGGAGAAGTTCGCTTGGGATCCAACCAAATATTTCCGCCTTCCGTTTTTCCAAACTTGGTCCCATCCGATTTTTTTATCAA
>JACCDK012172464.1_pt1 | contig 10900 bp, 9 predicted proteins | sample 7445871 | NCBI WGS metagenome assembly JACCDK01 (sample SAMN15323436, study PRJNA562643) | freshwater metagenome | isolation source: river surface water | place: USA:Blue River Watershed | collected 2017-08-15
CATAATAATATTTATTGATAAACAATAAATATTTATCAATTATCATTTTCTATGTATTTTTTGGCATCGGCTGGATAAAGGGAAGTATACAAAGCTCTTACCGCTTTTTGCCTTTTTATATCTTTCGTTCGCTTGTAAATCGCATCGCACCTTTCTAAAACATCTTTTGGCACTGAAATTGGATAGCCCAATTGTTTAGATTGAGTGCTAAAAAACAAAGCGATATCTGTTTCTGGCTTAAATGAGGGCGCCTCCACAGCAGCATATGAAAAACGGTTCTTAGCAAAAATAGTTCTTAGACCATCATAGGTAGCAATGGTAGGAACTGAAACGTGATCATCATCGGGATAATATTTAGAATAAAAACGTAGCCCATTATTTTTTAAAGTTCTAACACCTGTACAAAAAGCAAGTATACTCCTTTCATGTTCTGAATACAAAGACTTTTCTTTTTTTACTATTGACGTATCTGCTATTTCTGTTGTATTGGCAATACCAATAAACAAAGATTTTCCTGCATAATTATTTTTTGACAAACTATCTAATACCTGCTTTGAAAATTTTCTATCGTCATACCAAGTACTAGGATCAATAACAATATAGTTATCAAATAAATTTTTGTGTTTGGCTAATACATGAAGTGCAAAAATGCCACCAAAGCTATGTCCCACAAGCGTTCTATAGTTACTTACAGGGTATTTTGAAGCAACATAATTTAAAATATCATTTTCTAAAAAACGTGTAAATTTATCAGCGCCGCCAGTTTCTTTAGTATATGGCATTAGTTTGCTTTTTGGAATAGGATAAGGTGTTAATTCATTGGTTCTATTATATGGGGGTATACACACCACAATCATTTTTGGAATCATCATATCACCTGCAAACTCTGAAAGTTCTTTAACCATTCCGGCAACAGATAAATAATGGGATCCTCCATCAAGTACATAAAGTACTGGATAACGAGCGGCACTATCTTTTTTGTCACGAACTTCGGTTGGCAAATACACTAAAAAGTTTCTGTTTTCTTTGTATTCATTTGAAAACACGCTATCTGTTGTTCCTAAATAAAATTGAGCATTGCCTTCTATACAAAAAAGAAGTGCTATCGAAAGGAGTAGTTTATTGAGCTGCGACATCTTTAAAAAAATTTTTTGCTAAAGTATTGAATACTTCTTCATTTGCTTATCCATAACACTAAACCATACAGGTGGTACAAGTGCTAGTAAAATCATACCTGGATAGCCTGTGGGCATTTGTGGCGCATCTTCCATATGACGAAGTACTTGGTATTTTCGAGAAGCCATGTAATGGTGATCACTATGTCTGCTCAATTCAAAAAAGATAAGTCTTCCAATAACATGATTACTATTCCAACTATGCGCTGGTAATACACGCTCGTAGCTTTGATCGCTTCTTTGTTGTCTTTGTAAACCGTAATGTTCGATATAGTTAACCGTTTCTAATAAAGCTGCACCAATAAATGCGGCAACTAGAAAGTGACTAAAAATAATAAGTCCAAAATTGAAATAAATAAGCAGACAAAAACCAATTTGAATGATTTGAAACAAAGCCATCTCATTAAATACAACCGGGAACTTGCTATTTCTTTTTTGTGCATCCTCAATAGCTATTTGCCAAGCTTTTACATAAGTACCTTGAAATGTTTGCAGCCAAAAAGAATACAACGACTGTTTGTATTTTGCAGTACTTGGATCGTTAGGGGTTGCAACATGCTTATGATGCCCTTTATTGTGTTCAATAAAAAAGTGCATGTAAAGACTAGTGAGTAATAAAGATTTCGCAAAAAATTGCTCGGTTTTGTTTACTCTATGTCCCAGCTCGTGTGCCACATTGATGCCAAAACCACCACACAAAAGACCCATTGCAATGATCCTACCAACAATATCTATAAACGAAAGTTGGTCATTAAAACTTTGCAAAAAAATAAATAAAAACACAAATTGTAGCGGCACGGTTAACCATAAAATAAAATCATAAATTTTGTTTTCTTTGGCTACCACTTCTTCTGTTTCCATTAAATTTTTAGGGTTTGGCTCAATAAATAATTCGACGATTGGAACCAAGAAAAAAACAAAAATGAGGGGTATAAAACAATAGATACCAGTTCGCGTAAACGCTAGATAGGCAAAGAAATAAATAATGAATGGAGACAGGTAGCGAAAGGTCTTAATAAACGATACCATAGCGTTTGGTTTAAAATTAGCAGTAAGATACAAAAACTACATATATAAACTATGATGCGTATAAATAAAAGCCCCTTGCAAGTAGTTAACTCACAAGGGGCTTATTGTAAAACAAGTAAAATTATTTGACTAAACCATAAAAGGTTTGTTCGATTTTTTTGTATTCATCTTCAAGCACATCAATAGCACCAATTCTCGAAGGAGAAAATGGTTCGATACCTAAAATAAGCGAGAAATAAACATCGCTGAGTCTTCTACGGAATTTGAACTCATCAAAAAATACAGTTTTACGTTTTGTTTCAATGATTTCTTTTCTCAAACTATCTAATGCATTGTGTTTTTCTGTTTCAAGAGAAGATTTATTCTCTTTTTTTGAAAGTACAGCAATGGAGCGGTCTAGTGAGTCTACTAATACTGCTAATTTTTCATGCAATCTAAACAAGCGCATAGACTGTTCGTGTAGTTGGTTGATTTTAATTGCAGTAAAACCCTTTTCATTATTTGGTTCAATCAAAAATGTTTGTTCAAACTTTTGGTCACCCACTTCTAATACCGCTTTATACTTTCCGGTTTTAACTTTAGGGCCCAATACAGAAGAAAATAAAACACTAGACTGTGCTGTAAAGCCACCTAGTGCTACTTTACACGGATTTTGATCTAGTCCCCAATAGACTCTGTTAAGTCCTTTATTGGAAGATGCATTAATGTCTTTGATTTTATTGTTGTTAGCATCATACAAAACAATTTTTACAGATTGTTCTGAGCGCTGTTTCAAATAATACTCAAATGTTGGCAGGTTGGCTTTATTACCTGCAACCCAACCCGCTAAATTACCGTCATCAGAAGGCACTTGTGGTGCAAAGTCGTATTTAAAATTAGCAATAGGATAAAACTGTACATCTTTTGTAAGATCTGATTGAATGAGCCTTCTAAGAGATGCTAAATTATCAAGCACATAAATTCCTCTACCATGTGTAGCAATTGCTAAATCACCTGTTTGAGGTACTACTTTTAAATCTCGAACAAGTGCATACCAAGGAATATTTTGATACTTACTTCTCATCCAAGTTGCGCCTGCATCTATGGAAATAAATAAACCCATTTCCGTTCCTAAAAAAAGTAGATTTTCTTGTACTAAGTCTTCTCTAATTACGTGAGCAAATCCTGTAAATTCTTTAGAATCAAATTTTTTCCAAGTTTTACCTGCATCGTTGCTCACTACTACATAGGTAGCATGGTCGCCATAGGCATGATTGTCAAGTGTAACATACACTCTGTTTGGATTTTTTGAAGAGAGCTCAATACTTGAAATCCATGCAAATTTTGGAACACCCGCTGCCCAAATATTTGGCGATAAGTTGGTCCAATTTTTGCCGCCATTATTTGTGTACTGTAAATGACCATCATCGGTACCAGCCCAAATAATGTCTTCATTTTTTGGATCCTGCGTCATTGTAAAAATGGTACAATGATTTTCGGCGCTGGTGTTATCCCCTGTAATACCGCCGCTTTTTTCGGTATTCTGTTTGTTTCTATCATTGGTGGTAAGGTCTGGAGATATTTTAGTCCAGTTATTTCCTTCGTCGATAGATTTATACAAGTACTGATTTGCAGTATACAAATTGTAGCCACCTACACGCTTGGTACTTTTCGCAACAACTATAGGTGTGTTCCAATTCCATCTATGCAAATCCTCTCCTAAATTTCTTTGAGGTTTAATACCATAACTTAAACCATTGGTAAGGTTAATTCTATTGATTTCACCCCCCTGAGATTCGGCATAAACGATGTTTGAATTAATAGGCGATGGTTGCACCCAAAATCCATCTCCACCGTTTAAAAATTTCCAATCGGTACTTGCAACACCACCTGGTGATGAACTTGGCGCCATCCAAGAACCATTGTCTTGCAAGCCTCCATACACGTTAAAATCTTTTTCGTTACTTACTGATACATGATAAAATTGTCCAACAGGTAAGTTGTTTAAAAAAGACCAGGAGATTCCTTTATTTTGACTCACATACACACCGCCGTCGGTTCCTAAATACAAAGTGTTGGTATTATTGGGATTGATCCATAAAGCATGATGATCGGCGTGTGGAACTACATCTCCAATAATCGTATTGGACCATGCATAGCCGCCATCAATAGAATATTGAAAATCAAATGCAGGACGGTATACACGCTTAGGATCTTTTGGATCAAATTCTAGGGTACTAAAATAAAATGGGCGTGCCGTAATATTATCCGTGCTAGCAAGTTTAGTCCAGGTATCCCCTTCATCTTGCGACTGATATAATCCCGGCACTTTTGCTTCTACAATGGCTAATACTTCTTTTGGTTTTGAAGGATTAATGGTTACTACAATTCTACCTAAATCACCTTCTGGTAAACCTGCTTCAATTTTTTTCCATGTTTTTCCACCATCTATCGATTTGTATAGCTCACTCGTGCTACCGCCTGAATTAAACGAAAAAGGTTGACGTCTAAATTTCCAAAAGCTTGCTAACAAAACATTTGAATTGGTAGGGCTCATGGCAATATCTGCACATCCTGTTTCTTCATCGACATATAAAATTTTGTTCCATGATTTACCACCATCCTTAGAATGATAAAGACCTCTATGTTTACTTGAACTCCATAGTGGGCCTGGAGCAGAGACATAAATACTTTTAGAATTGGTTGGATCAATTATAATTTTACTGATATGCTCAGTGCTATCAAGGCCAATTTTTTGCCAATTAGATCCAGCATCTGTACTCTTATAAATTCCGTCTCCGATAGATACAGAATTACGCATGTTGCTTTCGCCGGTAGCTGCATAAATGGTTTTTGTAGCATTTGGATCAATGGCTAATGCACCAATCGATTGACAATACTTATCAAAAATGGGGCTAAAAGAAATGCCACCATTCATACTTTTCCAAATACCACCACCGGCAGTACCAACATATAAATTAATCTGATTGTCAACAGTTACACCTGCAATACTAGTTACCCTTCCACTCATTGTTGAGGGACCAAGGTTTCTTGCAGTCATAGATTGAAAGAAAGAAGAATTGGTTAGTACAGTCGACGCAGTGTTTTGTGCACGCAGTATTGTTATAGTTAACAAGAAGTATGCACTTATAAGAAGTCTATGCTTTATCATATTTGATTATTATCCTTTGAAAATATTTAAATCAATAACTGGATTGATTTCAAATTTATCAGTAACTAAAACTTGTCCCATTTGCTCAGACTTATGTGGTATTTTGATACCAAATGGTATTGTTTTATAATCAAGCAATTTAGTAACCATTTTCATTTCTTGTCCTTGTTGCTTCACTGTTTTTTCTTCTTTATAAATTAAAAAAGTGTTTACATCAAAAAAGTAAACGGTTTCATTTTTATTTTTTGTAACCATTTTAATTTTATAAAATTCATTGCCGTCTTCTTCATCTTTTCCGATAAACTCAACACTAGAGCCTTTTTTAGCATAATCCACAAACTCATCCTGAATATCTAATTCATCTAGTTTTTGCTGAAGCTCTTCGCCAGAAATTGGTTGTAATGTAGATTTTCCGCCAAATGGATTTTGAGACCATCCCATTGTTGGGGTTGTGATATCAATAATTTTTTGACCTTGAAACTCAGCATCTACTCTTACACCAGTTTCATGAACAGCCTGTTGCGTAAAATTGATTTTGATGCCTTGAACTTCAATGTAGCCATTCACTTTCATGGATTTAACTTGTGACCATTTGTCTTTACCGCCAATAGCAGTAATATACTTGCCAATAATTTCATCGGCGGTTTGAGCGTTTAGTTGAGTTGATAAAAACACTAAAGAAAAAACGAACGATACGCTTAATAAGATCTTTTTCATGAGGATTGATTTTTATTACAAATATAAATATTGGCAAACATGACTTAATGCCAAAAGGATAAATGGTGAGGAGGTAATTTAATTGGTAAGTGATTTGAAGAAGTCTCTAAAAATCAATACCAAGAAAACAATAATACCTACAATAATTTCATTGCGGTATTTTTTAGCGAATTCGGTGAGTTTGTTCATGCTTAATTTATTTAGTTTAATTAAATATCGTAGCGCTCTTTAAGTATATGCAAATGGTGTAATGCATGGCCAAAAATAATGAATCCTAAAGCATTTACTGATATAGGATTATCACTCGCAGTACCCATATGCTTTATTTGTTCTGCTGTAAACGATGCGAACATTAAGTTGGTTGATTGTCTCACAACCCGCCATTCCACTAACATATCTTTCCAATTTCTATTGGCAGCAGTTGCATTTTTCGCATATTCGTTTTCATCAAATCCTGGAAGCGGCTTGGTTTCAGCCCTTGCTACAGCTAATGCACGGTAAGCAAATATGCGCTCGGTATCAATAACATGTTGAAACATTTGCTTAATTGTCCATTTATTTGGGGCATATGCAAAATTAATTTTTTCTATTGGTATGGCATCCCAAAAGGCGACAATTCGTTCGTTGTATTGTTGTACTAAAATGGCATAATCTTTTCCACTTGTATAATTAATATAGTTCTTATAAAAGCTACCATATTCGTTTGAACTTGGACGTGGCATATTGAAATTTGATTGTTGAAGCATAAATATACACTCATGATGCAAATATGATGTCAATAATCGATTCATTCATTGACACAAACGCGTCATTTAGACGACATTTTAGTATGTCTAACCTTAAAATATATAGAGGTCAGAAAAAATGGTAATAGAAATGTTAAAATGCTTAAGCAATTGCGCAGAAAGTATGAAATTTATAGTTCCAAACCACTGATTGATCATGAACAGCTGTCTTTCCAAACAACTCTCACTTTTGAGTTTCCTAAGATCTGCCTGTTCGCACGTTCCCTAACTCTTTTTCTGTTACTGTTTCATGCTTCAACACCGCACCTGAGTTGCGGTAATTTTTATTCAATCAATAAGCTAATTAACATGAAAAATATATTGGTATTTGGGATGGGAAAAGTGGGCAGTTTAGTGGGTATACTTCTAAACAAACGATTCGAAGTAAATGGCTTCGATAAATTTCTCCCTGCCGAAACGCTTCCTTTCAAAGTTATCCAGAGTGATATGCAAAACACCTCATTATTAAATGAACTGATTCCAAATTATGATACCGTTGTATCATGTCTTCCTTATAACCTTAATTTACCCATTGCAAAAATTGCACATCAACACGGCGTCCATTATTTTGATCTCACAGAAGACGTACATACGACCGATGAGATTCGCAAAATGGCTACACAATCAACTTCTGTAATGGCGCCACAGTGCGGTCTTGCTCCAGGTCTCATTGGCATCATTGGAGCGGAACTTGCTAGTCGTTTCGAAAAATTACGTGACATCGAACTGAGGGTAGGTGCGCTTCCAAGATTTCCAAACGGGCTGCTTGGGTATTCATTTACTTGGTCACCTGCTGGCGTGATCAATGAATACATCAATGATGCAGAAGTTATAAATAATGGGGTTCGCAAAATGGTGCCTTCGTTGGATGGTTTGGAATCAATCAATATTGAGGGCAGAGATTATGAAGCATTTAGTACATCAGGTGGATTAGGAACCATGTGTGAAACCTATGAAGGCAAATTAGACACCCTCAATTACAAAACAATTCGCTACCCGGGTCACATGAAGCTGATGCGGTTTTTACTGTATGAATTAATCATGAAAGAGAATAGGGAACTTGCAGAAAAAATTCTCACTGAGGCAAAGCCACCTGTTGCAGAGGATGTAGTACATGTGTATGCAGTAGTAGAGGGTTGGAAAACAAATGGCAAACTCGCGAGGGAAGAATATTTCAAATCATTTAATCCCATTGAAATTGATGGTCAACAGTGGCGGGCTATCTCCTGGACCACAGCTGCCTCCTTGGTTTCTGTAATAGAATTGGTGGCCGACAAAAAATTACCTCAAAATGGATTTATCAAACAAGAAGACATTAAATTCGATGATTTACTTGCTACAAGTAATGGTCGTTTATTTAAATAAAGAATTATGAACAATCATAAAAACTTATCTATTGTCATGGATGCACTCATGACAATGTACGCAGAAAGAGTTCCGGATGTTAAAAAAATCATTCATGACTTGATCACAGAAAATATAATTTCTGATAGAAATCAAATACGCAACGATCATATTGCATTTCGAACAATGGGCGTTCCGCAACTTGGTATTGCATCATTAGAAAAAATATTTCTTCACTACGGATACGTTCGAAAAGACCATTATGCTTTTGCCGCAAAAAAATTAGATGCCTATTGGTATGCACCCCCATCGGAAGAATTTCCAAGAATTTTTTTAAGTGAGTTACGCGTTCGGGATTTATCCAAAGAAGCACAGGACATTATTTTTTCATACACAAAAGAAGTTACAAGTGACCCCGTTGATAGTTTGGATCTTAATGATGCTGTTGCCGTTGGAAATTTTCTTCATCAGCCACTTTGGAGAATTCCTTCCAAAGAAGATTATCTGAAACTTCTAGAAGAATCTGAATATGCTGCATGGGTTATCTATAACAGGTATTATTTGAACCATTATACAATAAGTGTTCATTATTTGAAAGAAGGATATAACCAACTTCATCAATTCAATGAATTTCTTGAGCGCAATGGTATTGTATTAAATAATTCAGGCGGTAAGATAAAAGTGAGTCCTGACGGGCTTTTGCTGCAAAGCTCTACGGTTGCACAACTAGTGAAAGCAACATTTGCTGGAAATGAAGTGCATGATATTGCCGGCAGTTATGTCGAATTTGCAGAAAGAAAAATACTCCCGGAATTTGCACATATTCCTGAGGGAGAAAGAAAAAGAGAACACCTTCGAGAAGGATTTGAAGCCAATAATGCCGATAAGATTTTCGAGAGTACATTCACTAGTCAAATTAATAGACCACAATAATGGAAAATTTAATAAAAGAATTAGGCTTATCAGATCAGATAAATGGTATTTCAACTGGTAGCATTGCGTGGGAAGGTAAAAGCAATCAAATTGAATCCATATCTCCTGTTGACGGAAAAATTATTGGTACTATCCGCCTCGCTACTAGAGAAGATTACGATAAAGTAATTCATCAGGCGGAAATAGCATTTAAAACTTGGTCTACCATGCCTGCACCAAAAAGAGGTGAGGTTATTAGGCAAATAGGTGATGCACTCAGAAGTCATAAAGATGCACTAGGTAAACTTGTGAGTTATGAAATGGGAAAAAGTTTACAAGAAGGATGGGGAGAGGTACAAGAAATGATTGACATATGCGACTTTGCTGTGGGACTATCGCGTCAACTTTACGGATTAACCATGCATTCTGAACGTCCGCAACATAGAATGTACGAGCAATATCACCCATTAGGACTTGTAGGCATCATTTCTGCATTCAACTTTCCGGTTGCCGTATGGGCCTGGAACACAATGCTAGCATGGGTTTGTGGAGATGTATGTATTTGGAAGCCATCAGAAAAAACACCTTTATCAGCGGTGGCTTGCCAAAAAATTATTGCAGAAGTTTTTGCAAAAAACAATGTGCCAGAAGGTGTATCCTGTTTGGTAATTGGGGATGCGGAAACAGGAAAGTGGATGGCCGAAGATAAACGCGTCGCACTAGTTTCAGCAACAGGATCTACACGCATGGGTAAATCAGTAGCTGTGGCTGTTGCGGGCAGGCTGGGTAAATCATTACTAGAATTAGGAGGCAATAACGCCATGATTATTTCACCCGATGCTTCTTTAGATTTAGCAGTTCCGTCTATTGTATTTGGAGCTGTTGGAACTGCTGGCCAAAGATGCACAACAACTCGACGCCTCATTGTACATGAAAAAATATATGATGCAGTGAAAGAGAAATTAAAAAAAGCATATGCGCAAATCAAAGTTGGTAATCCACTTGATACTAGCAATCATGTTGGTCCATTAATTGATGGGCATGCCGTTAATGCATTTGTAAAAGCAATTGAGGACGCTAAAAAACAAGGTGGCCAAATACTATGTGGAGGTGAAGTATTAGAAGGAAAAGATTTTACATCTGGCTGTTATGTAAATCCATGTATTATTGAAATGCATGATCAAACAGATATTGTATTGCAAGAAACATTTGCCCCTATTTTATACATCTTGAAATATAAAAATCTGGAAGAAGCAATATCGATGCACAATAATGTGCCGCAAGGACTTTCCTCTTCGATATTTACCAACCAGTTAACAGAAGCAGAACGTTTCCTCAGTGTTGCAGGTTCAGATTGTGGAATTGCTAATGTAAATATTGGTACGTCGGGTGCAGAGATTGGTGGCGCATTTGGTGGGGAGAAAGAAACGGGAGGCGGTAGAGAAAGCGGATCCGATGCATGGAAAGCGTATATGCGCAGACAAACCAATACCATCAATTACGGCAATTCAATGCCACTCGCACAAGGGATAAGATTTGATATATGAGTAAGGGGTTGATTTAATGAAAGTGAACTATTTGGAAAATATATCTAAAAATTTCAGATTGCCCTTTCTTTTTCAATTTGTTCCAGTAAAAAATCTTGTCCAAATGTGAGTTTCTTGGCAAGTGCACTATTATGTTCAATCACTCTCCAAAAAGGTGTGATTTCCTCCAAATGTTTTCCTTGTTGCAACTTTTCATAATTAGCTTCTGCCACAATTCGCAAAAAAATACCAGTAGTTACA
>JACCDK010237994.1_pt1 | contig 10897 bp, 7 predicted proteins | sample 7445871 | NCBI WGS metagenome assembly JACCDK01 (sample SAMN15323436, study PRJNA562643) | freshwater metagenome | isolation source: river surface water | place: USA:Blue River Watershed | collected 2017-08-15
GCAAAAATTAGAAGTCGCCATGAGGTGATTACGTATTTGAAAGCCAATCCTGAAGTATTACAACAAATTCAATATCAAATCAAGCAAATTTCCGATTTGGAACGCTTGATTTCAAAAATTGCTACCGGTAAAGTTTCGCCTCGCGAGGTCATTTACTTGAAAGATTCACTCGATGCGATTATTCCTATAAAAGAATTGGCTTTGAAGAGCACTCAAGAGGCAGTTCGCGTAATAGGGGATAGTTTTCATAGTTGTGATTTGCTTCGCGAGAAAATAAAAACCACATTAAATCCGGATGCTCCGGTTGCTATTGCTAAAGGAAATGCTATAGCGACAGGTGTTCATGCCGAATTGGATGAATTGCGTTCGATTGCTTTTTCAGGGAAAGAATTCTTGGAGGGAATTGAAAAAAGAGAGTCGGAAGCAACCGGAATTTCCTCACTGAAAATATCATTTAACAATGTTTTTGGCTACTATATTGAAGTTCGAAATACCCATAAAGATAAAGTTCCTGCCGATTGGATTCGCAAGCAAACTCTTGTCAATGCGGAACGATACATTACTGAAGAGCTAAAAGAATACGAATCTAAAATTCTAGGTGCCGAAGAAAAAATCCACCAAATAGAAGCGCAATTATTTGATCAATTGGTACAGTGGATTTCAACTTATATTAAACCGGTTCAGTTGAATGCTAATTTAGTAGCCCAATTGGATTGCCTTACTTCGTTTGCACAACTGGCTCAAGAAAACAAGTACGTTTGTCCTGTAATGGACGATAGTTTTGAGTTGGAAATTACTAACGGAAGACATCCGGTTATTGAAAAGCAATTGCCTGTTGGAGTTCCTTATATAGCAAATGATGTTTATTTAGATCGCGAGACCCAACAATTAATCATGATTACGGGTCCGAATATGTCGGGTAAATCGGCTATATTAAGACAAACGGCTTTAATAGTATTGTTGGCGCAAATGGGAAGTTTTGTTCCGGCTGATGCGTTGCGAATGGGAGTGATTGATAAAATTTTCACCAGAGTAGGAGCTAGCGATAATATTTCAATGGGTGAATCTACTTTTATGGTGGAGATGAACGAAACAGCTTCGATTTTGAATAATATTTCTGATCGTAGTTTGGTATTGTTAGATGAAATTGGGCGAGGTACGAGTACGTATGACGGAATTTCTATTGCTTGGGCTATAGCCGAATTTTTGCACGAAAATCCAGCCCGACCAAAGACACTTTTCGCGACCCATTACCATGAATTGAATGAAATGGGTGAGCAGTTGACTCGTATTCGTAATTACAATGTATCGGTAAAGGAATTAAAGGATACCGTTTTATTTATTCGTAAGTTAGTTCCTGGTGGTAGCGCACATAGTTTTGGGATACATGTAGCTAAAATGGCGGGGATGCCTCAAATTGTGATTCAGAAGGCACAAAAGCTATTGAAGAAATTAGAGAAAGACCATTCAAGTGATGCTTTGCATGGATTGAAATCCAATAAAGACGAAATGCAGTTGAGCATCTTTAATTTAGACGATCCGTTGCTTGAAGAAATAAAAGCTGACATTTTGGGGTTAGACATCAATACTCTTACGCCTATGGAAGCGTTAATGAAATTGAATGAGTTAAAAAGAATGCTTGGTTCGAAGTAAAGAATAGGTTTTCAAGGGGTTATGATTTTACCAATTTTTTTTAGAAAAAAGGTTTGTATAATTCAATATTAGTGTTACATTTGCATCCGCAATACCAAAGAAGTATTGCAAATGTTCCTGCAAAATTTGATAATGCGAAAATAGCTCAGTTGGTAGAGCGCGACCTTGCCAAGGTCGAGGTCGCGGGTTCGAGCCCCGTTTTTCGCTCAACCAACTATAACTTTTTTAGTTTATTTACATAAACTAAAAAGTATCTGCTCGGATGGTGAAATTGGTAGACACGCTGGACTTAAAATCCAGTGAACAGCAATGTTCGTGCGGGTTCAAGTCCCGCTCTGAGTACTAAAAGCTTCAAACTTAAGTTTGGAGCTTTTTTGTTTTAATAAATTTGAGATTCTCTATGGGGACTTTTGTGATTACCAAACGAGTTAATGGATTGTATAAATATGAATTCATTTCCCGAAAAGGTAAGGCCATTTTAATAAGTGATGATTATGAACTCCGCTTTGAATGTGAAGAGGCTATAGAGGCGTTAAAGAATTCAGTAGAAGCTATTTTCTTTATGCGATTCAAATCAAAAAACGGCAAAATGTATTTTAAGGTTATTGTAGATGAAAAAGAAATAGCCGTAAGCAGAAGATACAATACCCAATTTTTAATGGAAAAGGGGATTGCCGAAATTACTAGATCCCTTCATAAATCTGAAATTTTAGATTTTTCCGTTCCGGCAGATGTATTTCCTCCTGCTGAAGATATTTTCGGGTAAAGTAATTAAATAAGTCTTGTAAGTAGTATGAGCTTGTAGAAGAATTTAAGCATAAAAAAAGCTCCGCAATGCGGAGCTTTAATTTTTAAATTAGAAACTAGGTTCTAATTATTTTTTTGCAGGTGCAGCTGGAGCAGCAGCTTCAGCAGCTGGAGCAGCAGCTTCAGCAGGAGCAGCAGCAGTAGTGTCAACTTTTGCAGTATCAGCTACAGCAGCAGTGTCAGCTACAGCAGCAGTATCAACAGCAGTTGTGTCAGCAGCAGCAGCGTCAGCGTTTTCTGATTGTTTACAAGATACTACAGTTAATGCAGCAATAACAGCTAAACTTAAAAATACTTTTTTCATCTTAATTTAATATAAAAGGTTAATTATTAATTCGGAGCAAAGATATAAATTTTTTTAATTGAAAAAACATTTATTTCATTTTTTTAAAATTCTCTCCTTGAATTCCGCTTTTTATCTATCAATATTCATGCCAAACTTAAAGAAAAGTTAAAATTTATTTCTTTTTGGTGGTTTGAATGATCTTTAATTCGTTTATAAGGTTCTGAGCGCCAGCATATTTATCAATGATAAATAATACATAACGGGCATCTACCATAATGTTTCTACAAATTTCTGGTGAGTAGAAAATATCACTCATGGTTCCTTCCCAAACTCTATCAAAATTCAGGCCAATTAAATTTCCGTTGGCATCCAAAGCAGGACTCCCCGAATTTCCTCCTGTGGTATGATTGGTTGCGATAAAGCACACTGGCATTTTGCCTTTTACACCATAGTTTCCGTAATCTTTTGCTTTATACAAATCGATAAGTTTTTTTGGAACATCAAATTCGTAATCTCCAGGAATGTATTTTTCCATAACACCATCTAATGTAGTAAACGGCTCATAATACACCGCATCATTTGGTTCGTATCCTTTCACTTTACCATAGGTAACTCGTAGTGTACTATTTGCATCTGGGAAGTTTCTTTGTTTTGGAAACAACTCCAAGATGGCTTTCATATACGTTCTTTGTGTAGCGATATTTTTTAAATTAAGGGCATCATAAGTAGGCGCTACTTTTTTAGAATAAGCTTCGGCCATTGCTTTTATTAATTGATATCCATTATCGTTATTTAGTTTTTCAATAACCGTTTTAGAATCCCCTTCTAGTAATTCTCTAAACGATTTTAAAGAGGTCAATTTTGAATTACTGAAAATTACCTCAGTTAATTTGCTAGCATCCGCATTCAATAAGTTTTCTGGCAGGAATTGCTTTGGAGATTTTGTAGCATACAAATGAATTAATTGCTCAAAAACATTTTTGTCTACTTCAGCATTGTAATCTTTATAAAATTCATCAATTCCTATTGAAAGTGTGTTTTTTCTATCGGTAAATGATTGTTCCCCTTTTGAAGCAAGCAATTGTTCTAATTGATATAATTTGTATCCAACCGATAATATTTCGGTATTTCGTAAAGCCACTTCGGTAAAGTAATCTCGAGCCAAAGCATAGTCTTTTATTTCGGTATAATTTTTTTCAAAATCAGAAAGTAAATTTCCATATTCTGCTTGTTTGCCCGATTGAATAACTTTTTCTTGGAATTCTTTTTCAAATTTTTGCTTTGCTGCAACCGCATTCGCTTTTTTCAAACCTTTGGTTTCACCCATCCATTTTTTCCAATAATTTGCAACACCTGCATATTTGGATGCATACTGAATTTTAATGGCTTGATCTTTACGCATGAAACGATCTTGCACTTTTAGTGCTGCATCACGAACTTCAATTTTAGCAGGATTTAAAGTCTCTACAATTTGATTTACGGCCACCGATGGCAAATATTCTTGTGTTCTTCCTGGGTAACCCATTACCATGGTAAAGTCGTTTTCTTTTACTCCTGAAATAGAAATTGGGAAGAACTTTTTAGGTTTATAAGGAACATTGTCTTTTGAATAGGCTGCTGGATGGTTGTTTTTATCGGCATAAATTCTAAACAAAGAGAAATCTCCGGTGTGTCTTGGCCAAACCCAGTTATCGGTATCCGAACCAAATTTTCCAATGGAGCTAGGTGGTGCTCCCACAAAACGAATGTCTTTAAATGTTTCGGTTACAAATAATAAATATTGATTTCCATCATAAAAAGTTCTGATTTTGTTCTCTTGCCATGATTCTTTCGGCAAAGAATTACTTAAAGAAGAAATATTATCTTGAATTTTCTTTTGCTTTTCGGCTTCTGTAGCAAGCGTTGCAACGCCTTCCAGTACTTTTGTAGTAACATCTTCAATGCGCACAACGAACATAACCGTCATGTTCGGATTGGTTAATTCGTCTTCCATTTTGTATGCCCAAAAACCATCGCGAAGGTAATCGTGCTCTACCGTTGAATGGTTTTGAATGGCATCAAATCCGCAATGGTGGTTGGTTAATATCAATCCTTTATCCGAAATCACTTCGGCAGTACAACCACCATCAAATTGCGGAACGGCATCTTTAAGACTTGATTGGTTGACATCATAAATATCTTTGGCAGAAATTTTCATTCCCAACGATTTCATTTCGGTTTCGTTCATTCCTTTCAATAAAGAAGGAATCCACATGCCGCCTTGTTGCGCTTGGGTTTGAAATACAAATACTAAGAGTGCTAATTTTAAAAATTTCATGAATTTGGGGTTTTATTTTGATTTAACTAAATAGGTTGCTCCTTCAAAGGTTAAATTTCCATCTTTTTTATACCAATTTATGGAATCGAAAAGAATTTTTATTTGATAGTTTTGAAAGTCAAATGTAAACGATAAATCATCTACTTGAACGTCTTTCGAAGCTGATTTATAATTATTGCAAAAGGCTTTTATTTGAGGCATAATGTCTTTTACTTCCTCATTAATTTTTATTTCATAAGTTGGATTTTTAAAATTGTAGGTATTTGTTATTTCAATAACATCTTTTCCAATAGTAGTTTCGATATCACCTCGATTTTCACTTTTAATAAAATAGTTGTAGTTATTAATATCATAGGTGTTTTTGTTAGTGAATATTTGAATATAATTATCCAAATTGGCCGCAGTGAATTTCACATTTTTAAACAATCCATTATACCAATAGTTGTCTTTATCAACTAATTTTTTGGTTTTGGCATCTAAAAAAGATTTAATGAATTCGTTATCCTTTCGTTCAGTTAAGTATTCAAATTTATCTTCAACATCCGTTTTAACCGAATCGGCAATTGGAGCTGTAAAATCAATTAAACCGTTTACCAATAATTTATTTTCGGTTAGCAATTGCTTTAATTCATTTTCTTGACTTCTTTTAGATACAGAAAATGCATTAAAATATGGAAACATCAAAGCAAATACTCCGAATACAAATAAAGAAATTGGAATAAATTTAATGGTTGCTTTTTTATTGACAATAAAATATAACACCACCGATGTAAGCCATACCGAAATTAATAATACAAAGTACCTTGCTTCGGTATATCCGTATTGCAATACTCTGGTGAATATCGCTACAAACAGAAGTACAATTAGAGGAATTAAGGTGTAATAAAATATTTTGTTGAATAAGATTATCCATGATTTTGCTTTTTCTTTTTGTAAGGGATGTACCAATAAAAGTGCAAAAATTCCAACAATAGAGTAGGCAAGCACTAAATAGGAAACCCAACCTCTTGGTAACTCCCAATTAATAGTAATTTTTAAGCAATAGAAATATAAGATTACCACATAAATGATCAATAGCGGAATTAAGATAAATTGGGTGAAGAATTTTAAAACCACCGGATACGACCCTTCTTTTTCAAGATATTCCAATCCTGATTCATTAAAAAGTAAGAAGATGAAACTGCTTCCAAAAATTTCTAAGGCAGCATAGGTTTCAAGGTAGATTTTACTTTCAAAGTTAAAATTAAACAACTCTTGAATTGCTAATATTGCTAATTCTACTCCGCTGGTTAAAACCCCAGTAAAAACGGCCGTTAAAAATAAATTGATGAACAAGTTTTTATTGTATTGCCAAAAGTGTTGTTCTTCGTTTTCTTTTTTGGTAAACGAAATAAAAGCAACTAACAAATGAGAAAGGATAAAAGTAGGTACAATAATAAACCCGTAAACTTCTGAGAAATTTTTCTCCTCACTTGGTAAAACAAAGAAAAATCCTAGTAAGAACAAAATCCCGGTAAGCTGCCAAATCAAACCGTTTTTGATTCGTTGCGCCAACATTTTTAAAGCAAATTGAGAAGAAATTCCTAAAGCAAAAGTGATTCCTAATCGCAATAATAAATAGGCTTCCTCATTTTTTGGCTCCGTTTCAATTCCGTATACAATCACAATAACCGTTGCCAATGACATCATTAAAACCAAAGGATAATTAAAAAGTAGGGTTTTAACTTTCGATAGAATAAGACTGATTTTGTTTTTCATAATTTCATTTATTTTATACGATTAGTATAGGTTATTCAAAATAGTTACAGTGGCGCCTTTATTCATTTGAACAAAAGTTTCGCAAATGTGTCCTTTTTCATGGCGAACATCAATGTTGGAAACTAAATTATCAAATGCTTCTTTTAATTCATGTGAATTGGATATCGAACTACAACCTCCTTGGTGGACTAAAGCAGTTGCTTCGGCAAAATGCGAATAATTTGGCCCAATAATAATAGGAACTCCAAAAGTTGCAGGTTCCAGGATGTTATGCACCCCAGGATTTCCAAAACCTCCACCAACATAAGCAATATCGGCATAGGAATAAATTTTGGTTAATATCCCAATGGTATCGATAATGAAAACTTGAAAATTGGATGGGTTTTGATTTTCCTTTTCAGAAAATAAAAGTGTTTCTTTCTTGATTGCCGATTGCAGCGCGCCTATTTCTGATTGATGAATGTTATGTGGTGCAATAATAAATTTCAAATCTTTAGGCGCCGAATTGATATAGTCTATCAAAATGGCTTCGTCTTTTGGCCAGGAACTTCCAATTACAATGGTTGTTTTTTGGTCTTTAAATTGTTCGATAAAATCCAAAGAGTTGTCTCGTTCTAATATTGAAACGACGCGATCAAAACGGGTGTCTCCAGAAATTTTTACATTGGTAAATCCAATACTTTGCAGCAGATTTTTTGAACTTTCATTTTGAACAAAAAAGAAATCAAACGCTTTTAATGCTGCTCTGTAAAAACCACCATATCCTTTAAAAAAGGCTTGATTTTCTCTGAAAATTCCCGAAATTAAGTAGGTTTTTATGTGCTGTTTTTTTAATTCGTTTAAATAATTTGGCCAAAATTCATATTTAATAAAAAATACTAAATCGGGATGAACCAATTCCAAGAATAATTTAGCATTGCTCTTTGTGTCAAGCGGAAGGTAAATTGTTAAATCGGCAACGGTGTTGTTTTTCCGTACTTCATAACCCGAAGGAGAAAAAAAGGTAACTACAATTTTGTGGCTTGGGTATTTTAGTTTTATTTGTTCGATAACGGGTAATCCTTGCTCATATTCACCTAATGAAGCTGCGTGAAACCAAATGGTTTTGTCTTTAGATTTTATTGTTTCTCTAATTGCACCAAAAACATTTTTTCTTCCGTTTACAAAAAGTTTCATTTTCGGATTGAAAAGTGCCAGCAGTTTGACTACTTGGGATGCGAACAACAAAAGGAGGTTATAGAGAAACAGCATCGTAATTTATTTGTGTTGCTAAGTTACGTTATTTTGAAACAGATTGGTAGATTTTATCTTTCAATTAATCAAATCGAATGGTTTTTGCCGGAACTATTTTAGTAATTAAATACGAAGGAATTAGTAAAACCAATAAGCAAACTAAAACGGTTCCAATATTTAGCAAAGCGATGTAAAATAAATTGATGTCAACAGGAGCTTCGGTTACATAATAATTTTCAGGTGGTAATTTAATAATGCCAAAATATTTTTGAATGACTAAAAAACCAATTCCAATGAAATTCCCCCAAAACAATCCGCGAAGGATTAGATAAAACGCATTGTATAAAAATAGTTTTCTTATGCTCCAATTATTAGCTCCCATAGATTTTAATATTCCAATCATTTGGGTTCTTTCTAAAATTAAAACAAGCAAAGCCACCACCATATTTATGGTAGAAACCACAATCATAATAATCAGAATCACAACAATATTGAAGTCGAAAAGTTTCAGCCAATCAAAAATATAAGAGAATTTTTCTTCGATAGTTTGTGATTTTAATACCGAGGAAGTTTCTTGATACACCTCGTCTCCTTTTTGTTTTATTTGAGTAAAATCGGCAATAAAAACTTCAAAACAACCTACTTGATCTTGACTCCAACGGTTCATTCTTTGCAAATGACGGAGGTCTCCCAAGATATATGAAGAATCAAATTCTTGCAACCCCGAGTTGTAAATTCCTACAATTTTAAACCTACGGATGTTGGGAAGACCATTTCCATTTTGCTTCATGAAAAAGGTGTTAAAAGTAGTGCCGAGTTTTAAGTTCAGACGGTTGGCTAAATATTCAGAAATAACAATTTCATTATTCAATTGCCCGTTTAGATTCGGAATTGTACCCGCTACCAAGTACTCTTTGATGTTATTCCAATCATAATCTTTTCCGACACCTTTGTAGATAATTCCTTCAAAATCGGTTGCGGTTCTAATAATTCCAACCTTTGTTGCTACAGCTTGAACGTGGCTGATGCCTTCAATAGTTTTAAATTTCGGATAAAAATTTTGATGAATCGAAATGGGTTCGGTGCTCACATCGGATTCATTTCCGTTAAAGTTCGAAATAATAATATGGCCACTAAACGCAGCTACTTTTTGACGAATTTTTTGTTGTAATCCAATTCCGGTTGCAATTGAAACGATCATCATAATCATGCCCAATGCAATTGCCGTGATTGCAATTTTTATTATTGGTGCAGAAATACTACTTTTATGGTCTTTAGTAGTAAGTAGTCGTTTGGCTATGAAATGCTCGAAGTTCAAAGAAATTGAATTTGAAATTGTAGCAAATATACACAAAGTTTTTGGCCCTAGATGAATCCGATTTTCACAGATTAAAAATAGTATTATGAAATATTTTATTAATAGTTGTTTGCTTTTGGTTTGTTATCTTTTTGCTTCTGCTTCCTGTGGAACACCAAAAAATAACTTTTCTGGTTCTACCGATCCAATAATTACAGGTACTGAGCGATCTGATTTTTATTTGCCTATATTAAAAGATAAAAAAGTTGGAATTGTAACCAATCAGACGGGTGGACTTCATAAAAAAGGTAAAATGATTGTTCTTAATGGAGGGGAAGCGGATGAAGCAGATGTAAATATTTCAATCGTTGATTATTTAATTTCAAATAAAATAGCCGTTCATAAAATATTCGCTCCAGAGCATGGATTCCGTGGCACTGCCGATGCTGGTGAACATATAGTAGATGGAAAAGATACTAAAACCGGTTTGCCTATTATTTCACTTTATGGAAATAACAAAAAACCCAAACCTGAACAATTAGCAGGCATTGATGTCATGGTTTTTGATTTGCAAGATGTAGGGGCGCGTTTTTATACCTATATTTCCTCTTTACATTATATTATGGAGGCTTGCGCCGAAAATAATATTCCCTTATTTGTAATGGATAGACCGAATCCAAATGGAGCTATTGTGGATGGGCCAATGCTAGAAAAAGAATATACCAGTTTTGTTGGGATGCATCCAATTCCGTTGTTGCACGGGATGACCATTGGAGAATATGCCCGAATGATTAATGGCGAAAAGTGGCTAAAAAATGGAGTTCAATGTGACTTAAAAGTAATTCATTGCCTCAATTACAAGCGCGATATGCCTTATGAATTACCAGTAAAACCATCGCCGAATTTACCAAACGCTCAAGCGGTGAATTTATATGCAAGTTTGTGTCTTTTTGAAGGTACGAATGTGAGTATGGGCCGAGGTACAGAAAAACAATTCCAAATTTATGGCTCGCCTTTTTTGCCTAAAAGTGATTTTAGCTTTACACCAATTCCAAATTTTGGTGCGAAAGAACCCGTTTATAAAGACCAGTTGTGTTATGGTGAAGATTTAACTCAAATTGAGAAAGTAAAACAATTGGAATTAAAATGGTTGTTGAAAGCCTATAATTCGACTTCCAATAAATCGAAATTCTTTAATGAATTCTTTACAAAATTAGCCGGAACCAAAAAATTGCAGCAGCAAATTGAAAGTGGAGTTTCTGAAAACGAAATCAGAAAATCATGGGAAAAGGGGTTGCAAGATTTTAAGAAAATGCGCGAGAAGTATTTGATTTACTAAATACTACAAAGGCAATTTTTCTTTCATTTTTTCTACAATATTAAAAGCCGCCGGGCAAATTTCAACATTCTTCAAAGTTAAATTTGCAATCTGTTGGAACTTTTTTCTATCGGTGTGCGGGAATTCTCGGCATGCTTTGGGGCGCACGTCATAAATAAAACATTTATTATCGGCCTCTAAAAAAGTACACGGAACACTTTGCAAGAC
>JACCDK010397292.1_pt1 | contig 10897 bp, 13 predicted proteins | sample 7445871 | NCBI WGS metagenome assembly JACCDK01 (sample SAMN15323436, study PRJNA562643) | freshwater metagenome | isolation source: river surface water | place: USA:Blue River Watershed | collected 2017-08-15
CACTCGCTCTCAGAAACGAGGACGGCATTGCCGGCGTTAGAGGTGATCAGCACTGCCTCTTGATCTTCGTTAACCTGCTTGATTAATGGAAAGAGGTTCTGACGAGCAGTTGATGCTGGAATAGACATGGCGAGCTCTTTTCGCTGCGAAATTCTTTGGACTGGCCTAACTTAGCATGCCCGTACGAGAAGTGGTACAACTACTTTCGGTAGCGGAAGAGCTCTATTCCAGCGCGGCTCATGAGAAAGAGGTCCCCGCTCTTGAACTCACCCGCCACGACAACGCTCGCCTTACCGAATGCGCCAAGCACCTTCTTTCCAATCAAAGTGCGCACCTCTTTACCGCCGACTTTGCGAATTCGTTCAATCTCAATCTCCTGGTCTGCATACCGATCAAGCAAGTTGATTGTCAGCAAATAACGCTTGCCTGATAAAGCTCGTACCGCGGCATCATTGGGATGATCGATCACAGCTGTCGCACTCTCGGCAGCCACCGCCGTCGCACTCTCAAAGATCACCTGCACTGGTCCATCTGGATTGGTCATATCAATGACGGTGCTCTCTCGCACAGCAACTTTATAAATCACGGTCTTGCCCTGCAGGAAGAGGAAGACATCATCAGGTAGCAACTTCTGATTAATCGCAACTGCTGCTCTGCCCTCGGCGCCTAAAACCTTCGATGGCAAGGTGATGATTGAACTGGTAAATCCGGTGATGCGGCGAATTCGGATACCAATTTCTTGTGAAGCGTACTGGTCAAGAAGATTGATAGAGAGGTTGTATCTCGCCTCAGAAACTTTGCGCAGGGTAATGACATTCGGAATATCTTCAGCCATCGCGCTGGAGGCGCTCACGGGTGCGATCAACATGAGCGAGAGCGCAAGAATGGTTTTACTGCGAACGCCCATCCTGACCTCTCTCAAGAATTCGCGTTGCCATTCGAATCACCCATGAGTTTCGATGACCTGCCACCCATTTATATCCGAACTTACCTAGCGGCCCGGATGCTCGAACAATAAATCCAAGGATGTAATTTCCGCGGCGGCCTAACAAATATGCAATCGCATCTGCGCCCACATAAATCTTTCCGGCGTGGACCACATGCACCGCTTGCGAACACTCCTCGTAAGTCAGGCCATAAAATCCTAAATCGGCGCGCTGGTATGCGATTGCTTCAAGTTCTAACTTTTTCTCTACCCACTTCATGGTCGCTTCGCAGAAACGACACTCTCCATCGGTCAGGACGACGATATCGGATGCCATTACGCAGTACGTCGCTTAATCGCTTGTGCCAATTTCCAGGCGGCATAGAGGAAATAGAACTGGAAAGGAAGTCGCGCGTATGCAATGAGTGGTTCTGGCATTGGGCGATCGCTCCAATCGATTGCCATATAGATGTTGGCGGGATAGACGGCGAGGAAGAGAGCAAATGCACCATATGCGCCCCACAACTTCACTGGCTTGCCCAGCGCCTTCTTCTCCAGCGGTGTGAGCAGCGCAAGACCAATCAGAATCTCGGCCACACCGCTTAAGTATGTGTAGATCCGCGGATCACCTGGTAGCGCTGGCGGCACAATCGCATCTAGTGGTCCCGGGAAGATGAAGTGCCCAATTCCCGCACCAAGCAGGATGTAACCCAAAAGCCGACCAAGTTTGCGATTGTCCATAGTGAGAATCGTGGCAGAGAATGACCATATCTGAGGGATAAAAGGTCTCCCCCGACACTTAGAATCGCACCATGAGTTGGTTTGCTAATTTCAAAGCTAAACGCGCTGCCAAAAAAGCTGCGAAGGCACATGCCTACGCACTGGCCCAATGGCGCGATGATTGCGCAACGCTTGAAAAGTTAATCAACGTCTTCACTTTAGCCAGCAAGGGCGAGGATTCAGTTCCCAATACCCTGATGCAGAAAGCCGGTGAAAACACACTGTGGAGCGGCCCGGCGGTCTTTCATGAGACCGGACGTCAACCCTCTCGATACGTTGGTGGATCCAGCGGTGTCAGCGTCCCCATCGGTGGCGGCGTGCGATTCAAAGTCGGTGCACAGCGCGGAACGATCGTTCCCGGCGCAGAGATGCAGATGGATAAAGATCAAGGCATCGTCTTGCTGACCAACGAACGTCTCATCTTTGTCGGTCCCGTCAAGAACCAAGAGTGGAACTTCGATAAGTTATTGATGCTTTCTACCAATGAAGATGAATCCGATTACATCATCAATGTATCCAATCGCAAGACAGCCTCTGGTGTGCGCTTTGATCCGATTACAGGTCGCGAATTCAACCGCTTCTTAGGAGCAGCAGCTGCCGCTCACGAACATGGCTATGAGAAAGTACTGGATGAACTTGAATCACTGAAGAAGCAGGCTTTGGCCCAAGAACCAAAGCTAGTGTTACCGGAATCTCCCCGCGCAATTACACAGTAGACGTTTTACTTGCGATGTGCGGCCTTAGTTCTCTTTCCACTCTCAACTAAGAAGCGGGATCAAACATGCGGAGCGGACGGATTGCTCCGGCTGGATGATCGAAGCCCTTTCCGATTGAGGTCATATACATACGCCATGTGTAATTGTCATATCCGCGAGTAGAAGAAGTGATGTACTCATTTGCCCATGTGCCTACGAGGGTTCCGCCGGTGCAGTTATCTACTGTTGGATTCAAATTACGTAGGCCCTTGGCATACATGCACATTCCCTGCATCTCGTAGAGAGAGCCTAGGAACCAATCTGTATATCCGTTATTGCTATACGCAGCAGCCAAATGCGCGCCGCCGCCAGTGGATCGAGCAAGGATGTACGCGGTATTTGTTGCGCCGGCACCAATAGCAAAACCGGCCTCATTATTTAAGCCAGCGACTCCACTGTATCCAGTTGCCCAGTAAACGTTAGACGCAACATCTGCAGCGGCAAATTCAAAGTACTTACCTGTTGCGTTACCGAGAGTTCCAGGTGTCATAAAGATGGTTCCACCGCCTGGACCTGTATCACCCAAGCTATAAATCTCAATGAACTTGGTACTTTCAAGGCTAACGCGACCGACATTAACGCTCTGCACCTTCGCGTTTGCACGAGTAACTGCACCTGTAAGAGAGAGCGATGTCTTTCCGGCGCGAGAATCTAAACCGGTTCCGGTTGTGTCAATCGCTGCGCGGACAAGATTTGCCCCTAATACCTTGATATCGGCAGCACCAGAAGACCAGGTAGATCCATTGAATGTCTGGCCGTTAGTAGGTGAAGCTGCATAACTAATTGTGATGGGTGATGAATTAAGAGAAGCAGATGTCACTGAGTCAAAAAGATTGAGTTTGAAACTCTTGCCGATGCACGATGCGGCGATGTCACTGATGGTAATTGTCTCAACGCCGAATGCTGAATTCCCGGCATTTGATGAGTTAGTGAATCTCGCAGTTGCGTCTACATAAATATTGGTATCGCAACCGGATGTGACCTGGATGCCTTGACCGAACTCGGATGACTGATCGGTATTAATCGATATGTTGGCTGCGTAAGTGCTACCGAAGGAGATAGCGAAGATTGCTAGAGCGACGAGAAAGAATTTTTTTCGGGGAGCGGCTTGCTCGACCTCTTCGATCGGATCATCGTGGTAACGCGCCATCTGGACTCCCCTAAATTAACTAGGTCAATATATAGGTCAATCCCTGGGTAAGCCATTTCCCTTACCTTTCTAGCGCACTTGGCATTTAGGGCAGAAATGCGATGATCTATTTCCGAATGCAATACGCCTAATCTGCCGTCCGCAGCGTGGGCAAGGCTCACCTTCTTGACCATATGCGGCAAGTGAAGTTTCGAAGAATCCACTCTCGCCGTTGACGTTGATATACATCGCATCGAAGGATGTTCCACCTACCTCAACCGCTTCCGCCATCACCTCAATTGCTGCATCCACGAGAGCGCCAATTTTGCGCACTGACAATTCATTTGCAGCTACTTCCGGATGTATCCGCGCCCGCCAGAGTGATTCATCTGCGTAAATATTTCCGACACCGCTCATAATCTCTTGATTTAAAATCACTGACTTAATCGCTGCCTTACGGGATTTCATAGCAGCAATCACTGAATCTCTATCGAAAGCGGCATCGAAAGGATCGACTGCAATATGTAACGCTGATGTCGGTATGCCTTCCTGCATCTCTTCTAACGAAAGCCAGCCAAAGGTGCGTTGATCGCTATAGACCAGCTCTTGGCGCTTCAACCCTTTTTTCAATGTAAATCGCGCCCGCACATGGCCAGGCTCTGGTCGGTCTTTTCGAGGGAAAAGGAACTGCCCCGACATTCCCAGATGCGCTACCAACGCTTGATCGCGATCGAGAACGAACCACAAGAATTTACCCCGACGATTGATTGATGTAATCCGAGCGCCAACAACTGCTTCAAGGGGAGCAAGCGATGCTGGCTTTAATACCCGTGGATGTAAACCTTCAGCGCTGGAAATTGTGTAGCCGGTAGCAAAATGTGCCAGCCCTCGACGGACAGTTTCGACTTCCGGTAGCTCTGGCACGCCCCAAGTGAAAACCAGATGGGTCGGGGCCGCAATTCGTAGGGAAATATCTTGGAATTGTCGCTAAAATCGTATAGGATTTTCACATCGTATCAACTGCAAGGGGCCTTATTAATGAAGAACGTGAAGCGCCAACTCCCAAAACCGAGCGAATTGGCACCTTTATTACGCTTCACCCTCCCTAAACTCCCGACTAGAAAAAATCGCCTTGCCAAGGCGCTGACAGTCTGGGATCTACGCGATATCGCCAAGCGCCGCACACCCAAGGGGCCCTTTGATTACACCGATGGCAGCGCCGAATCCGAGGTCACTCTCGAAAGGGCTCGCCGCGCTTATCTCGATCTCGAATTTCGCCCCAACATTCTCCACGATGTCAGCATCGTCGATACCTCCTGTCAGGTCCTCGGCGAAAAATTTAAGATGCCATTTGGAATTGCACCTACCGGTTTTACCCGCATGATGCATACAGAAGGTGAGATTGCTGGCGCACGAGCTGCCGAGAAGTTTGGCATCCCCTTCTCGCTCTCGACCCTCGGTACCAGCACTATCGAAGATGTCGTCAAGGCAGCGCCCAACGGCGTCAACTGGTTCCAGCTCTATATGTGGAAGGACCGTGAGGGCAGCATGGCCCTGGTCAAACGAGCTCAAGATGCCGGCGTTAAGCATCTTTTGCTCACAGTCGATGTCCCCGCTGCCGGTGCACGCCTACGTGATGCGCGAAATGGTTTAACTGTTCCACCCCGTCTAACGGTGAAAACTCTGCTCGATGCCGCTCCCCGCCCTGAATGGTGGATAAATTTTCTTACGACACCTGCAATCTCTTTTGCATCGATGTCGAACTGGAAAGGCACGGTCGCCGAGCTTCTTGATTACATGTTCGATCCAACTATGACTTTTGATGATCTTAAATGGATTCGCGAACAATGGGATGGCAAATTATCTATCAAAGGAATCCAGACCGTTGAAGATGCCAAGATGGCGGCAAAATATGGCGCCGATGCAATCATCCTCTCCAACCATGGTGGTCGCCAATTAGATAGAGCGCCCGTGCCACTTCATATGCTCGCTGAAGTCAAGCGCGAACTCAAAGATGATCTAGAAATTCACATCGACACCGGAATCATGAACGGTGCAGATGTTCTTGCAGCCCTTGCCCTGGGAGCTGACTTTGCATACATCGGTCGCGCATATCTCTATGGATTGATGGCTGGCGGACAAGAAGGCGTAGAGCGCACCTTGCAGATAATGCAGTCAGAGATGATCAGAACAATGAAACTTCTCGGTGTAAATTCCTTGGCCGAACTCGAACCAAAACATGTTCGTTTATTAGAGACATACGCCGGCCTTGGCCGCCTACCGGAAGGAAAATAACGGATGCGCATCGCTCGAATTGGAGAAGTTGGCCAAGAAAAGCCAGCTGTAGTTCGCAACGACCAATACATTCTTGTGGATTCAATCATTCCGGATTGGTCGAGAGAGAGCCTTGAAAATGGCGCTTTTGAAAAGGTTGCCGGAGCAAATCTAGAAAACCTTCCGACAGTTGCCAAAGGCACTACACGTATTGGTGCACCAATCAACAGACCAACAAAGGTGATCTGCATTGGCCTGAATTACCTTGGCCATATCAAAGAAACCAACGCAGATACTCCCCCAGAGCCAGTCGTCTTTATGAAGGCTCCAGATAGCGTTGTTGGACCGAACGATGACATAGTCATTCCACCCCACAGCACCGCGACAGACTATGAAGTAGAGCTTGCAATCGTAATCGGCAAGCGCGCTCTCTACCTAGAATCACAGGCAGAGGCAGCAGATCACATCCTTGGTTACACAATTTCCCAAGATGTATCTGAACGCCACTGGCAAATTGAACGCGCAGGACAGTGGGTTAAAGGAAAATCATTCCCGACCTTCAATCCTCTGGGACCAGAGATTGTCTCGGCAGACTCGATTCATGCTCATCGACTTCGTTTATGGTGCAGCGTGAATGGCGAGATGAAACAAGATTCAAATACCGATGATTTGCTCTTCGGCATTCACCATATCGTCTGGTACTTAAGTCAGTTCATGGAGCTTTTTCCTGGGGACATCATCAACACTGGAACTCCATTTGGAGTGGGGCTTGGCTTCAAGCCACCGGTCTATCTCAAAGTCGGCGATCAACTCAAGACTGGCATTGAAGGCATCGGAGAAATCTCTAATAACTGTGTTGCGTTTAAGCGTTGATTGAATATTCGCTGACCCTTACAGATTTTTAGGTAAATCAAAAATCGCCAACGTACTGGTGAATCCGCCATCAATTTGAATATCGGTTCCTGTCACAAAATCTGATGCGTGTGATGCGAAGAAATTTGCAATCCCTTCAAAATCTTCTGGTTTTCCCCATCGTCCGCTTGGGGTCCGTGAGAGCACATGTTCAGGCAGGCCGGGTACAGCGCGAGTCACTGATGTCATTTCGGTGACAATCCAACCTGGAAGAATCGTGTTGCATTGAATATTATCTGCGCCCCATGCAGCAGCCAGGCTCTTACCTAACTGAACTACTGCACCTTTAGTAGCAGAGTAAATCGGAGCGACTCCCAATCCCTGCACGCTGGTCAGCGAACCAATCAAAATAATCTTTCCACCACCTCGGGCCTTCATGACCGGATAGACCAACTGCGCGCAGTGAAAGACTGATTTCAGATTGGTATCGATAATTTGATCAACGATCACTTCTGTGTACTCCTCGGGGCGCATTCTGATATTGACTCCAGCATTAGCAAAGAGAATATCGACTCCCCCGAAGTGCGCCACTGTCTTTTCAAGGGCGACGGCTGTCGCATCACGATCCAAGAGATCCACGGTGACCACCAAAACTTGGCTCCCTAGCGATTCCAGCTCGCGCTTGGCAACTTCTGACTTCTCATCATTGCGAGCCCAGATTGCAATCGATGCACCGGCTTTCGCAAGACCGCGCGCACAACCTAAACCGATTCCGCCATTTCCCCCTGTGATTACTGCAACCTTCCCGCTCAAATCAAAGAGCGAAGGAGGCAGGTTAGAGGTCAACGGACTTTCCGGAATCCATTGAAGCGTAGAGCGCCTCCACCATCTTTAAGGTTCCGATATTTTCAGCAACGGATGAGCGGAGCGGTTCGCCACTGGTGATTGCTTTCATGACCGATCCCATCGTCCCGATAAATGCATCTGGGAACCATCGTGTTGTCACGGGATATGGCATCCATCCATCCGTTGGCAACTCCTGAGAGTTCACTTCTAAGGTATCGACTCGACCGTTGGGATAGTCATAGAGAAGTCCGAGAGTTCCGCGGATTGATCCCTTATCGCCATCGATGCGATATTCGGCGTAATTATCGCCACCGCGATTGACATGGTTAGCGTGTACAACTGAGGTCACACCATTGTCATAGAGCGCAGTAGAAATTGTGCGGGTTTCACCTTTGGGAAATTGCCCAGCAGTCCTACCGGCAGCGCAGAAGACAGTCTTTGCATCCCCCAAGAACCAGCGAATTAAATCGTGATAGTGAATCGAATGAAGCATTACCTCGAGGCGATCAAGATCTTTCGCCCATGGCCAGAGCTCCCAAGGAGTCATCAAGTTAACGGTGATAGAGAAATTGCTCACCTGGCCAATCCATCCAAGCTCCACCATCTTGTGAGCTGCAGCTACTCCCTCTTCAAAGCGAAGTTGTTGATTGACGGCAGCGATGATTCCATTCTCAGCAGCTTGCTTGACCATCATTTCTCCCGCTGCAACGGTTGTGGCAAAAGGCTTCTGAGCCAAGATATGTTTCTTTGCTGCTGCTGCTTTGGCAAATATCTCTGGTTGGGCTGCCGCAGGAACAGCGATATCAACAATCTCGACATCTTTATCTGCCAACAACTCTTCAATCGTGGCATAGACACGACCAATCCCGAATTTTGCTGCAACTTGTTTTGCCTTCTCGTGATCCACATCGAAAATTGCAACCACCTCGAGACCAGCCTTTGCATAAGCAGGTAGATGCGCACCTTCAACAATGCCACCTGCACCGCAGATTCCAATCTTCTTACGATCTTTTGGCGCTACCTCGAGACGCACTGCATCAGCAACTACCTGAAATTGTTCGATCATGGCTGCTCCTTACCTTCGCTCTTAAGGTTCTCTGCCTGGCTAGTGCGATAGAGAACTGTTTGTAGATGCTCTGTATAAAGGACGAGTTCTTCATTATCGGCACGGAAAATTTCGTAGCTGACTTTGAAGAGCCCCATATTTTCGTATTTGGGAGTCTTCTCGAGCAGCGTGCGCATTCCGTAAATGGTGTCACCGATAAAGGTCGGCTTGATAAAGCGCAACTTGTCATAGCCGTAGCTAAATGTATTGACATTGTTATGAGCAAAGAGACCAAGCCCGTAACTAAAGACCATTGCACCTGGCACCAGGCGACGTTTAAAGAGACCTTCTTCGCGTGCCCAGATATCGTCACCTACATATGGATGCATATCTAATACGAGTGAATTGAAGAGCATCACCTCACCTTCAGAGATAGTGCGTCGAAGAGATCGATCTACCTCTCCCACTTGATAATCCTCATAGAGCTTTACATCTTGATTCCAAATTGGAACTGCATAGCGCTCATCTTTATTCGGATTCGGGTTTTTCATAGCTCTCTCCTTAGATTCCAAACTCTGCTCTGATTTTTTCAGTATCTTCACCGACATGTGGTGCGCCCTTACGGTGCTTGATGGTCTTACCATCAATACGAACTGGAGAGCGTGTTGTCGGGATTGCAACAGTTGAACCATCACTTCCAGTACGAACCGTCTCCTGCACCATATCGATTGCTGCAAATCCTTCATGTGCCACCAACTCTGGCAGAGTCAAAACTGGAGCACACCAGATATCTGCTGCATCCAAGATTGATAACCAATGGTCGGTGGTATTAGTTGATAGCTGTGTGCTGAGCGCCTTCATGATCTCTTCTTGATGGCTCCACCATGACTTTGGGTCTTCATACTGTGATAAATCCACCCCTAGAAGTGCACCCAGTGCGGGGATTGGTGTCATCGCAATTGCTAGGTAGCCATCTTGGGTTTTATAGAGGCCGTATGGAGCAGGCAAGAATGCATGCGCTGAATTTCCGGCACCGCGTTTCACAATCACTTCAGGATCAAAGAGATTGGCAGAGAGGAGTTCGAATTGGAGGTCGAGCATTGATTCAAGAAGACTTGACTCAACGAGCCCACCTTGGCCAGTTCGCTCGCGACGAAGCAAGAGCGCAATCACACCAGATGCAAGGTGAGTTGAGGTAAAGATATCTGCCACCGCTAATCCAACTGGAATCGGTGGATCACCGGCGCGACCATTGAGCCACGGTAGACCAGAGATAGATTGCGCCAATAAATCTTGCCCTGGGCGATCTTTAAAGGGACCCTCTGCACCATATCCAGTTGCACTGGCGTAAATAATCTTTGGATTAACCTTCTTCACATCCTCATAACCGAGACCAAGTCGTTCAATAACGCCAGGACGGAAGTTTTGAATAATCACATCAGCTTTTTTAACAAGCTCCCAGACCTCTTTTAGGCCATCAGAGTTCTTCAAGTCAGCTGCAAAGCTCTCTTTATTGCGGTTCATAATATGGAAAGAGAGAGTGTCTCCATCTGCCTCAAGTCCCGCAAAGGCCAGAGTGCGTCCGATATCTCCGGTGCCAGGGCGTTCAATCTTGATGACACGTGCACCTAAATCTGCAAGGCGCATCGCAGAGACCGGTCCTGCTAGAAATTGCGAGAAGTCGAGAACAAGAATTCCGTCGAGCGGAAGTTCCGATCGAGACAATGAATGAGGCGACCCAGTACTAGTCGACATGGAAAACCTCAGGAATTGCTGCCCACCATTCGCCCTCAGCGCGATCTGCTACTGGACGCTGTAGCGGCATACAGACATCCCACCACTCTTGAGTCTTTGGATCGGCTGCCATCTTCGCCATATCTGCCTCAAAGTCATCGCCTACATATTCGAAATAGGAGAAGAGGAGTTCGCCGTAACGGTAAATCGAGTAGTTGCGGATATTGACCTCAGCAATCTTTGCCAAGACCTCTGGCCAGACTGCAGCATGAAGACGCTCATACTCTTCTTGATTTGCAGTAGGCATACCGATCACTGATGCATAACGTTGCATTTCTCACTCCTCTTTTTCGTAGAATTAAAACTATTGCCAGACTTACAGGTTGTAGAAAGCTTTCGCTGTCTTATGGCGAATCCACTCTTGATCGTCTTCGCTATAGCCAGAGATCACTTCTGCCTGTGCCTTCCAGACTTCAACGTAGGTATTTCCAAGAATGATGACTGGCCAATCGCCGCCCATCATGACGCGGTTTGCACCGTAAGTCTTGACCATAAAG
>JACCDK010692420.1_pt1 | contig 10891 bp, 10 predicted proteins | sample 7445871 | NCBI WGS metagenome assembly JACCDK01 (sample SAMN15323436, study PRJNA562643) | freshwater metagenome | isolation source: river surface water | place: USA:Blue River Watershed | collected 2017-08-15
ATGACGTCCTTGCCAAATTGAAAGAACACGGTATTTCAAATGTTCGTGTTGAACTCGTTTTATCTCCAGCTTGGACAACCGATTGGCTGTCCGATTCCGGAAGAAGTAAACTGCGCGAATTTGGTATTGCGCCACCTGAGGATGAGGTGGACAAAAGTGTGCTTTTCGCTGATCCAACCATCGTTCCTTGTCCAAAATGTGGCTCCCGCGAAACTAAAATGGTGAGTCAGTTTGGAAGCACAGCCTGTAAAGCTCATTACCAGTGTTTGTCTTGTCAAGAACCTTATGATTATTTTAAATGTTTGAAATGAGTTGAACTTTTTTTTAAATTTTGCTACTATGTATTGCATAATACATAGTAAAACATATATCTTTGTGCAAAATGTTTCCAAATGAACGTTGAAAACACACAGTCGCAAATGCGCAAAGGCATTCTAGAGTATTGCATTTTATGCATTTTAGACAAAAAGGAAGCGTATCCATCTGAAATATTGGAAAGACTTGACTTAGCTCAGTTGAAGGTGGTGGAAGGGACAATATATCCTTTATTGACACGATTGAAAAACATGAAGTTGTTGGATTACCGTTGGGCTGAGTCTACTTCAGGACCTCCAAGAAAATACTATTCGATTACGGTGGATGGAAAATTATTTTTAAGTGAATTAGAACGCACATGGACCGAATTGCAGCAAGCGGTAAGTCATATCACAACTTTATAAATCATTAAAACATGAATAAAACAGTTTCAATTCATTTACAAGGTGTCCCCTTTATTTTAGAGGAACAAGCATTTGACCGGTTGAATTCGTACATGCTGCAATTGAAGGAAATCCTTCAAAAGGAAGAAGGAAGTGATGAAATCATTCAGGACATCGAACTTCGGATGGTTGAATTAATTCAACAGAAATTAACTCCATTTAAACAAGTGGTTGAACTTTCAGTGATTGAGCAAATCATTGAGAAGTTGGGAGAACCAGAGGTTTTTTCCGATGATACAGAGGCGATTCATGAAACAACTTCAGCACTTCATAATGATTCGGTTGAAAAACGATTATTTAGAGATGGAGATCGAGCGATGATAGGGGGTGTTTGCGCAGGTGTAGCCGCCTATTTTAATATTGATGTAGTCATTGTGAGGGTTATTTACATCTGCTGTTTTTTGACATTTGGTATTGGTTTCCTGCTTTACATTGCGCTATGGGCAATCATTCCTATTGCGAAAACAAGTAGTGATAAATTACGCATGAAAGGTCAGCATGTGAACCTTGAAAACATGAAGTCGGAACTGGAAGATGCCGCAAATCGCATCAAGAAAGGAGCAAGGGAATTCAAGTCAAATTCGGGTATTCAATCTACCTTTGGAAGCATTCTGCGCGTGATCTCCGTCATCCTTGGTATTTGGGCTCTGTTATTCGGAACAGGAATTTTTGTGTTAGCGATCATCTTCTTCATGAATCCAGCGATCATTCCTGCCCAATTAAACGGACGATTTATGTCCTTCCAAGATTTTGGTGAATTGTTATTTGAATCTGCCTCACATGCCACTTATTTCTATCTGGGAATTGCACTGATTTCTATTGCCGTTGTTGCGCAAAGTTACTTGTTCGGAATCCGACTCATTACGCAATTTAAAGCGAGTTATTTAAAGGTGTTCACAGCGATTTTTGGACTGACATTAGTTGTTGGAATTGTGCTGGTCTCATTGGGCGGAGTTCAGATCGGACGATCAATGGCCATCTATGGTGAAGTGGAAAAAGAAATAGCAACAATTTCCGGTTCACACTTGAACATAGAAAAGAAATCCATCGAAGGTGAACTGATTAATGGGTATAAAATTAAAAGCAATGGAGACCAAGGATTGGTTACGGTTAAAAATGGACGTGTTTACCTAAGTGGAATTGAATTGGTGTATTCACAATCTAGCGATACCTTGTTTCATATTAAACAACTGAATGATGCACAAGGAAGCACGCATGAACGAGCTTTGAAAAAAGCGAGAAACATCGCATGTAACTGTGAATTACAAGGGAGTAACATGCTTTTAGAAACGATGTATTCTTTTCCAAAGGCAGATAAATTCCGCGATCAGAATGTGAAGTTTATGATTTCTGTTCCAATAGGAGGAAAGATTTTTTACGACAAACAACAAGTGTATCCAAGAATGAAACAAGAAACGGACGCTCCAAATGAAACGTTTCAACATGGATACATTGAAAGTGATGGCACCTATTCCAATTGGTAATTAAAGTTTGAATTTGGAAATAGCGCTTCCTGCATCAAGCCAATAAATTAATTTGAAGGATAAACTATTTACTGGACCATTAGCAAAGGTGTTTTGGAGGTTCGACCAATAACTATCTTGGACATTTTTGTCGCTACTAAAAATAGAATTTTTCCAAACGATGTTAAATTCACTACTCGGCTGAAATACCCAACGGTATTGAAAATCAATGGTAAATGCATTGTAATTAATGTCGTATGCTGATGCTCCATTCGAGTTGAGTCCTTCGTAGCTTGTAACAGGATCAATTAGTCCTTGCTCGTTCAATGTTCCAAAATAGTGGTATTGAATGGACGAACGATAATGCCTTAAACGAAATGTAATTCCCATTCGGTTTGTTAGAATATAATCCATAGAAACGGATTGCGTGCTATTGATGCGATCGCGGTTCCCAAAAATGATTCCTCCTGGTACGTTTACTGGTTCATCAAAAGCAACGGCATACCCTTCACTGTTCATTTCGAAGTCTTGACTCCAATTATAAGTGAAGAATAAATAATCTGTAAAACGGATACGTGGGCTAAAGTAATAGCCATATTCTTTCCAATTACCGCGTTTTACAATGTTGTAATTTAAACCTGCGTCTATTGCCAATCTTTTCTGATAATTCGAAGATACCCACCAACTAAAATTGTAGGTTTTTGGACGCAGGAAATAAGCGCCCCAAACCCTTGGTTCAAAATAGTCGTAATTTTTAGTCAAGGTATTGTTGTTCCCAAATCCAGTGGCATTGAACGACTTGGACACCAATATAAATCCTAAATTTGAATACGATCCGACATAATTATTAGGAGCGTATAAACGCATACTCGAAACAGAAGCGCTTGCAATGATTTTGGTCAATTCTTTCCATTTAGGCTTAAAATTGCGATAGGCACCAGAAACTTCAAGAATACGCTTGTTATTATTGTAATTAAAACCGAGGTCGTTTGGATCGAATTTATCGGATTCTTCTAAATACCCTACACCGTATACCCATGTTCCACGTTGTTTTCCGAAATTTAAATTGTAATTGTATCCTACTTTCGAACTTAAAGCCTGTTGAACCGAAACCGTAGTTTTCCCGTTAAAGTTGAACTTGTTATTTTTCGTGTTCGCATTAAAATTTAACCCACTCACATTCGCATCATAAAATTCACCTGATCTTAAAACACTGGTATTTGTAAAGGTGACGGAACTATTGTTTTTTAGGTTTTGATCGAGTACGAACACGTTGTAATTTGTTAAAGGAGAGATCATCACTTCTCGCTCCATTCCACTATCGTAATTAACCGCGGTGCCGTATTGCGGTGCATTTACGGCATTAAAAACCCCAATTCCAAGTCCATTTTTCAAGCGCCCAGAAAATTTAGTCGCATTATATAATTTGGATCCAAAGGGTACATTTTTTAAATATTCGTCTGGATTCAGCATGGTTGTGATCACTTTCGTTGGTGCTTGAATACCAATGCGACGACTATAAAACAGACCCGCTTTATTGAAGAGTTCCGTCCCCTCAGTAAAAAATTGACGGTTTTCATTGAATTGCACTTCAAAGGGACTCAGATTGAGTACTTGTTGGTCAAAGACAACTTGACCAAAGTCTGGAACCAAGGTAACATCTAATGTGAAAGCTTCATTTACACCATATTTAATGTCCATTCCCCCATTGAATGAACGTGTCCAGCCAAAGGTCCCATCGGCTTTTGGTACACGATCAAAATACGAGGAAACATAGGGCATAAGAGCTAAGCGAAGAGGTGGATGAATGCCTTGTATGCCAACAAGTTCACCATTTTCAATTAGGAAATTTTCTAAATCAGGATTGACCTTCACCCAGGTAGATTCTTCTCTGTACCGCGAAATATCACGAGAAAAATTAATTCCCCAAGTTTGAACATCTGTTTTCGGAAACCGAATTGCGCTGTAAGGAATGCGTATTTCCGCAATCCAACCAAAATCAGAGCGTGCGACGGAACTCCCCCAAGCGAGGTTTAATTCTCCAATGTAATTGCTCCCTTGAATTTTTGCATCAATTTGTACCCCTCGACTGGTCACACCGAAATAAAATCCATTTTGATCGTCATTGTAGGTATCCAAATAAATCTGAAAAACATCGAGGTTTGGATTGTAATCGTCGCGTATGGATAGAACTTGAGAAACGGAATCTGGGTCGTCAAAACAATGCGCACTGATGTAGAGGGCATCATCGTCGTACAAAACTCGAACTTCGGTTCGTTTACTTGCTGGATTTCCAGGATAAGGTCTTAATTGGGTAAAAGAATGAATAAATGGTGCATCATTCCATCCTTGTTCATCCAATTTCCCATCTAATTGAATGGGGTGATCAATACGCAGTGCGCTAAGCTGATTGGAAGATGCAGGCTCATTTTGGGAATGAAGTAGTCCAAACGAAATAAGAAATAGAGCGAGAGAGAATAGTTTCATGCAGGACAAAAATAAGGGATTTTTTATTTACCCATGCGAGCAACAACATGCAAACATTCTTCTTGTCGTTCAAATGTGGCCCATATCTTTTTTTCTTTTTTAAACTGAAGTAAAATGGATGCCGTTAATTCTTGTAAATAGTGTCGTTCACATTCACTTAACGACTTGTCACTGATGAATCGAGAGAATGAAAAATCGAAACTATTTCCATTTAAATGGGGACTTCTCTTTACCGCAGTCCGATTTCTTCTCATTAATCGCGACACACTCGCTTGCGTACGAGTCATGGAGGTCACGAGTAATTCGGTATTGGCTAACGGAGTGTTGGAAAGAGAGTCGTGAAAAGCGAGGCCAATTTTTTTCAAAATCTTTTCGGCGTAGGGTGTTAAAACGGCATAGGAATAATGGAATTTCTCTAGTGTGTAGCCCACGTTTTTTTCCACCGGGATTAGTTTTCCCCGGAGTATATAGGGCTCGAGTCCAGATTTATACTGAGAGACAGGCACTCCTTCATGAGAAGATTGATCGATGTACTCCCCTAAAAAATTAGTTAGTTTTTTACTGTATTCATTTTTCTTGTAACAATCACATCGAAAGGATTTCCTTTGTTTTTGTTGTTTGATAGGCAGGAACACCTGATCTTTGGGATACAAGAGGACGAAACCGACTAACCCAAAACTGATGGAGAATAACAAAAAGGAAAATAATTTCATGTCGTAACAAAATTAAAAAGATCTACAAGCTGAGAATGAAAATGCTTGATTAACTTTGTGGGGTGAGTGTATTTGATAATTTACGAGCTCAATTGGAGCAATTAGAATGGCCAAACGTATACTTATTTAAGTTTATCGTGCCAAATGATAATGAGCGCATGGCACAAGTAAGTGCGCTTTTCGATGAGCAGGCGGATATTTCGTATCATCAATCAGGAAAAGGTAATTATGTCAGTGTTAGTGTGAAAGAAGTAATGCTTTCGGTTGAATCGATTATTGAAATATATGAAAAAGCTGCTCAAATTAAAGGTGTAATTTCGTTATAATGGAAAGAGTAATTGAGTTTTTAATCATCACATTGCTTATTTTATTGGCAATTATTGCATACAGGTATTTATTAAAGTATTTGTCTAGAGGTAGAGTCAATCCGGCACAATACTGTGAACTATACTCCTTGGATCAAGACCCAGCTTTTGGAGAGGTAAGCTTTTATTTCGTTTGTCCTGAGCGAACTGAAGTAAGCTTCAAAATATGGGATGCAGATCAAGTGGTTCGCGAACTAGCCAATAAAGCATATGAGCAAGGCGGACATTTACTCAGGTTTCAAACGTCAGAATTACCAAATGGAACCTATTATTTCGGTATCGAAACAGGTAAGCAAAAGTCTCAAAAAAGGTTTACCATTCAGAATTAAGATTCGCTTTTTTCCTTCTTCACTTTAATGCGTTTGTGACGTCGAGGTATTTTGTATTTTGATTTATCGAAATCACTTTTGTAGCCATCTGTTTTTTCAACCCGATACGTGATTCCAATGCTGTACTGCATGTAATCGGAACTCTGGAATAAATCGGTTAAACCCATTTTTAAAGTACCCTGTGTTTGAATCCCAAGGTTTTTACTCATCCAAAAAGTACAGCCTAATGAAAAGTTACACGTCGGAGAAACGGGTTGTGCCGTATTTCGTTCGTCTGATGTACGCAAGGTAACACCGAGTCCTGCACCTATATACGGATCAACGATTCCCTTTCCGAGTTGTTTGTAAAAGGAGTATTTCAACGCAAAATCTGTTGCAAACATACTTCCAGTGATCCCCATAGAATCATTGACCATTTTTGTCGGATCATATTTTTGGTAGGCTAGCACACCTTCCGCACTCCAACCATTGTATATGTATTTGTCTACAAATATTCGCGTTGGAAATGGCGTGCTGTGAAATTCTGAAGAGGACAAGGGATTTAACTCGTACCCGTCATCATCTGTAAGCAACCATCCTGCTCCAAATTGCCATGCATAGTTGTCACTATTGGTCAATTTTTTTGTCGGTTGAGCAAAACTTAAACTAAAAACACCGATGCAAAATAGGAGGGAGAATGGACGAATTTTCATTGTAAAATGTTATTAAACAAAAGTAATTAAAAATTGAAACGAAAAACTTTTGATTAATTACACAAATTGACAAGAGAATGTGCATTTCTCATTCAGGGAGAATGCCTAATTTTGATACGGTTATGGCAAAAGTCAAGAAATATGAGTTAATTTTGGAAGATGAAATGACCTTAGAGGTCATTGGAATTTCATCTGCTTTTGCTGATTATCGCTTGGCTTGGGAACTAAACCAACGTTTGAACATCAATTTGATTAAAAGCAATGAAGTCTTTGATGTACGAGCATTGAAGTCAAAGGAATCTTTATCGTTCAGGTATTTTTCTTTTTTTGATGAGGAATATTTAACTCGGATTTATTTGATTAAAAACAGGCAAGAACCAGGCATGTTTCACAGTGATCGTCCAATGATCGATTTTTTTCTCGTTCTCAGGGAAAACTTCTCCTTCGAGAAAGAAGCCTTGATTCAACAATTAAGGAAAATTAATGGCATTGTCGCAGTATTCGACTTTCCAGAAAGTGAATTTGAACTAATATCTTATTTAACGAGTTAACATGAAAAAAACGAAAATAGTAGCAACACTTGGACCCGCATCCTTGAAAAGGGATGTGCTGAAAAATATGATGTTAGAAGGATTAAATGTGTGCCGCATAAATTTCTCACATGGATCGTATGAAGATCACGCAGGTGCTGTTTCCATGATCCGCTCGCTCAACGAAGAACTTGGGTTAAATGTCGCGATTCTAGCAGATTTACAGGGACCTAAAATCCGCACGAATGAAATGGAAAACAACGGTGTACCATTGGAAATCGGTAAGGAAATTTTGTTAATCGTAGATAAGGTAATTGGAAATACGGAACGTTTCTCGATTAATTATACGTTATTGCCAAGAGATGTGAAGCCGGGAGAACGCATTTTGTTGGATGATGGTAAAATTGTTTTAGAGGTAAGAGAAACTGACGGACATTCAAGCATTCGTTGTGAAATCATCCAGGGAGGAATTCTTTCGTCTAAAAAAGGGGTGAATTTCCCCAATACTAAAATTTCCATGCCGTCGCTAACGGAAAAGGACATCGAAGATTTAAACTTTGCATTAGATCAACAAGTCGATTGGATTGGCTTGTCTTTTGTACGTTCGCAAGCAGACATTATTGATTTAAAAAAGCGCATCGCCGATAAAAACCATCATGCGAAGGTAATCGCTAAAATTGAAAAACCGGAAGCGCTGGAAAACATAGATGAAATCATTGCTGAAAGTGATGGATTAATGGTTGCTCGCGGAGATCTTGGTGTGGAAGTTCCTTATCAAACGGTACCATCCATTCAAAAAATGCTCATTTCTAAATGCATCTCTCAAGCAAAACCTGTGATTGTGGCCACACAAATGATGGAATCCATGATTGCTAATTTAACGCCTAGTCGCGCTGAAGTAAATGATGTTGCTAATGCTGTATTGGATGGAGCAGATGCTGTAATGTTATCAGGAGAGACATCCGTAGGGAATTACCCCGTTGAAGTTATTCAAACGATGGCAAATATCATCAAGGAAATGGAAAAACACGATGCAATGTACCACAAAGAGGAATTGCCTTTGAAGAATAGTGATCGATTCATTACAGACTCCATTTGTTTTAATGCGTGTCGTTTGGCTCAACGCGTTGAAGCAACAGCCATTATCACCATGTCCTTCTCAGGTTATACTGCTTATAAAATTGCGTCTCAGCGCCCGAATAGTCAGATCTATGTGTTTACGAGCAATCGTAGTATTTTAGCTCAATTGAACCTTGTTTGGGGTGTTCGTGCGTTCTATTACGACAAACGAATCTCCACGGATCATACGATCGCAGACATCAAGTACTTCATGAAGTCTGAGGGATACCTCGATCTTGGTGACCTAGTCATCAACATTGCATCCATTCCATTAGAAGATCTTGGTGCGTCGAATATGTTGAAATTAAGCTACGTGGATTAATTCTTTTCTTTTCGCATTTTTTCTTTCCAAGCGGGAAGGGCATCTCGAGAAAAATGATTAACTTAAAGTAAAGAACAGGTGAGATGGAAAAAAAATGGGTTTTTCAACCAAGTGTTGATGCAGAGAAGGTACGTTCATTAAGTGATCAATTAAAAGTAGATTCCCTCGTTGCGGAATTGTTGCTTCAAAGAGGCATTGAAAAGGAGGAGTGTGCTAGGGACTTCTTTCGTCCAGACTTATCAAAACTTCACGATCCCTTTCAAATGAAAGACATGGATCGAGCAGCAGAACGCTTGCATCAAGCCATTGAAAAGAACGAAGGCATCTTGTTGTTTGGAGACTACGATGTGGATGGTACAACTGCTGTTGCTTTGATGTATGAACAATTGAGTAAATTCCATCAAAACCTACATTATTATATCCCGGATCGATACAAAGAAGGCTATGGCTTAAGTCAAGCGGGAATTGACTATGCAAAATCCGAGAATGTGACCTTAATGATTGCCTTGGATTGTGGCATTAAATCTAATGATCTCGTTGCATTGGCAAAGGAAAAAGGGATTGATTTCATTATTTGCGATCACCACCAACCAGGAGCGTTTATTCCTGACGCCATTGTATTAGATCCCAAACGAACGGATTGCCCATACCCTTACAAAGAACTCTCAGGATGCGGAGTTGGGTTTAAACTGTTGCAGGCACTTTTTACCCGCTTGGATATTCCTCTGCAAGCCTTGTTTCAAAGTTTGGATTTACTAGCTTTAAGTATTGGTGCGGATATCGTAGAAGTTACCGGAGAAAATAGAATTTTAGCATACCACGGACTCCAACAATTAAATAAACAACCACGAAAAGCCTTTCAAGAACTCCTTATTCTGGCTGGTAAGAAATTACCCATGACCTTGACGGATGTTGTATTTGTGATTGCGCCCAGAGTTAATGCCGCCGGGAGAATTCGCAGTGGGAGAACGGCTGTGGATTGGATGCTGTCCATGGATGAGCTGGAAATTAAAAAATTGGCAGAGGAGATCCATGCAGATAACGCTTTGCGTCGAACGATTGATCAAGCAATGACCGAAGAAGCGTTATTGCAACTTGAATCGGATGATTTGCATTCCACGCGATATACTAATGTGGTTTTCAATGACAAATGGCACAAAGGAGTTGTTGGCATCGTTGCCTCTCGAATCATTGAGACGCATTACCGTCCAACCATCGTATTAACGGAATCAAATGGATTGGTGACAGGCTCTGCACGCAGTGTTGGTCCCATAAATTTATATGACGTCTTAGCAGCGTGTAGTGAACATTTAATTCAATTTGGCGGACACCATTATGCAGCCGGATTAACATTACACCGATCAAAATTGGATGCATTTAAGGTTGCATTTGAAACAGAAGTTCATGGAATTTTAGCATCGCAGCCTCTGGAAGCTATTCAAGCAATCGATTTGCGTATCGACCTGGATGACATCCAAACAGAATGGAATGGAAAACTTCCACGAATTAAAAAGTTGTTAGATGCTTTCGAACCCTTTGGTCCAGGTAATATGAAACCTGTATTTTGCACGACAGAACTTTATGCAAAAGATGCCCGCATTTTAAAGGAAAAACACTTGAAGTTAACCGTCGTTCAGCCCAATTCCAAATTGGTCTTCGATGCAATTGGATTTAATCTCGCAGAAAAAGAAATCGCTACTTTGAAAGGATTGCCTTTCGATATGGCCTATACGCTAGAAACCAATGAGTTCAATGGAAAAATCAACATTCAATTGAATATTAAGGACATTCGCTCATCGGATTCCTGAATTTGATGTATTTTTGGTTCATATGTTTACAGGAATTATTGAAGAAATTGGAACGGTTACTGCGATTGAAAAAGACGCGGGTAATATTCACTTTACGATTGAGTCGAAATTAAGTTCCGAATTGAAAATCGACCAAAGTGTGGCTCACAATGGCTGTTGTTTAACGGTTGTTGCATTAAACGATGGAAGTCATACGGTAACAGCCATCCACGAGACTTTGACGAAAACGAATTTATCTGATTGGAAAGTTGGTTCTAAAATCAATTTGGAGCGCTGTATGAGCTTCAATGGCCGATTAGATGGAC
>JACCDK010054594.1_pt1 | contig 10886 bp, 9 predicted proteins | sample 7445871 | NCBI WGS metagenome assembly JACCDK01 (sample SAMN15323436, study PRJNA562643) | freshwater metagenome | isolation source: river surface water | place: USA:Blue River Watershed | collected 2017-08-15
GAACGTCTTTACCCATAAGATTGTGCGCTCTTCGGGGGCCACCATCGTGCCGATGCATTTCACAGGCCAAAACAGCCGGATGTTCCAGATCGCCAATCAGCTGTCAGATACGCTGCGGCAGGGGCTGTTGCTTTATGAGATCAAGCGCGCCCTGTTCAAACCCCAGCGCCCGTTTGTGGGTAACCCAATTCCGGCCAGCGAGTTGGAGAAATGGGAAGGCAACCCACGCGGCTTTCTGGCGTGGCTGCGTCAACACACGCTGGACTTGGGCAAGTAACGCGCCCTCCTCGGCGTCTTTCAGACGCTCGTCGGGGCATTACGACGAGACGCGCAGCGATCGAGGAGTTACCGCGTCGGCACCGGCGTTTCGCCCCGGTAGTCGTAAAACCCGCGCTGCGTCTTGCGGCCAAGCCAGCCCGCTTCGACATACTTCGTCAAGAGTGGGCAGGGGCGATACTTGGTATCGGCCAAGCCTTCGTGCAGCACGTTCATGATGGCAAGGCAGGTGTCGAGCCCGATGAAATCGGCTAGTTCCAGCGGGCCCATCGGATGATTGGCCCCCAGTTTCAACGCCTGATCGATGGACTGCACATTGCCCACGCCTTCATAAAGTGCATAGACCGCCTCGTTGATCATCGGGATCAGGATGCGATTGACGATAAAGGCCGGATAATCCTCGGCACTTGCGGCAGTTTTGCCCAGACGGCCGACCACGGCCAACAGTGTGTCATAGGTTTTAGCATCGGTCGCGATGCCGCGGATCAGTTCGACCAGCTGCATCACCGGCACGGGGTTCATGAAGTGAAACCCCATGAATCGTTCAGGTCGGTCGGTGCGCGAGGCAAGACGGGTGATTGAGATGGAAGAGGTGTTCGAGGTCAGGATCGTCTGCGGTGCCAGATGAGGTGCGAGCGTTTCAAAGATCTGGTTCTTGACGGCTTCCTTTTCGGTCGCCGCCTCGATGATCAGATCGCAAGCCCCCAGATCAGGGAGCGCAAGCGTGGTTTTGATGCGCGCCATGGCTTCGGCGCGGGCGGCCTCGGTGATCTTCCCGCGTGACGCCTGCCGTTCAAGGTTTTTGTCAATGGTCGCTATGGCGCGTTTCAGCCCGTCATCGGAGATGTCGTTCAACAGCACCTCATATCCTGACAGGGCGAAGACATGGGCAATGCCATTGCCCATCTGACCTGCGCCGACGACCCCGACTGTCCGGATATCCATGCTGACCTCTTGCTTTCCTTCGCCACAATAGGCCGGGGCTGCCCTTGGGGGCAAGGCCAGCAAAACGCATGGTATTTCGAGCAAATGCAAAGTTTAGCGGGTTGGTAAGGGGAATCGGCCAATCTGTCACCGGGTGTGACAAAACTTGGGTGTGTGAAATGGCCTATGCCTTTCCAGGCGCGGGGGCGCTTGACTATTCACTGTGCAGCTATGCCGGTTCGCGGATTCTGTTTCGGGGGCCGAAGGCCGATCTGAGAGAGCCGTTTGTGGCCTGTCTGGGCGGATCAGAGACCTATGGGAAGTTCATTCCAACGCCGTTTCCCGACCTTTTGGAGGAAATGCTGGATTTGCAGGTGGCCAATTTCGGCTGCGTGAACGCCGGGCCTGAAGTGTTTGTGCGTGAAGACACCTTGCTTGAGACAGTGTCGCAGGCGGCGGCCTGTGTGGTGCAGATCACCGGGGCGCAGAACCTGACGAACCGGTATTACTCGGTGCATCCGCGCCGAAATGACCGGTTCACTGGGCCAACGCCGCTGTTGCGGGCGCTGTTTCGGCAGGTGGATTTCACTGAGTTCAGCTTTACTCGGCATTTGGTGCATGTGCTGCAAAGCCATTCTGCGGATCGGTTTGAGGTGCTTGCCGAAGAGTTGCGCAGCGCATGGGTGGCGCGGATGAAGGATCTTTTGGGGCAGGTACGCTGTCCGACAGTACTGTTATGGCTCGCCGATGCGCCGCCTCCCAACCCCGGCAAGCGCGCCGATCTGAGCGTAGAGCCGATGCTGGTGGACCGGGAGATGGTGGCTGCGGTCAAGCCCATGGCCACCACCTATGTCGAGATGGTGCCAAGTGCGGCCGCGCGGACGAAAGGTGCCGAGGGCATGGCATTTGGACCGCTTGAGGCGCCTGCCGCCGCCCGCCTGCCCGGGCCTGCGGTGCATTACGAGTTGGCCAAGCGGCTGGTGCCGGTGCTGCGGCAGATGATCTGATCAGCTGGGCTGATTGCCATTGTGCCCTTCTGCGGGCAAAGTTGGTGCGCAAGGCAGGCAGGGGGCGAACATGGGGTTGGGTGTGTCAGGCGGCCAGATGGTCGGGGCAGGCCGATGCCGCTAAGGTTCACGTTGCGCCAGTTGGAGTATTTCGTCGCTGTGGGGGAGACGGGTTCGGTCGCGCTCGCGGCCGAGAAGATGCATGTCTCGGCCCCGTCGATCTCGGCGGCGATCAGCCAGCTGGAGGCAGATTTCGGACTGCAGCTCTTTGTGCGCAAGCATGCGCGGGGGCTGGCGCTGACTCAGGCCGGGCGGCAGGTGATGGCAAAGGCCGCCGGGGTCTTGGCCGAGGCCGAAGCGATGAACCGGCTTGTGGGCGAGATTTCCGGGCAGGTGCAGGGCGAATTGGCGCTGGGCTGTCTGTTGACCTTTGCGCAGATCTTGGTGCCGTCCTTGCGGCGCGGGTTTGAGACGCGCTTTCCTTTGGTGCGGATCTCCCATGTTGAGCGAAACCAGCAAGAGATCATCGATGCCCTGCGCAGCGGCGAGATGGATATTGCGCTGACCTATGATCTGGCGATCCCAGATGATTTGCAGTTCGTACCGCTGGTGGCGTTGCCGCCTTATGTGCTGTTGCCGGAGGGGCATGCTTTGGCCGGGCTGCCGCAAGTGACGGTCGAGGCGCTCAGGGATGAGCCGATGGTGCTGTTGGATCTGCCGCTGAGCGCTGAATACTTCCTGTCCTTCTTCCGCGCGGCGGGGATCAAGCCCCGCATTGCCGAGCGGACGCGGGATATGGCCGTCATGCGGGGGTTGGTGGCAAATGGCTATGGCTATTCGATTGCCAACATCCGACCGTTGAATGATCTGGCCCCAGATGGGCGCAAGCTGCGGTTCGTGCCTTTGGCGGGGGCGGTGGGGCCGATGACGCTGGGGCTGGTCATGGCGCGCGGGGCAGAAGGGGTGCTGACCGTTGCCGCCTTTGTCGAGCATTGCCGCGCGCAGTTGACGGCCGAGCGGATGCCGGGGCTGGAGATGCGTCCCATCTGAGCCTGAGGTGTAATGCAAACGGGCGCCCGAGGGCGCCCGCTGGACAGAACAAAGCGAGTTTCGCCCTTAGAGCTTGCCGGTCATTTCCGGGACAGCGGCGAAGAGGTCGGCCACGAGGCCATAATCTGCCACTTGGAAGATCGGGGCTTCTTCGTCTTTGTTGATCGCGACGATGATTTTCGAATCCTTCATCCCTGCAAGGTGCTGGATTGCGCCCGAGATGCCGACGGCAACGTAAAGCTGCGGCGCGACAACCTTGCCGGTCTGACCAACCTGCCAATCGTTCGGGGCATAGCCAGAGTCCACAGCTGCGCGCGAGGCACCAACAGCAGCGCCCAGCTTGTCAGCCAGGCCTTCGATCAGATCGAAGGATTCCTTCGAGCCGACGCCACGGCCACCCGACACCACAACCTTGGCCGAGGTCAGCTCAGGCCGGTCCGACGCGGCGACGCGGTCTTCGACCCAAGTGGAGAGAGCCGAGGCCTTCGGGGCGACCGTCTCAACTGATGCCGAGCCGCCCATGCCAGCCGCTGCGAAAGCGGCGGTGCGCACGGTGAAAACCTTTTTCGCGTCCGCCGATTTCACGGTCTGGATCGCGTTACCGGCATAGATCGGGCGTTCGAAGGTGTCGCCATTGATCACAGCGGTCACGTCCGACAGCACCATCACGTCCAAAAGTGCAGCCACGCGGGGCAACACGTTCTTCGAAAACGCTGTCGCAGGTGCCGCGATGTGGCTGTAGCCACCGGCCAGACCGACGACCAAATCGGCCAACGATTCGGCAAGGCCATGGCCCGCGTCTTCGGCGTGAAGCACCTTGGAGGCACCTTCAAGCTTGGCCGCTTCGGCGGCAGCCGAAGCCGGGCCAGCCACCAGAAGGTGCACTTCACCCAGGGATTTCACAGCGGTCAGTGCCTTGGCCACCGCATCGGTTGCCAGTTGTGCGCCATTTACATCGGCAAGAAGAAGAACGGCCATCAGATCACCCCTGCTTCGTCTTTGAGTTTTGCAATCAGCTCTTCCACCGAGCCAACCTTGACGCCCGCCTTGCGGCCTGCGGGTTCGGTGGTCTTAACGACGGTCAAGCGCGGCGCGACGTCAACGCCGTAATCTGCCGGTGTCTTGGTGGCCAAGGGCTTGGCCTTGGCCTTCATGATGTTCGGCAGGGACGCATAGCGCGGCTCATTCAGACGCAGGTCAACCGTCACGATGGTCGGCATCGCGACCGAGATCGACTGCAGACCGCCGTCAACTTCACGGGTCACCACGGCCTTGTTGCCGTCGATCTTGAGTTCCGACACGAAGGTGGCCTGCGACCAGCCCAAAAGGGCCGCCAGCATCTGACCAGTGGCGTTCATGTCATTGTCGATGGCCTGCTTGCCGCACAGAACGATGCCGGGGGCCTCTTCCTTGACGACTGCGGCCAAGAGCTTGGCCACAGCCAAAGGCTCGATATCGGTCTGAACATCGGCGGTGGCCTCGATCAGGATGGCGCGATCCGCACCCATGGCGAGCGCGGTGCGCAGGGTTTCCTGCGCCTGCTTTACGCCAATCGACACCACGACCACCTCGGTCGCGATGCCCTTTTCCTTCAGGCGGATCGCCTCTTCGACGGCAATCTCGTCAAAGGGGTTCATCGACATTTTCACGTTCGCAAGATCAACACCGGAACCGTCCGCCTTCACGCGAACCTTCACGTTGTAGTCGATCACACGTTTGACAGGCACAAGGACCTTCATCGGCAGAATCTCCCAACAGCGGCCCTTAGGGCCAATTCAAGCTCTTGCATGGGCTAATACCGATTCCCGGACACAGACAACAGTGCAAATGCGACAGGAAAGGGCGACGAGACGCCGCGTATTGAGCGGTAAAGCCGATCAGCGGGTGAGGCCGGGCACCCAGAGCACGTCATCCTTGCCATCGTTGTTGGCAATACGGCCAGCGACGAAGAACCAATCCGACAGGCGGTTGAGGTATTTCACGGCGTCGTTGTTCACCTCTTCCATCGTCGCAAGCTCTACCACCAACCGTTCAGCGCGGCGGCAGACGGTACGGCACAGGTGCAGATGCGCTGCAAGCGCACTGCCGCCGGGCAAAATGAAGCTGCGCAACGGGGTCAGCTTGTCATTCATCGCGTCGATCTCACGCTCCAGCCTGTCGACTTGGCCCGAAATCATGCGCAGCGGGGTATAGGACAGGGTGGCATCCATATGCATGTCCGGCGTGCACAGATCAGCACCCAGATCGAAGAGGTCGTTCGAGATGCGGGCAAGGGCCGCATCCATGTCACCCGTTGCGTGCTGGCGGGCCAGACCCACGGTCGCGTTGGTTTCATCCACCGTGCCATAGGCCGACACGCGGGTAGAGTGTTTGGCGACACGCGCGCCGTTGCCAAGCGCGGTTTCGCCCGCATCTCCGGTTTTCGTGTAGATTTTCGACAGAACGACCATCAGTTGCCTCCCCGGCTGCGCAAATAGGCGAAGGACACGATCAGGATCACCGCGACGAACTGCGCGCCAATGCGCCAGCGCATCACGCGGTTGGCGTGCTTGCGATTGAACTCGCCGCCTTTGGCAAAGCCACCGATGCCGATCATCAAGATGACCAGAACGACAAGGCTGGCGATGGCGGCGACGATAAACAGCGGATCGTTGAGCATCATATGTCCCTCTTTGCGCACCATCTAGCGTGTGGATTGGAAAAAGCGAAGGCTTCTCACCCGCAAAGTTTTGTCGCAGCCGAATGCCTTGGGTCTGCGGCATTTGTCTTGAAATCGCCCGCCATGCGCCACAGGATTGACCGCCTTCAATGCCAGTGTCGCGGCAATTGGGGCCAAGCTCGGCTTAAGGGCGTTTGGGCGGGAACGTGGGTAGGGGTCATCGGTCAGTGTCTGGTGTGACGCGACAAACGGTTCGTGGGGTCGGCCCTGCGACGGCGATGCAGCAGGGCTTGCTTTTGGAAAGCACGCTGGCCGGGCGACCTTGGGCCAATCAGGAGCAGATTGTGGTGGACGGGACCTTGCCACAGTTTGCGGCAGGGCCGATGCGCGCGGCGTGGCTGGCCTTGGCCGCGCGGCACGATGCGTTGCGAATGCGCTTGGTGCCGGATGCGCAGGGCGGTGTGGCGCAGCAGGTTCTGCCCGAGCCTGATCTTGTCCTAGCGGAGCAGGATCTGTCCGATCTGTCGCCTGAGGGTCAGACGGCTGCGCTACGGGCCTTTTTGTCACAGGACCGGCTTACGGGCGTGGATGTGCAGGCACGGCCCGGGTGGCGGATCAGTCTCTTGCGGCTTAGCCCTTCACGGGCGGTCATGGTCTGGACCATTCATCATGCGCTTATCGACGGGACGTCGATGGCGATTGTGCTCGAAGAGTTGGGGATCCTTTTGGGCGGGCAGCTGTTGCCGCCCGATCAGGGACAAAGTTTTGCTAAGTTTTCGGCCGAGGTGCGCCAGACCGACAAGACAGCGGCCGAGGCGTTTTTTGCCCGGATGTTTGCCGATGGGGCGGACGCGGCACCCTTGGCCCGGTTGGGCGGTGATCTCTCGGGTCGTATGGCTATACAGGCGGCATCTCTGTCTTTGGCCCAATCGGTGACCCTTCGGGACTGGGTTAGGGCTATGGGGGCAACGCCCCTGAACGCGGTTCAAGCGGCTTGGGCCATGGTTCTGGCGCGCTGGACGGGGCAAGAAGAGGTGTGCTTTGGCTTGGTGGACTCCGGTCGCAGGTTGATGCCGGGGCTTGACCGGACTGTGGGGTGTTTGATTTCCACCTTGCCGCTGCGGTTGCGGTTGCAGGGGAAGGACAGCCTTGGGGACGTTCTGGCGCGATTGCGCGCGCTGACACTGGAGATGCGCCCCCATGCCCATGCCAGCCTGACCGAGGTTCGGCGCTGGGCGGGGCTTTCGGGCGAGGCGCTGTTGTTCGACACGATCGTCATGCATGCCCATAGCTCGCTTGAGGCGCGGATGCGGGGCCTTGGGGGTGAGTGGGCGGATTGGTCGGTGCGGCTGGTCGAGGAGGGCACGGCGGCGGCCACCTTGTCGGTGGCCGATGATGCCGAAATGCAGATCGTGATCGAACATGATCCCGCGCGTGTCGCGCCGGATATGGCGGCGGCGCTCTTGGCGCAGGTTGTGCGGCTGTTGAACGAGATGGCCAAGGCTCATGCGGCAACGCCCTTGGGCAAGGTTGACATGCTGTCCACATCCGAAACCGCAGTGCTTTTGAAGTTGGGGCAGCCAGACACAGCGCTGTGCGATGCACCCCCCTGTGTTGCCAGCCGTTTTGAGGCGGTGGCGGCAACGCGCCCGGAGGCCCCGGCGGTGATCGAGCCTGCCGTGGGGCGGGTGTTCAGCTATCGGGCGCTGGACCTAGCCGCCAATGCCCTTGCTGCTCGTTTGCAGTCAGCTGGTGTCGCCCCGGGGGATGTTGTCGGGGTCAAAATGCCGCGGGGGGCGGGTCATGTGACCGCGCTTTTGGCGGTGCTCAAGCTGGGTGCAGCCTTTTTGCCGCTGGACCCCGATCTGCCGGACAGTTGGCTGGCGGATCTGGTGGCCCAAGCTGGCGCCCGCGTTCTGGTCAGCGACCGCGCGGAGGCGCTTGGCGCGTCGCTGGTTCTGGTCCCTGATCTCGCGGATCAGCAGCAGGTGCCGCCGGATCGCCCGGCCCCTGACGCGGATCGCTTGGCGTATGTGGTGTTCACCTCGGGGTCGACCGGCGCACCCAAGGGGGTGCGGGGGCTTTGTGGAGCGCTTTCGGCGCATGGGTCTGCGACGATCGCGGCCTTCGGGCTACAGCCGTCGGACCGGGTTTTGCATTTTGCCGGGTTAGGCTTTGACGTGGCGTTGGAAGAGATTTTCCCAACGCTTCTGGCCGGGGCCACTGTGGTGGTGCGCGATGAGGCTGCGGCGGAATCGGTTCGCGCCTTTGTCGCCTTCTTGGCGCGAGAGGCGGTCACAGTGGCCAATCTCCCCGCGAGTTTCTGGCATGTGCTGGTGGAAGAGATGGCCCAGACTGGCGCGCGGTTCGCGCCTACGCTGCGTCTTGTCATTGCGGGGAGTGAACGGATTAATCCCCAAGCGCTCCGCCGCTGGCGCGAGGTTGCGCCGGATGTGGCTTGGATGAACGGCTATGGCCCAACCGAGACCACGATCACCGCGACGGTCTTTGCGGTCATGCCCAGTCAGCCCTTGCCGGATGATCTGGGCGAGGTGCCGATTGGGCGCCCATTGGCTCATGCTCGCACGGTACTGCGCGCCTGTGACGGCAGTCTGACTCCGATGGGCGGCACGGGGATGTTGTGGATTGGTGGACCTGCGGTCACTGGCGGGTATCTCGGCGATTTGGCCGAGGCACAGGCATTTCAGCCAGACCCTTGGGTGCCGGGGGGGAGGATCTACTGCACTGGCGATCAGGCGCGGTGGCGGGCGGATGGGCAATTGGAGTTCTTGGGCCGCCGCGACCGCCAGATCAAACTGCGTGGCCAGCGTATCGATCTGCATCAGGTAGAGCGGCAGGTGGCCGCCCTGCCCGGCGTGCGCGCGGCGCATGTCGCCGTGCTGCAAGAACCCGCCCCGCGGCTGGTGGCTTGGGTGGTGGCAGAGCCGTGTCTGTCGGCTGACGACATCACCGCTGCGGCTGGGCGCAAACTGCCGCGCGCAATGGTGCCGCTGGTGATTGGCGTTGAGAGCCTTCCGGTTGGGGCCAATGGCAAGATCGACCGCCGCGCCTTGCCGATGCCGCGCGCCGAGGCCGCGCGTGGCACGATGGCGACCAGCCGGGTTGTCGACCCATTAACGCGTGTGATCGCGGCCTGCATGGCCGAGGTGTTGGAGCGCGCCCATGTGCCACCCGACGCGCTGTTCAGCGATCTGGGGGGCGATTCGCTTTTGGCGCTGCGGTTGGTCAGCCTGATCGAACAGCGCACGGGACATGCGTTGTTGACCGCAAATCTGCATCATCATGGCAGCGCTGCGGCCTTGGCCGAGATGCTGCAAAGCGGGGTGACCGCGCCGCGCTATACCATCGCGATCCAGCCTGAGGGATCGAAGCCCCCTTTCTTTGCCATTCATGTTCTGGGACGAAACGAAGATCTATTCCGCCCGCTCGCAGCGGCGCTGGGCCCCGATCAGCCGGTGTTTGGCCTCTCGGTCGGCATGCCGCGCAATCTGGACGACATTAATGTTGAACGCACGGCGCACATCTATTTTGAAGAGATCCAGACCTATTTCCCGACAGGCCCCGTCGGGCTGGGGGCCGTGTCTATGGCTGCGTATTTCGCCTATGAGCTGGCGCAGTTGCTGCACGCCGCTGGGCGTGAGGTGCGGGTTTTGGCGGTATTGGACGCGATGGGCCCCGATGGTCGACCCGCTCTGGCCGGTCGCCACAAACTGCACGCCCATCTCCAACAGGTGCGCCTGCACGGCGTCGGTCATTTTGGCCGGGTTCTGAAAAACCGGCTGGATCGTTACCGCGAGCGGCGCGAGGCCTTGCGGTCAGCACCGGATCAGGTGAACGCGCACAATCTGATTGCCGCCAATGTCTGCGCGGTCGAGTTTTATCAGCCCAAACCCTATGATGGGCCGCTCACGGTGTTTCGCGCCGATCACAGCTTCTGGGACAGCCCAGAGGCGCTGGCGACGGGGTTGGGATGGGCCTCGGTCGCACGGGGGGGGATGACGTTGCATGACCTGCCCGGCACCCATCTGTCGATCTTGCATCCCGGCAATGTCGAGGTTTTGGCCGATCATCTGCGTCGCCTGATTGAGGGCGGTGGCCAAGGCGCGCGCGACCCGGCTTGACGGGGCCGCCCCGCCGGGATTGTCTGCGGGCAGATCATGCGCGAGGCCACCATGCAGCTTTTCACCTCTCCGACCACGCCCTTTGGCCGCAAGGTCATGGTTCTGATCCACGAATCGGGTCTGGCTGACCAAGTGCAGGTGCAGACGGTGGCGGGCAGCCCGCTGGACCCGGGCTCGATGCCGTTGCACCAGAACCCCTTGGGCAAGATCCCTGCACTGATCCCGGATGATGGTGGCCCTGCCCTCTATGACAGCCGGGTGATCTGCCGCTATCTGGACCATGTGTCGGGCGCGGGGCTGTACCCGGCCGGATCTGACCTTTGGCCGGTGTTGACGCTGGAGGCGACGGCGGATGGCATGCTCGAGGCTGCGCTATTGATGGTCTATGAGACGCGTCTGCGCCCCGAGGCACTGCGCTTTGCCCCTTGGGTTGAAGGCCAATGGGCCAAGGTCGCCCGGGCGCTCGATGCGATTGAGGCCCGGGGCATGGTGCTCTTGGAGGGGCGTCTGACCATGGCCCATGTCGCAGTGGCCGTGGCGCTCAGCTATCTGGATTTCCGCCATGCCGAGCGGCATTGGCGGCAGGATCGGCCACGGCTGGCAGCTTGGGAACAAGAGTTTTCGGCGCGCGCCTCCATGGTTTCAACGCGCCCAGCCTAAGTGGCCTTTGGGCGCGCTGGACGATTTTGCAAGCCCTGCCGGGCAACAAAAGCGAAAAACAGCCCCCCCTGCGCTCCTTTGACCGCTGGACGGCGGAAAAATCCTTGTCTACAACCCGCCCGGCGAGGCTGCGGGAAACTGCGGCCGCATCGGTATATGGGTCGCGCC
>JACCDK011815148.1_pt1 | contig 10882 bp, 8 predicted proteins | sample 7445871 | NCBI WGS metagenome assembly JACCDK01 (sample SAMN15323436, study PRJNA562643) | freshwater metagenome | isolation source: river surface water | place: USA:Blue River Watershed | collected 2017-08-15
ATGCGCCAGTTTTGCATGAAACTGCAATGAATTATCTAATGCATGGCGCACTTCGCGCTCACTTAAATATACAGCGCGAATATTATTTTTCTTTCCTCTAAGATTAAAGCCTTCCGATAAGGTATGTTGTAAAGCGGCAATACTTTTCCATATCAGTGCAATACTTCTGCGGTAGGGTTTTTGTACGGGAATAAAAATGCTGAATAAAATACCTAAGAGCAAACTCCACAATCCTCCAATACCTATCCAAACAATGCGCTGTGGAAATACATCTTGCAAAGCACAAGGATGCGCATTGGTAAAAATGAACATAACAAAAATGCTAATAGCCAAACCACTACCACGCTCACCAATGTTTTTAAAGATGCCCGTAAGAAAACCCACTATAAACATACAGCAAATGCTGAGCGAGAAAACAGTGCCGGAGATACTCCCTAAAAATCCAAAGCTCATGGCAAATATCGTAGCTACTAAAAGGACTTTTATGCGCTGCGTAAAATTTCCTTTGAGCTCCATCCATCCTATAGCTTCAGCGGTAAGCGTCATCAATGCAGCTTCGGCTTCGTGCTGCGTATACACGCCCCAAACCAAGGGAACACAAGCAGCAATACCCATACGCAAACCCCAACTCAAGAGCGGCTCGAAACGATCGCTTTCGAGAAGCTTGTCTAAGGTGTGGAGCGAACGTAAAGCAACTGGCTTCTTCAAGGAGGATAGATTTTTTATGATTACAAAGTTAGGTTTTAATCACGGAGTTTTGATGGCTTTGAGCCGGGGACATATCCATTTTTTTGACTCAAAATTTTTAGGTACGAACTAAAACAAGTAGGTTTGTAAGATAATTTGAAAAGGATCATGAACAAGGTTTCTATTTTACAAGAAAAACAAGCAGCTGCTTTATTAGGAGGCGGTGCTGCGCGTATAGAAAGTCAGCATAAAAAAGGAAAATTAACAGCACGCGAACGCATTCAGTTACTACTAGACGAAGGTTCTTTTGAAGAGATTGGTATGTTGGTAGCGCATCGATGCAAAGATTTTGGCATGGAGCAAGAATCGTATTTAGGCGATGGTGTTATTACAGGATATGGAACCGTAAACGGTCGATTGATATATGTGTTCTCTCAAGACTTCACCGTGTTTGGTGGTAGCTTGTCGGAAACACATGCCGAAAAAATATGTAAGCTTATGGATTTGGCGGTGCAAAATGGCGCCCCATTAATAGGCTTGAATGATAGTGGTGGTGCGCGTATCCAAGAAGGCGTTGTGTCTTTGGGTGGCTATGCCGATATCTTTCATCGCAATGTAAAAGCATCGGGCGTTATTCCTCAGTTGTCGGCTATCATGGGCCCTTGCGCTGGTGGTGCGGTGTATTCTCCAGCCATTACCGATTTTATTTTAATGGTAGAAAAAACTTCCTACATGTTCGTTACCGGACCGAATGTAGTAAAAACGGTTACTCACGAAGAAGTAACGAGCGAAGAATTAGGTGGTGCTACTACTCACGCTTCTAAATCGGGGGTTACGCATTTTGCCATGGCCAACGAAGTAGAATGTATCGAGTATGTAAAAAAATTATTGAGCTATATGCCTCAAAATTGCGAAGAGGCAGCACCGCAATGGGAATATGAAATGGGCGATGAAGTACGCAGTGCCTTAAATACTATTGTGCCTGAAAGTGCTAATCAGCCTTATGATATGAAAGAGGTGATAGAGCAAGTGGTAGATGCCGATAGTTTCTTAGAAGTACACAAACAATATGCCGAAAATATCATCGTTGGTTTTGCACGCATTGGTGGAAGAAGTATTGGTGTTGTTGCCAATCAACCAGCATGCTTAGCGGGCGTATTAGATATCGAGGCTAGTAAAAAAGCAGCACGTTTTGTGCGCTTTTGCGATGCCTTCAATATTCCTTTATTGGTGCTTGTAGATGTGCCTGGTTTCTTACCTGGTACCGATCAAGAGTGGCATGGTATCATCACTAATGGAGCTAAATTATTATATGCTTTAAGCGAGGCTACGGTTCCTAAAATTACGGTGATTACCAGAAAAGCTTACGGTGGTGCTTATGATGTAATGAACTCTAAGCATATTGGTGCCGACTTAAATTTTGCTTGGCCTAATGCAGAGATTGCCGTTATGGGTGCGAAAGGTGCAGCAGAAATTATTTTCAAAAAAGAAATTAGCGAAGCTGCCGATAGAGAAGCAAAATGGAAAGAAAAAGAACAAGAATACCTCGACAAATTTGCTAACCCTTATGGTGCTGCTGCAAGAGGCTTTATTGATGAAGTGATTCTTCCAGAGCAAACACGTTTGAAATTAATAAAAGCCTATGCAATGTTAGAAAACAAACAAGTGGCTTCTCCAAAACGTAAACACGGTAATATTCCTTTATAAAAAAATAAAACACGACTTCGGTCGTGTTTTTTTCTATGCTTAGCCTACTGATACGCAGCGCAAAACACTCCATTGATCGGCAATACTATATGGCCCTGGTGGCTACGAGTATGCCCGCTGTTTTGTTTTACCAACACGGCGCTTGGTCGCAGCGGAGCGCTATTGCTTATGTAGCCCTTTTGTTTGTTGCTACCAGCACCGCCTATCAATGGCATCATGCCTTTTATCATCAAGCAACTAAGCCCGCATCGCTGCGTTCATTTTTACAAGCAGCCCCTCAAGTACGCCGACTCCTGCTAATGGCTTTATTAAGTTTGGCTTTGCCCTGGCCAATCCTTATCTTGTTTGGACTATTAGCTTTAATCGCTTTAGCTTATTCCTATCCGCTTTTAGAAGTGTGGGGCATAGCCTCGCTCAATCGCTACGGATTACTCAAACCTTTTTTACTCAGTACCGTTTGGGTGTTAGCCACGGCGTTGTTGCCTATGTATATGATGGGAGCCCTACAGCCAATAGTGTTGTGGCAGTATAGCCTTATGGTGTGCTTGTCTTGTTGTCTTTTCGATGCTCGCGATGCTGCCAAAGATGCGCGCCATCAGGTGCGTACGCTTGCAAATCGTATGCGCAGTAGCACTTTTCATGCGCTTATGTATGGAGTTGTTCTTGGGTATTGGGCTTTGGCGTATCAGCAGCACGCCTTAGATGGAGTAGTTATAACAAGGGGCATAGCAGCGCTCTTATGTATTCGCTATTATGCCCTTTGTAGTGCTTATGTATTTGAAGTAGCCATCAATGGCTTACTTTTATTTTTTGCGCTGACGCAATTATTCGTCTAGTTTCAATACCGCTAAGAATGCTTCTTGCGGAATATCTACGCTACCAATTTGGCGCATACGTTTTTTACCTTCTTTCTGTTTCTCCAATAATTTTCGTTTACGAGAGATATCACCACCATAACATTTTGCCGTTACGTCTTTACGCATAGCCGAAATATTTTCACGGGCTACAATTTTAGCGCCAATAGCAGCTTGGATAGCAATTAAGAATTGTTGACGCGGTAATAATTCTTTTAATTTAGAACATAATTTGCGTCCGAAATCTTGTGAGCGACTTCTATGAATCAAAGCACTCAAGGCATCTACTTTTTCACTGTTGAGTAAGATGTCCATTTTTACGATATCACTCTCTCTATAATCGATAGGGTAATAATCGAAAGAAGCATAACCGCGGGTACTCGATTTTAATTTATCATAAAAATCAAATACAATCTCCGTTAGCGGCATCTCAAAGGTAAGCTCTACACGCGTAGGTGTCAGATAGGTTTGGTTGATGAGCATACCGCGTTTGCCCAAACACAAACTCATAATATTGCCAATATAATCGGGCGATGTAATGATTTGTGCGCGAATGAAAGGCTCTTCAAAACTTTTTAGTTTTGTAGGGTCAGGCATTTCGGTAGGGTTATTCACAATGATGGTTTCTCCGCTATTCAGATGCGCAATAAAACTTACATTGGGTACGGTGGTAATTACAGTCTGATTAAACTCGCGCTCCAAACGCTCTTGGATAATCTCCATATGCAGCATACCTAAGAAGCCGCAACGGAAACCAAAACCTAAAGCTTGCGATGTTTCGGGCTCAAAGGTAAGCGAAGCATCGTTTAGCTGCAGTTTCTCCATACACTCTCTCAACTCTTCAAAATCGTCGGTTTCTACAGGGAAGATACCCGCAAATACCATGGGTTTTACCTCTTCAAAACCTTTTACGGTTTCTTGACTAGGATTTTTTAATAAAGTAATGGTATCTCCAACTTTTACTTCTTTTGCATTTTTAATACCCGTGATGATATAACCTACATCACCGGTGGTCACTTCGTTTTGTGGCGATAAGCCCATTTTCAAAACGCCCACTTCATCGGCATAATAGTCATTGCCACTATGTACAAATTTTACTTGGTCGTTCTTTTTAATGCTACCATTAAAGATTCTAAAATAAGCGATGATACCGCGGAAAGAGTTGAATACCGAATCGAAGATTAAGGCTTGCAAAGGCTCTTCTGGTTTTCCTTTAGGTGCCGGTATACGATCGATAACCGCCGTTAAAACCTCTTCAATGCCGATACCACTTTTGCCCGAGGCTAAGATGATATCTTCTGGTTTGCAACCAATTAGCTCTACGATCTGATCGGTTACTTCAGGTATCATAGCGCCTTCCATATCAATTTTGTTGATTACCGGAATAATCTCTAAATCGTTATCGAGGGCTAAATATAAATTGCTGATGGTTTGTGCTTGTATGCCTTGCGATGCATCTACCAATAAGAGAGCTCCTTCGCAGGCAGCGAGGGCGCGCGATACCTCGTAGCTAAAATCTACGTGGCCGGGGGTATCAATAAGGTTGAGTTTATAGGTAGTGCCTTTCCAATCATAGCTCATCTGTATGGCGTGACTCTTAATGGTAATACCTTTTTCGCGCTCTAAGTCCATATCGTCTAAGAACTGCGCTTGCATATCTCGGTCGGAGATGGTTTTTGTAAATTCCAATAAACGATCGGCCAAGGTAGATTTACCGTGGTCGATATGAGCTATAATACAGAAGTTTCTAATGTTTTTCATAAGGATGCGTGCGCGAAATTACTAATTTTTATTTGTTTTATGGGCTTCATCAATGAATTGTTCATCTATGTTCTCCAGCCGCAGTGTGCGACGCAAGGCAGCTGAACAGCGCACCAAAGCACAACACCAAAAAAAAGGAGCCTCAAGGCTCCTTTTTTATTGTAGATCTTTTACGAGTAATACATTGGCCGTGGCCACAGCGCCTTCTTCTCGGCCTATAAAACTAAGCTCTTCGGTAGTGGTAGCTTTTATAGATACGGCATCGGTGCTTAGGTGTAAGATGCTGGCAATGCAGCTTTGCATAGCAGGCACATAAGGTTTTATCTTAGGAGCTTGTAGCAATAAGGTGCTATCGATATTTACAATGCTATACCCCTTGGCGCTAATAAGCTCGTAGGTTTTGGCAAGTAGTATTTTGCTATCAATATCTTTATACGCCGCACTGGTATCCGGAAAATGCACTCCAATATCGCCTAAGCCTAAGGCACCCAAAAGCGCATCGCAGATGGCATGCAAAAGCACATCGGCATCGCTATGACCCAAGAGCCCTTGGTGGTGGGGTATCTGCACACCGCCCAACCAAAGATCGCGGCCAGCTACCATTTTATGAAAATCTATGCCTTGTCCTATTCTATACATTACCAGATATTTAAATTATGCTCTTTGCCTGTTTCGGTAGCCAAGTCGTAACCCGCATCGGTATGGCGCAATACACCCATAGCCGGATCGTTGTGCAATACTCTACGCAAGCGTGCTTCGGCATCGGCACTACCATCGGCTACAATCACCATGCCGGCATGCAAGCTATAGCCCATACCTACACCACCACCATGATGGAAGCTTACCCAGCTAGCACCACCAGCAGTATTAATCAACGCATTGAGTATTGGCCAATCGGCAACAGCATCGCTACCATCTTTCATTGCTTCTGTTTCGCGATTAGGCGATGCTACAGAGCCGCAATCCAAATGGTCTCTACCAATTACAATTGGTGCTTTTACTTTGCCGGTGCGCACTAATTCGTTGAACAATAAGCCGGCTTTTTCGCGCTCGCCCATACCCAACCAGCAAATGCGGGAAGGCAATCCTTGGAAAGCAATTTTTTCTTTGGCCATATCCAGCCAGCGGTGCAAGCCTTTATTGTCGGGGAATAGTTCTTTTAAAGCGGCATCGGTTGTATAAATATCTTCCGGATCGCCACTGAGCGCTACCCATCTAAATGGTCCTTTACCTTCGCAAAACAAAGGACGAATATAAGCAGGCACAAAACCAGGGAAATTAAACGCATTGGCAATGCCACGTTTGTCGTGCGCTTGGCCACGCAAATTATTACCATAGTCGAAGGTGATAGCACCTCTACTTTGCAATTCCAACATCAATTGCACGTGGTGTGCCATAGTGTCTAAAGAGCGTTGGGTATAGCTGTCTTTATCGCTTTCGCGCAAAGCATTAGCTTCCGCTACACTCAAGCCTTCTGGGAAATAACCAATAAGCTCATCGTGTGCCGATGTTTGGTCGGTAAGCGTATCAATGCTAATATTTCTATCAATTAAACGTTGCAATAAATCTACAATATTGCAGCATACGCCAATCGAAACCGCTTCGCCTGCTGCTTTTGCCGCTAGTGCACGATCGATAGCCTCGTCTATAGATGCGGCTACTTCGTCTAAGTAGCGCGTTTCTATTCTCTTTTGTATACGCCACGCTTCCATCTCTGCAACTAAAGCCACACCTTCGTTCATCGTAATGGCTAAAGGCTGAGCGCCACCCATACCGCCTAAGCCAGCCGTTACATTCAAGGTGCCTTTAAGGCTGCCCTTATAATGTTTGTTGGCTAAGGATAAATAAGTTTCGTAAGTGCCTTGCACAATTCCTTGCGATCCAATATAGATCCAGCTGCCAGCTGTCATTTGGCCATACATCATCAAGCCCTTGGCTTCTAGCTCGCGGAAATGCTCCCAGGTAGCCCAGCGACCAACCAAATTAGAATTGGCAATGATTACGCGCGGTGCATCTTTATGAGAGCGCAATACGCCTACGGGTTTACCGCTTTGCACCAAAAGGGTTTCGTCTTCTTCTAAGGTTTTCAAAAGCGCTAAGATTTTATCGAAGCTTTCCCAATCGCGTGCTGCTTTACCAATGCCGCCATATACCACCAGTTCTTCTGGTTTTTCGGCCACTTCAGGATCTAAATTATTTTGAATCATTCTATACGCTGCTTCGGCTACCCAGTTTTTACAATTTAGGGTATTGCCGGTAGGCGCTTTAATAATACGAGAGTTATCTTTATAGGTTGGCATAGTTATTTTTTTGTCAGCTGTGGCAGGGGTTTCGGCATTCGTTGCGTCGCACCCTTCAGCTGGGTTATGGGTTTCGTCGTTTATAGGGCTGCTATGGCTTGGTCTAAAATGTTGGCCATATCAGCTTCTGCTACACTTTGTTTATGAAATTCTTTTCCGCTTACTTGCTCATAAAGCTCTATATAGCGCTCAGAGATTGCTTGTACTACTTCGTCGGTCATCGTAGGCACTTGTTGTCCTTCTTTACCTTGAAAACCATTTTCCATCAACCATTCGCGTACAAATTCTTTACTCAATTGTTTTTGCGCTTCGCCTTTAGCTTGGCGTTCTTCAAAACCATCGGCATAGAAATAACGAGAGGAATCGGGCGTATGAATTTCGTCGATTAAATAAATGGTATCGCCAATAAAACCAAATTCATATTTGGTATCTACTAAAATCAATCCACGCGCAGCTGCTCTTTGCTTACCTCTTTCAAATAAAGCCAGTGCATACTGTTCTAGTTTCTCGTAGGTGCCACGTTCGATAATTCCTCTGTTTATAATTTCTTCACGACTAATATCTTCATCGTGACCTTCGTGTGCTTTTGTTGTTGGTGTAAGAATAGGACTTGCAAAAAAATCATTTTCTTTTAAGCCCTCTGGTAAGTTCACACCGCATAAGCTGCGCAAGCCGCTTTTGTAAGTGCGCCAAGCATGGCCGGTAAGATTGCCACGCACAACCATTTCCACCGGGAAGGTTTCGCATTTCAAGCCTACACTTGCATTAGGCAATGGTGTAGCTTTCAGCCAATTTGGTAAAATATCTTCGGTAGCTTTTAAAGACTCTGCAGCTATTTGGTTAAGCACTTGACCTTTGTATGGGATGGGGCGAGGTAATACTACATCAAATGCAGAAATACGATCACTTACGATCATCGCTAAAAATTGATCTTGAATGGTGTATACATCGCGTACTTTGCCTTTGTAAAAATTCGTCTGATTTTGGAGCGTTAACATTACTTGTTTTTTATAAAACAAAGATACAGCTGCTTTGTTGAAGCACATAAAAAGTTGTTAGAATTTATCCACGATTTATTTTGCTATCTTTAAAACTTCAATATCCTTCGTATGATTACGTATAGCCTTATCGGACTTACCTGTCTTATTTCTTTCCTAGCCTTCCAAAACGAACGTTTGTTTTCTGCTTTGGCCTTGCAACCTTCCCGCATTTATAGCGATCGCAGCAAAGCCTATCAAATGCTTAGCTATGGATTTGTTCATGCCGATTATCAGCATTTGATTTTCAATATGCTGTCTTTATTTTTCTTTGCACCGGCTATAGAAAATACCGTGTTCTCGTCGGGCGAGTTTATTTTTTTATATGTCAGTGCATTAGTCGTATCTGCTATACCGGGCTATTTAAAAAATAAGCAAAATGCGCGTTATAGCGCTGTGGGTGCGAGTGGGGCTGTAAGTGCGGTATTGTTTTCGTGCGTATTATTTATGCCTTGGAGTGTAATTTATATCAAGTTTATTTTCCCCTTGTATTTTATCTTATTTGCCTTGGGCTATGTGATCTATTCGTATGTAATGGGTAAGCGCCAATCCGATAATATTGGTCACGATGCGCATCTGTGGGGCGCCTTGTATGGCTTGGTTTTTACGATGCTTACGCATCCTGCTGTGATTCCTTATTTTATAGATCAATTGCAGCATCCGCCCTTCTTAAACTAATAAAAAAAGCCCCGAAATTTCGGGGCTTTTTTATTTATCTAAGTTCTTATAATCTAGATTTGATAGCAGCGATATCAGCAATGCGTTTTTCTGCTAATTTGATAGCAGCGCCTTGTACGTGCATTTTTTCTGTTTCTGCATAATCGAAGATTTCTAAAGTGCGGTCGTAGATTTTTTCTACATTATTCATTACACGCTCTCTATTATATCCATCTAATTCTGCACCCACATTGATTAAGCCACCCGCATTGATTAAGAAATCGGGAGCATATACAATGCCTTTTTCAATTAGCATATTGCCATGTACCGTTTCATCAGCCAATTGGTTGTTGGCAGCACCTGCAATTACCGCGCAGTTCATTTTGCTAATGCTGTCGTCGTTGATGGTTGCGCCTAATGCACACGGTGCATAGATATCAAATGCTACATCCCACATGCCTTTAGTGTCTATCACTTCTACATTGCGGTGTGCATCTACCGTTTGTTTTATTTTTTGAGCATCAATATCAGAGATATAAACTTTAGCACCAGCTTCTACTAAATGTCCAACTAGGTATTGGCCTACATGACCTACGCCTTGCACCATTACCTTCTTGCCATGTAAATCATCCGATCCAAATTGTTTTTTAGCAGCTGCTTTCATACCAATGAAAACGCCATAAGCTGTAAACGGAGAAGGATCTCCACTACCACCCATATATTCCGGAACGCCCGTTACATGTTTAGTTTCTAAAGCAATATATTCCATATCTCTAGCCGCTGTATTTACATCTTCAGCAGTGATATATTTTCCGTTTAGGCTATTTACGAATTTACCGTATCTGCGCCACAACGCTTCTGATTTCATTTTAGGATCTGCTATAATAACCGCTTTACCACCACCTAAATTTAAGCCGCTGATAGCTGCTTTATAAGTCATACCTCTACTCAAACGCAAAGCATCTACTACAGCGTCTTGATGGCTAGCATAATTCCACAAACGCGTACCACCTAAAGCAGAACCTAAAGTAGTATTGTGAATAGCAATGATAGCGCTTAGTCCGCTTTGTTTGTCATGGCAGAAAACAACTTGCTCATGACCCATTTCTTGCATTAAATCAAACGTTGATGGATGCATAATTTTATTGGTTTTAGGGTGCAAACCTACTATTTATTTTCAAATAGATGAAATTTGCTGGTTTAAATAATCGTTTACCCTTCAGATTTGGGTGTTGTTGTCCATTCATCGCGGTGTTTGCGCAAAGGATGATCTTTAGATTTATTAAAAATCATAGCGCCTTTATCTGTTCCTTTTCTGAGTCGCGCTTGCTCTTCTTCGGGCAATTGGATGATGGCTTTACAATCGTCAGAGCAGTTGCCTTGCATACTTTCGCGGCAAGCAGGGCATTGAATGAATAATAAATGACAAGCATCGTTTTTGCAATTGGTATGATCATCGCAAGGTGCCCCACATTGGTGGCATTTAGCAATGATATCATCGGAGATGCGCTCACCCAAGCGCTCATCAAATACAAAGTTCTTACCTATAAATTTGTTGGGTAAACCTTCTTCTTTGGCTTTTCGGGCATATTCAATTATGCCACCTTCTATATGAAATACATTTTTAAAACCTTGGTGTTTGAAATAGGCACTCGCTTTCTCGCATCGGATGCCACCGGTGCAATACATTAAAATAGGTTCTTCTTTTTTATCCTGGAGCATTTCAATAGCCATGGGCAATTGATCTCTGAACGTATCCGAAGGAACTTCTATTGCATTTTCAAAATGGCCAACTTCATACTCGTAATGATTACGCATATCGACCACTATGGTATTCGGATTGCTCAATAATTCATTGGTTTCGGCTGCTTTTAAATAG
>JACCDK012134674.1_pt1 | contig 10880 bp, 13 predicted proteins | sample 7445871 | NCBI WGS metagenome assembly JACCDK01 (sample SAMN15323436, study PRJNA562643) | freshwater metagenome | isolation source: river surface water | place: USA:Blue River Watershed | collected 2017-08-15
AATGGCCAATGTACCACGGCCCCACGGGCGCAGCGGCGCCTCAGTCCCCGCTGCGGCTGCCCTTGATGATGCGGTGGATGACCTCGGGACTGAAGCCGCGGGCGGCCAGGAAGCGCATCTGGCGGGCGATGTCCGCCGGCTGTGGCGGGCGCTCGGCCGCTTGCGCGCCGAATCGCCGGACCCACACCTGGCGTGCCCGCTCGAGCTCTGAGTGGCGCAGGCTTTGCGCCGTTTGGGCATCAAGTTCAAGGCCGTGTTGGGCCAACTCGGCCTGGATGCGGCGGTTGCCAAAGCGCGCTGATCGGGCATGGACCCGAGATTCGATGAAACGGTCTTCGTTGAGCAGGCCTTGGGCTTGCAGCTCATCGAGCAGCGCGTCGACCTCGGCGGCCCGGCTGAGGGCATCGGCCCCATCTTCGGGCTGGGCGGCCAGGCGCGGTGGGCGCAGCAGTTTCTGGCGCAACTCGCTGCGGCTGTGTTCTCGAAGTGCCAGGGCTTGCAGGGCCCTGGCCTTCAAGGACGGTGGCTTGCGCGCGAAGGGCACGGTGGCCGGGCAGGGACGCTTGGCTTCAGGGGGCGTCGGCCGAGCTTTCCAGCAAGGGGATGCCCATGAACTCACGGATGCGGTTCTCGATCTCCACCGCGATCTCGGGGTTCTCGCGCAGGAATTCACGGGCGTTGTCTTTGCCCTGGCCGATCTTTTCGCCCTTGTAGGCGTACCAAGCGCCGGACTTGTCGACCACCTGGGCCTGCACGCCCATGTCGATGATTTCGCCCTCGCGGCTGATGCCTTCCCCGTAGAGGATGTCGAACGCGGCCGTCTTGAAGGGGGGGCTGACCTTGTTCTTGACCACCTTGACCCGGGTTTCGGAGCCAATGACCTCCTCGCCCTTCTTGATGCTGCCGGTGCGCCGGATGTCCAGGCGCACGGAGGAGTAGAACTTCAGTGCGTTGCCGCCCGTGGTGGTTTCGGGGCTGCCGAACATCACGCCGATCTTCATGCGGATCTGGTTGATGAAGATGACGGTGCAGTTGGTCTTCTTGATGGTGGCGGTGAGCTTGCGCAGGGCCTGGCTCATGAGGCGGGCCTGCAGGCCGGGCAGGGAATCGCCCATTTCGCCTTCGAGTTCGGCCTTCGGGGTAAGGGCGGCCACGGAGTCGATGATGACCAGGTCGACCGCGCCCGAGCGCACGAGGGAATCGACGATCTCCAGGGCCTGCTCGCCGGTGTCGGGTTGGCTGATGAGCAGGTCTTGCAGGTTGACGCCGAGCTTTTGGGCGTACTGCACATCCAGCGCATGTTCGGCGTCGATGAAGGCGCAGGTGCCGCCCAGGCTTTGCATTTGGGCCACCACCTGCAGGGTGAGGGTGGTTTTGCCGGAAGACTCCGGGCCGTAGATTTCGATCACCCGGCCGCGGGGCAGGCCACCCACGCCCAGGGCGATGTCAAGCCCCAGGGAGCCGGTGGAGACCACCTGGATGTCTTCCACGGCTTCGCCTTCGCCCAGGCGCATGATGGAGCCTTTGCCGAATTGCTTTTCGATCTGGGCCAGGGCGGCGGCCAGGGCTTTGGCCTTTTCAGTGTTCAGGGCTTTGACGGGTGCGTCCATGGAAATCTCCGGTTCGGTTGAAGGGTGGCGGGCGGGGCCCGCGCCGTGTGGATGATGTGGAGTGGGCGGCGTCAGTGGCTCATGGCGTGAGCCTGCCAAATCGATCCGCAAGCGCGGTTCGGCGACGGGCGGGCCATGGGGTGGAGGGGCGAATTCAACATCATGGACTGGATATTCGTACAGTATAGCGGGATGGTCAATCCTGCCTAGTGGGGGGCGGCGGGGGGGTGGGACCCCCTGGAACACCCGCAAGGGTGGCGGGGTGCGCGCTCTCTAGAATCAAGCGAAACACCCACAAGGAAAGGGCCGACCGCCTCAGCGGCCGCGGCCCTAGCGAGGAGACCGGCGACATGCGCATCCTGATAGCGGAAGACGACCAGGTGCTGGCCGATGGCCTGCTGCGTACGCTGCGTGGTAACGGCTATGCGGTGGACCATGTGGCCAGCGGCTCAGAGGCCGACGCTGCGCTGTCCACCCAGGAATTCGACCTGCTCATCCTGGACCTGGGCCTGCCCCGCCTGCATGGCTTCGATGTGCTCAAGAAACTGCGCGCGCGCGGCAGCGCCACGCCGGTGCTCATCCTCACCGCGGCTGACAGCGTGGAACAGCGCGTCAAGGGCCTGGACCTGGGGGCCGACGACTACGTGGCCAAACCTTTTTCCCTGCAGGAACTGGAGGCCCGGGTGCGGGCCCTGGCCCGGCGCGGCATGGGCGTGGCCAGCAACGTGATCAAGCACGGGCCCCTGACCTTCGACACCACGGGGCGCGTGGCCTACATCCACGACACCATGGTCGAGCTCAGCGCACGCGAGCTGGGCCTGCTGGAGGTGCTGCTGCAGCGCGCCGGCCGCCTGGTGAGCAAGGACCAGCTGGTCGAGCGCCTGTGCGAGTGGGGCGACGAGGTGAGCAACAACGCCATCGAGGTCTACATCCACCGCCTGCGCAAGAAGATCGAGCAGGGACCCATCCGCATCGCCACGGTGCGCGGCTTGGGGTACTGCCTGGAGAAGATCCCTGGCTGAGTCGACCACGCGGGCGCCGCGCCGCCGAGGTTCCCAGCGCTCGCTGTTCGGCGAGATGCTGGATTGGATGCTGGTGCCCCTGCTGCTGCTGTGGCCGCTGAGTGTGGCGCTGACCTGGTTGATTTCCCAGAACATCGCCAACAAGCCCCATGACCGGGAGCTGGAGTACCTGGTGCAGGCGCTGGCGCGCGAGTTGGTTCGAGCCCCCGAAGAGGGGGCCTCGGCCACGCCACGTGTGGGACTGCGCGTGCCGGCTGATGCACTGTTGGCGGGCCAATCCGATGGCCATCGGCAGATCCAGGTACTCGGCCTGGGCGGGGAACTGGTGGCAGGCAACGCCCTGATTCCCCTGCCGCCCCGGGAGCTGTCGGCTCTGGATCCGGTTCTCAAGGGCACGGTCAACGACCGCATCCTGCTGGCCGACATCGAGGTCGACGAGGTGCCCATGCGCGTGGCCTGGATGTGGCTGCCCGAGCGCGTGGAGCGCGCGGGTGAGCAGCCGCCCCTGGTGCAGGTGGCCGAGACCCTGGGCGAGCGCAGCTTACTGGCCACGGAAGTGCTCAAGGGCGTGCTGCTGCCGCAGTACGCCATCCTGCCCCTGGCCGTGCTGTTGGTGTGGATGGCCCTGACCCGCGGGTTGGCGCCGCTGGAGGTGCTGCAGCGGCGCATCCGTGCGCGGCGCAGCCAGGACCTGTCGCCGATCGATGAACGAGACGCGCCCGAAGAGGTCGCTCCACTGGTGCGTGCCATCAATGACCTGCTGGCTCGCCTGGAGGAGTCGGTGGCCACCCAGAAGCGATTCCTGGCCGATGCCGCGCACCAGCTCAAGACACCGCTGGCTGGCCTTCGGATGCAGGCCGAACTGGCCCAGCGCGAGATGCTGCAGGGCGGCGAGACCGAACACGCCCGCCGCAGCCTTCAGCAGATTTCAAGGGCGTCGCAGAACGCCACGCGCATGGTCAACCAGCTCCTGGCCATGGCCCGTGCCGAAGACCCCGAGCAGGCCCTTCGGCGACAGCGGGTGGACCTGCAGGCCATCGCCTTCGAAACGGTCGAGGACTTCGTTCAGCGTGCGCTGGACCAGCGCATCGACCTGGGCTATGAGGCCCCCCCTGCGCCCCCGCCGGGCCGCGCCCCGATTGAACTGTTGGGCCAACCGGTGCTGATCCGCGAACTCGTGCGCAACCTCGTGGACAACGCCCTGAACTACACGCCCAGCGGAGGCTCGGTGACGGTTCGGTTGCTGCACGACTACTATGGTCGCGTGGCGGTGCTGCAGGTTGAAGACACCGGCGTGGGCATTGCCGAGGCCGAGCGCGAACTCGTGTTCCAGCCCTTCTATCGGGCCCTGGGCACCGAGGCCGACGGCTCCGGCCTTGGGCTGGCGATCGTCAGGGAGATCGTCGAGCGCCACGGGGGCCTGGTCAGCATCGAGGACAGCCGCCCGCGCAGCCCGGGCCAGACCTACCCGGGCACGCGTTTTTCGGTGCGCTTCAATGCCGTCGCTGCGCGGTGATCAGCGCAGCCAGCCCTTGCGGCGGAAGTAGATGAAGGGTGCGGCCACCGAGGCCAGCATCAGCGCGATCCCAAAGGGGTAGCCGTACTCCCATTTCAGCTCGGGCATGAATTCAAAGTTCATGCCGTAGATGCTGGCGATCAGCGTGGGCGGCAGCAGGGCCACGCTGGCCACCGAGAAGATCTTGATGATCTTGTTCTGGTTGATGTTGATGAAGCCCACCGTGGCGTCCATCAGGAAGTTGATCTTGTCGAACAGGAAGGCGGTGTGCGAATCGAGCGAGTCGATGTCGCGCAGGATCTGGCGGGCCTCCTCGAACTGTTCGGCACCCAACATGCGGCTGCGCATCATGAAGCTCACGGCGCGCCGCGTGTCCATCACGTTTCGCCGAATACGGCCGTTGAGGTCTTCCTCGCGCGCGATGGCCGACAGCACCTGGGCTGCCGCCTCGTCGTTGACATCCTGCTTGAGCACGCGTGCGCTGACCTGTTCCAACTTGTCGTAGATCCCCTCGAGCGTGTCGGCCGAGTACTCGGCGTCGGCGTCGTAGAGCTTGAGCAGCACATCCTTGGCGTCTTCGATCAGGGCGGGGATGCGCCGAGCGCGAAGGCGCAGCAGGCGGAACACCGGGATGTCCTCGTTTCGAACCGAGAACAGCACACCGGCGCGCACGATGAAGGCCACCCGCACGTTGCGCGGCCCCTCGGTATCGTCGACCAGGAAGTCCGAGCGAATGTGCAGCTCGCCGTTGTCCTCCTCATAGAAGCGGGCCGACTCCTCGATGTCCTCGTCCACCGCATCTTCAGGGATGGTCAGGCCGAAGCGGGCCGACACCCAGGCCTTTTCCTCAGGGGAAGGCGATTCAAGGTCGACCCAGATCGGCGACAGGCGCACCAGGTCGTCGGGTCCATGGATTTCCTGCTGCAATAGCCGGCCGCGTTGGCCGCCGTTGTCCAGCGTGAACACATTGAGCATGTGCCGCGTCTCCGCTTGGCCGCGCGGTCTGACCCATCGAACAGGTGGGCAACAGGTGGTGCGCGGTCGGGGTTGTGAGGGAAGGTGGATTCCGTCAGCCCCGCGCGGGAAGGTGGCATGAGCCGCTTGGGCTCGAAGGGGTCGGCTGGCCGACAGGGCCTGGCACGACCGCAGCGCAGGGGACGGTCACCAAGGGTGACTGGGGTCCAAGCGTGGCTCCGGTAGTTCTCGTGCTCCCGATTATGGCACCGCACCGGTGCATTGCGGTCGATCAAGGGTCTGGAAACCCCCGCCCGCAGCGCGCCGCGCAGGGCCCCGCCACGGGCTTGCCAAGCCGGGTTTTCGGGCGCACACTGGGCCTGACATCGGGCTGACAAACCAGGCGGAATGGCCAGGTTCAATGGCGCCGCAGGAGCCCGATGGGCGGGTGTGTGAACACCCTTCAACCCTCATCAACCCTCTTGGAAGGAGGTCTGGATGAACCTGACGATCAGCGGCCATCACCTGGACGTGACCCCCGCACTGCGCGAGTACGTCCTCAACAAGCTCGATCGCGTGACGCGCCATTTCGACCAGGTGGTCGACGTGAACGTGATCCTGAGCGTGGAGAAGAAGAAGGAGAAGGAGCAGCGGCAGAAGGCCGAGGTCACGCTCCACGTCAAGGGCCGCGACATCTTTGTCGAGCAAAGCCACGAAGATCTTTATGCCGCCATCGACCAGTTGATGGACAAGCTCGACCGCCAGGTGGTGCGCCACAAGGACCGTGTGCAGGACCACCACCACGACTCACCCAAACGCAGCCTGTCCCTCAACGATTGAGGGCCTGGGCCATGCCCCTCGGGGTGAGATTCTCAAGGGGTGGCGCATGCCACCCCTTGTTCCTTGGGGCCGCGCCAATCCCCTGGCGCAGGCGCCTTGCCCACCCGCCATTTCCCTTTGCCCTAAACCCTGGACGCGTTCCTATAATCATCGACCTCACCGGAACGCGCCATGAACCGACTCGCCGCCATCCTGCCGCCTGCCCATGTGCTGGTGGATGTGGACGTCACCAGCAAGAAGCGCGTCTTCGAGCACGCCGGCCTTCTTTTCGAAAACCTGCAGTCGATTCCCCGTGCCACGGTCAGCGACAACCTGTTCGCGCGCGAACGATTGGGCTCCACGGGGCTTGGGCACGGCGTGGCCATACCGCACGGCCGGATCAAGGGACTGAAGAATCCCATGGCCGCAGTGATCCGCGCCCGTGAGCCCATCGCCTTCGATGCCCCTGACGATGAGCCGGTGAGCCTGCTGATCGTGCTCCTGGTGCCGGAGGCGGCCACTCAGCGGCACCTGGAGATCCTCTCCGAGATCGCTGAGTTGCTCAGCGACCGCACTCTGCGTGAGCGCCTGAAGACCGAGCCCGATGCGGCCACGGTGCACAGGTTGATTCAGGAGTGGCAACCCTTGAAGTCGGTGGCTTGAACCCGCCCGAGCGCGCAACGAACCGCCGCCGCCAGGCGCTGCTGAGCGCCGAGGCGCTGTTCGAGGAACACCGCGAGTCCCTGCGCTGGGAGTGGGTGGCCGGGCATGCGCACCCCGAGCGCCACTTCGCCGAAGCGGCGCTCGCACAGGCGCGCTCGGCAGCCGACCTGATCGGCTACCTGAACTACATCCATCCGTATCGGGTGCAACTCGTGGGGGCTCGAGAAGTGGCCTACCTGAGCCACCCGTCGGCCGACGTGGCCGAGCGCCGCATTTCTCGCATCGTCACCCTGGAGCCGCCAGTGTTGGTGGTGGCCGACGCGCAGACGCCGCCCGATCGCCTGGTGGCCATGTGCGACCGGGCCGAGATCCCGCTGTTCCAGACCGGTGTTTCAGCCGGCCACGTCATCGACGTGCTGCGTGCCTACCTGGGCGAGTTGTTGGCCGAGCGCACCACGCGCCACGGCGTGTTCATGGACATCCTGGGCCTGGGCGTGCTGCTCACGGGCGAATCCGGGCTGGGCAAGAGCGAACTGGGGCTGGAGCTGATTTCACGCGGTCACGGGCTGGTGGCCGACGACGCCGTGGACCTGTTCCGCGTGTCGCAGACCGCCATCGAAGGCCGCTGCCCGGCCCTGCTGATGAACCTCATGGAGGTGCGCGGCATCGGCCTGCTGGACATCAAGGCCATCTTCGGCGAGACGGCGGTGCGTCGAAAGATGCGCTTGAAGCTGATCGTGCACCTCGTGCGGCGCGAGACCATGGAGCGTGAGTTCGAGCGCCTGCCGCATGAACCCCTGTACGAGGAAATCCTGGGCCTGCCGGTGCGCAAGGTGGTGATCGCGGTGGACGCGGGTCGCAACCTGGCCGTGCTGGTCGAGGCGGCCGTGCGCAACACCATCCTGCAGCTGCGTGGGATCGACACCTACCAGGAGTTCCTCAGCCGCCACCAGGCGGCGATGGAAAGCGGCGACGAGGACTGAGCACGGCCGCCGGCCGTGCCGCGACCCTGCTGGCGAAAGCCCAGGCTGGCGACCGTTGCGCCAGCGCGTTCAGGCCCGGCGATGCGGGCAGTCCTTCTTCAGACACTCCGCATAAAGCGACAGGCTGTGGTCGGCCAGCTCGAAGCCCCGCTCTTGGGCCACCGCACGTTGCCGGGCCTCGATGGCGGGGTCGTAGAACTCCTCAACCCGGCCGCAGCTCAGGCACACCAGATGGTCGTGGTGCTGCCCCTGGTTGAGTTCGAACACCGCCTTGCCGCTCTCGAAATTGCTGCGCGTGAGCAGGCCGGCCTGTTCGAACTGCATCAGCACGCGGTAAACGGTGGCCAGGCCGATGTCGGCCTGCTCGGCCAAGAGGGCGCGGTAGACGTCCTCGGCCGTCATGTGGCGCAGGGACGTCTTTTGAAAGACTTCCAGGATCTTGATGCGGGGCAGGGTGGCCTTCAGGCCGCTGCTCTTGAGTTCGTCGGCGTGGGACATGGGGGCCCTCGGAATGGGGGCGGCCGGTTCGGGGGCGGGCCACTAGAATGGTCCCATCATAGCCAGTGCCCGCGCCTGACGGGCGCCTCGCCCATGCATCCCTTGTCTTCGTCATCCCCCGTGAGGCTGGCCTGCGCCTTGGCTGCCGTGGCCGGCCTCGCCGCCTTGGTGGGCTGCGCCTCGCGCCCCGATCAGATCGCCTTGCGCCAGCCGGGCTTTCTCGAGCGCGTGACTCCCTATCGCGTGGACATCCAGCAGGGCAATGTGGTCACCCGAGAACAGCTGGCGTTGGTCAAGCCCGGCATGCCGCGCGAACAGGTTCGCGATGTGCTGGGCAGCCCCATGCTGACCAGCGTGTTCCATGCCCAGCGATGGGACTTCGTGTTCGAAAGCAAGCGTGCTGCCGGCAGCGGCACGGCTCCGGCACGGCTGGCCGTGGCCGTGCACTTCAAGAACGACGTGGTGGAACGGGTGGTGGCACCCGACCTGCCCACTGAGCGCGAGTTCGTGGCCGGCATGGTCGACCGGCGCGCGCCGGCGCCCAAGGTGCCCCCACTGGAATTGACGCCCGCGCAGCGCGAAAAGCTCCCCTTGCCGGTTCGCACCGATTCGGCCGCATCGCCGCTGCCTCAAGGCCCGGCGCGCAGCTACCCGCCCCTGGAGCCCCGCTGATGGCTGCGCCGGGCTTGGGCGGCAGCCCCATGCGAGTGGCCGTGGCCGGTGCCAGCGGTCGCATGGGCCGTATGCTGATTGAAGCCGTGGAGCAGGCGCCCGATTGCGTGCTGAGTGCCGCCCTGGACGTGGCCGGCAGCCCGGCCCTGGGATTGGACGCCACGGCCTGGCTCGGGCGCGCCAGCGGCGTGTTGGTGTCGGCCGATGTGTCCGCCGCAGCCGCCGTGTCCGATGTGCTCATCGACTTCACCCGCCCCGAAGGCACCCTGGCGCATCTTCAGGCCTGCCGCGCCCACGGTACGGGCATGGTGATCGGCACGACCGGTTTTTCGGCCGAACAGAAGGCCCTGGTGGCGTCGCACGCTGAGCACATCGGCGTGGTGATGGCACCCAATATGGCCGTGGGTGTCAACGTGGTGCTGCAGCTGCTTGACATGGCGGCTCGCGCACTGAACGAAGGCTACGACATCGAGATCGTCGAGGCCCACCACCGCCACAAGGTGGATGCGCCCAGCGGTACGGCGCTTCGCATGGGCGAGGTGGTGGCCGGCGCATTGGGCCGCACACTGCAGGACTGTGCGGTGTATGGCCGCGAAGGCGTCACGGGGGAGCGAGACCCCTCCACCATCGGCTTTGCCACCGTGCGCGGCGGCGATGTGGTGGGTGACCACACGGTGATGTTCATGGGTACCGGCGAGCGCATTGAAATCACCCACAAGAGCAGCAGCCGCGTGACCTATGCACAGGGCAGCCTGCGCGCCGCCCGCTTTCTGATGGGGCGCGGCGCGGGCCTGTTCGACATGGCCCAGGTGCTGGGTTTCCGGGTCTGAGGGCCCGAGTCCCTGACGCACCGACGCACCGACGCGTGAACCGATGAACGGCTTTTCCGACTTCTGGGGCCAGACCGACAACGTGGGCCGTGCCGTGGCGCTGCTCATGCTGCTGATGTCGGTGATGAGCTGGGCGCTGATCATCTGGAAGACCTGGGTGCTGCGCCGGGTGGCGGCCGATGTGCCGCGCGCCCTGGATGCCTTCTGGGCGGCACCCGACTGGGCTTTGGCCCGCGATCGACTGAGTGCGCTGGACCGTGAGGGCGTTCTGCTGCCCTTGCTGGACGCGGCCCAGGCGAGGGAACTGGAGGGCAGTCTGGCCACGGGTGCGTCCGGTGCGGCGCAACTGACGCGGCGGCTGCGGCAAGCGCTGCAGGCCAGCCTGGCGCACCTGCGCATGGGGCAGGTGTGGCTGGCCTCGGTGGGCAGTACGGCGCCCTTCATCGGCCTGTTTGGTACGGTCTGGGGCATCTACCATGCACTGGTGGAGATGTCGCTGTCGGGCGCGGTGACGGTCGACAAGGTGTCGGGCCCGGTGGGCGAGGCGCTGATCATGACGGCCGTCGGTCTGGCGGTGGCCATCCCCGCGGTGCTTGGCTACAACCTGCTGGGCAAGCGGGTGGGCGCGGCTGAAGAGCAGCTCGAGGGGTTTGCATACGACCTGCTGACGGTCTTGTCGGAGCGTGCCCGATGAGTTTCGGGCGTTTGCCCGGGCGCACGCGCGCCGAGCCCATGGGCGACATCAACATGACGCCGCTGATCGACGTCATGCTGGTCCTGCTGGTGATCTTCATGGTGACCGCGCCGCTCATGAGCAACAGCCTGAAGCTGGATCTGCCCCGCAGTGACGCGGCTGCGCCCTCGCAGGCGCCCAAACCCCTGCTGGTGGCGCTGGACACGCAGGGGCGCACCTATGTAGGCGACCAGCGGGCCGACCGTGAAGAATTGGTGGCCCAGGCCCGGCAGGCTGCGCAGCGCGACCCCAAGACCGAGGTGCAGCTGCGCGCCGATCAGTCGGTGCCCTACGGGCAGGTGGCCGAGTTGATTGGGGTCTTGCAGACAGCGGGGCTGTCGCGCATCGCCTTCGTCACCGATTCCACCGGGGGGCGGCCTCCTACAATTCCGCCCCATGAACCCCAAGTACCTGCCCGGTGAGGTGGAAGCCGCGGCCCATTCGCATTGGGCCGCGCACGACGCCTACCGCGTCACCGAAGACCCCAACAAGCCTAAGTTCTACGCCTGTTCCATGCTGCCGTATCCCAGCGGCAAGCTGCACATGGGGCATGTGCGCAACTACACCATCAACGACATGC
>JACCDK010927164.1_pt1 | contig 10879 bp, 9 predicted proteins | sample 7445871 | NCBI WGS metagenome assembly JACCDK01 (sample SAMN15323436, study PRJNA562643) | freshwater metagenome | isolation source: river surface water | place: USA:Blue River Watershed | collected 2017-08-15
AATCCCATCCTAGTTTGTAGCGGGAAAGGGATAAAACGGACAAATTGACAATGTTGTGTATTCCCTTCTCACATTGCAAAACAACTATTCCCTTCGCAACTGCTCAGATTGTCGGGCAATTCGTAGAATTGAATAGGCTTGCATTATGTCCAATACTTGTCTGATTTGTAAATCAATTGGTAGCTTAAATTTGGTGTACAAAACCAGCCCAGCAGAAGCGGCAGATTATTTTTTAACGAGTTCGAGTGAACAAGATTTATTAGCCTTAAGCACCCATATACAAACTTTATGGGAATCTGACGAGTGTGAAATCTTAAAATGCAGCGAGTGTAAATCTCGTTTTGCACGACCCCATAAAGCCGGTGATGCAAAATTCTATAACATGATTGCGCCAAAACCCGTTTATCCAAAATCAAGATGGGAATTTTCTTTAACAGCCTCCAGAACTGTTGACTTACTCCAGCAAGATGGAAAACTTCTCGAGATAGGCGCGGGGTCTGGAAGTTTTATCCAACAAGTATTGGAGCTTGGGGTAGATCCCAAATCAGTGGCAGCTACTGAGTTTTCAACCCATGCAATCAGTGCTCTCGATAAGTTAGGTGTTCGCACTGAGTCCGTTGACTTTCGGGAAGGGGTGCCGGGCGGACCATTTAGAGTCATCGTGATGTTCCAAACCTTGGAACACTTAGACCGTTTAGATAACGTAATTCAATCCCTAGATAATCTTGCAACACACGACGCAAATTTATTTCTTAGTGTTCCAAATGTTGAGTACTTGGAATGGGCGGAACTTAATTTAGGTGGAGTTGATATGCCCCCCAATCACATTACCGGATTCAGTTTAGAGGGATTAATCAAACTTTTTTCTCATCATGGTTGGGGTTTGCATGATTTTGATCTGCACACAAGAACGTCTCTTTTTTCTCGATGCAAATTTGGTGCCATGAGAGGACTGCAATACCCAAGAAATCGAATTCAGAGAGCACTCAAAAGACATTTAAAGCTTGATTCCGGCGATTACAGTCAAATTAAGCTATACCTATTTGCTGGTATTGCTCTTTTATCTGATTGGAATCTGCTTGAAACGGTCCCCGCAGAAGATATCCTGATTCAGTTAAGGAGGAATTCTCACTAGTCTTGCCTGAAACGCTCAGAGCCATCAAGATTTCGTCGAATAGGCTAATAACTACCAAATATTAACCATACAAGTTGGTTGAAGGGAAAAGTGACAATTTCTTTTGGTGGGTTAGTTCAAATTCTCATTAGTTTCATGAGAATCGCTGAACCCTTAGGAAAAAAATTTTGATCAGGATATCCCTTATGAAAAACTGGAATGCCTCTCCAAGGAATGACAACAAACTGAATCAGAGAAAAACCGTTCAAAATATTTGTAGCCCAATCTGCCGGCAAAAGTCGCTGAGAGTTGAATTGAATAACCCCATCCCCAACTGGATAACTCACATAGAGAAACCCGCCAGAGGCGACAAAACTAGAAAGATTTATCAAACCTAATTCATGCCCAATGGGGTTGAGTGCATCTCCGTATCTCCCAAGTCCAAAATGCTCGAGGGAGTGCAGTGACGAAACTGAGGGATACTTAACTTTACTCTCGTGAAAATCTTGGGTTAAGTCAGCAACAACAGTGGTAAGTCCCTCAATCTGTGTTGGATTCATTCTAACGTCAATTTGATGCACATTCATAAACGTCAGTAAATGCGCAATAAATCCGTCAATTCTTGAGCCAACATCTAAGTGAAGGCCTGGTGAATCTTCAAAAATCCATCTAGCGCAGATTAAATCTTGCCAAAAGTAGTGTCCATCAGCAGTTCCAGATGAAGCATACTTATCGCTGAAAACCGGGAGAAGTTGCAGCTTGCTCTCTTTCGATGATGATTTGTATTTCAACAAATCTGCGGTAAACCAATGAAGTCCCGCTAGAGCTGAGAAAGTTTTTTTGGGATCTAACCCAAACTCCCGCGATGTGTACAAAATTCGTCTGAGTAAAGTGTTCACTAAAACAGCCCCCTATACCCTTTTATAAGTTTTGGGGTCACTTGCTCCCATGAATAACTCTCTCGGATATTCAAAAGATTTGACTGGACGGAATCATAATAGCTTTGATTAATCATGAGAGAAATCAGTTCATTTCTCAACTCTTCAGACCCGAGGGGATTAACCAATATTCCATTCCCTCTGAGCGTCTCCCTAAAAATGGGAATATCTGTGGCGATTACTGGACAACCTGCACCAATTGCTTCAACGGCAGTCATTCCAAAGCCCTCCATCCTTGACGTCACACAGTGGACTGCAGCCTTAGACAATAGCTCGGTAATCTTCCTGTCAGATGGATTTGAGAAATGCATCCAATTAATTCCTAATCTTGCGTTTAACTCGGTTTTCTCCCCTAAATCTAACGGGGGACCCGCTATCCATAACTGATAAGGTCTAACTTTGTTTAATCCAGCTAAAGCATTCACAAGTAAATTAAAATTTTTGTATCCCTTTCTATGACCGATGTACAAAATTGGAAAGACTTCTTGCACTTTAAAATTTCTTTCGACTAAATCGGTGCCATGTGGAACAACGATTACATTGTCGTGAAAAGATCCGAATTTCTCGTATAGCAAATTCCTCGTTGTTTCCGAAATGCAAACGACCAAATCGGCTTTACGAATTAGTTTCGATTTTCCTATATGGGGGTTTCTAATCCCTCGCCAGTTTAAATCTTCTGGAATGAAGTCGTGAATTGTCACCGCTAAGCGTCTAATCTTCCTAAAATCATAGAGCTGAGGCCTGTAATAGGTTGCATGTCCAATGTCGGCAACACCATTGGGATTATGTCCTCCGGAAAATATTGAATTAGTGGCTCGAATTGGCCCAAGCGTTACAAGTGTCCCTAGGCCGCTTCTTGGCTGAAAAAATCTTCGAGCAGGGTTTAGGTCTGACGCACAGATTGCATTACTTTCAATCAGATGTCTGTTGGTAGTTCTGGTGAAGGTAAGTTGCGGTTTCAGTCCTAAATCTCTTCTTTTTTCCATTATTTCAATATTTTTCACAAAAGATTTAGAGACTCCCCCAAATTGCTGAACAAGGAATATCTCTCTGTCAAATGCTACGGATAACTCATTTACCATTATCTGCTTCTATTTCAGCATGTCTAATAAATTGTATTTATGGAAGATGCCATACTTGTTTTGCAGCTTCTTTACATCACCAACTACTTTGGCGGGGTCTCCTGCTCTTCTTGGCATCCAATTGATTGGGCTTCTGTAACCATAATGGTCCACAAAAGCTTCATAAATTTCCAAAACGGATAGTCCACTCCCTCTTCCTAAGTTGAGAACGGTATCGTCGTATCTAGAAATATCGTTCATGATTTCTATATGCATGCTTGCTAAATCTGACACATGAATGTAATCGCGAATGCATGTTCCATCTGGTGTTGAGTAATCGTTCCCATAAATGTTTACGAGTTCTTGTTTACGAAATGCATTATGAAATAGTGGAAAAATATTCCGATTAGAATTATCGGCTAGAGTTTCCGAAGCAGTTCCAACCACGTTGAAGTATCTAAGCGAAATACCTTTTATCTCCTTTTTGTGAATCTTCGATGTTAAATAGTTTTCTGCCAGAAGCTTGCTTTGCCCATAAGGCGAAAGTGGTCTTGCAATCATCTCCTCGGACATCTCGGTTGATGTGAATTCTCCGTATACTGAGGAGGATGACGAAAACATGAATTTTTCTACGTTGTACTTGATAGCTAGATCTATTAGCTTCTTAGTTGCTTCAAAATTTACAGTTATATAAGGTTCGGGGTTTTGCATCGATTCTTCAGGATATTTCAGGCCTGCCAAATGAACAATTCCAGAGAGCTTGAATTCACTAATCACAGTTTCAACTTTAGAGTAATCTCTGATATCAGAATCAATATAGTGGCAGTCTTCTGGTAAACGGGTTGCTAGTCCTGAAGAAAAGTTATCTAGTACAACGTAATCCTTCTTCAAACTAGCTAAAAGGTGAACAATGTGCGAGCCGATATACCCTGCTCCGCCTGTAATGAGCCACATTTAGCAAACTCCCATGCAGTAAATATAATGTCTAGATGACGGATAAATGGCTTTTTCTTACGGCAGGCCTTGGGAATTCTGACATCGTTGCGGCTGCAAACCGCGTGAACCACTCAGTCGTAGAAAAATCACCGATGTTGGATTGTTTCGTTGTAGACGAAAGTAATTTGGCTTCCTTGGCTCCATTTGCGACATCAAACTACGGAGATTTCTTGAGTAGTGATTTCAAAGGCTTCGGATACTTCTGTTGGAAGTCAGAATTAGTCCTATCGGCACTTGCTGGAGCCTTGGGCAATTATGTTGGAGTTATTTGGGTCGATGCAGGCTGTGAAGTTACATTGAATTCGCTATCTGTATTCCGGCTAAAAAAATTTATTAAAATAGCAAAAAAGAGTGGCATTTTTGCATATTGTCTCAACTATCCAGAATTCGAATACACCAAACAAGAGTTACTCAATCAATTCCCGGAAGTAGACTCATCCAAACCTCAGTTTCAGGCGACATGGTTTATTGTTTCTGCAACAAAGGGGTTGACCCTTATTCAAGAATGGCAAAAGGTCGTACAAGCTGGAATTCAACAGGTGGATCTCTCTGTAAATTTGCCACAAAATCCAAGTTACATCGAACACAGGTTTGATCAATCCGTTTTTTCCTTGGTCTTGAAAAGAAACAAAGTTAATGCGGCCAACTACTCACCTCCATCTGGCAGAGGCGTTAGCAGTAGATTTTCAATCCGAGGTCTCTCTCATCCGATATGGAGTTCAAGAAACCGAAGTGGCTTTACCATCAAGAATCGCCAGGTTATTTTTTTCGAGCACTGCTCTAGAAAATTTGTGGAGAAGTTTAAGATTGGCTAAGAAAAGAATTATACATTTTAGGTATTCTGATGTCTATTGTGCAAATACTTCAGGATTAAAGTTGGAGTTGTGTGGTAGTAAATCAATGGAAATTTTCTTCAAGATCCATTATTTCCATTAGGAATTCTCACCGGCTAGGAAGTGAATGAATATGAAATCAGTTTTATTTTGAGTAGCGAGTCTAAAGTTTATGTAACTCAGCGTGGATTAGTGTCCGATTTACCCTCCGTGCCGGCGAATTAGAGCGATAGAATTGGATCTGTTATGAAAATAGTATTCTTGGTGCTTGCAAGCAACACAGTTGTGAATGAAAAAGATCAATTAATGCAGATGAGGACTTGGGCTGAAAGAGACTCCGAAAATATCAAGATTGTCTGGGTTAGAGGTGGTGAGTCAACTGATTTTTCATTGAAATCACGACAGCTTTATGCTCCCGTCCAGGAGTTATATGAGAATATTTTGCAAAAAACTGTTCTTGCGACAAAATGGATCGCTAAAAACTACGATCCAGATTTCCTGATCAGGACAAATGTCTCGACATATTTTGATTTGCGGGCGTGCGAAGAATTTTTGGGAAAGGCACAAGAAATGCAAATTGATTTATTGGGTTATCCTGAAATCACGAAAATTAGAAACAAAATTTTCACCCCTCCGTTTATTTTTATGAGCGGAACGGGAATAATTATGTCAAGGAAAGCAATTGGACTGCTAGCCAATATTGATTGGTCAGTTTATGAGGGCCTACCTGACGATGTTGCGTTATCACATTACTTCAAGACTTTGCCAATTAAAAACCGCTACATAACTAGATCCAATTTGGGCTATACAAGGATTTTCATTCCTAACTGGTTTATCAGATTGAAGTCATCTGAGAATTCTTTGTTAACTCAAACTAGATTTAAACTAGTTCATCGTTTCTACACAAATCCCTCGCCTTACAATTTTCTGATAATACAATGGAATGAAATATTGAATTTGGAACTGAAGAGTGTCTGGCATGTTCTCACTATGAATTACGTGTCCATTAGAAGATGGCTAACTATTAAATTCCGGGTAAGCCTGAAGTGACTGAATCTACACCGGTTTTAGTACTGGCCTACATGCGGCCTGAAATGACAATGCGATTGCTTCGACGCTTAGTTGGCTCTGGTATATCCAGGATTTATGTTTCTATAGATGGACCCAAGAATGATTCGGATGCGGGGAAGCAAGCCACATTGATTGAGGACATCGACGAGTTTCTCTCTTCACATAAAGTTAATTGGAAAATACAGTACAGTCCAGACAACCTCGGAGTTCGTAATGGTGTATTGGCGGGCCTGGATTGGTTCTTTAACCAAGAAGAAAGCGGAATCGTTCTTGAAGATGATTTAGAGTTTAGTCAAGATTTTCTGAACTACTGCGCTCATTACCTGTCGGATCTCGATAAGTTTGATGATATTTGGATGATTTCAGGAATGCAAGTACTAGATGATCATCCCGGAGACTATTCGCATATTCTTTCAAGTTATCCCATGATTTGGGGGTGGGCAACAACTTCTAAGAAATGGAGGGAGATCCGGACCGCTACTAGTAGGCAAGAACTTTTAAGTCCATGGAAATTTGGTTCGCAACGTTCATATTTCTGGAATCGTGGATACTCGCTGGTGCAATCTGGTAAACTGGATACTTGGGATTTACCACTGGTGCTTGCTTTCTTGTCAAATAAAAAATTTTGCCTTATTTCATGTAGCAATCTTGTTAAAAATATTGGTTTTGACGTAAATGCTTCTCATACCGCTAAGCTGATTTTTCCATTGAACCATCCGATACAGAGTTTAGGGCATAGCACCCATGTTAATGTCAATGAGTTGCACTATTCGAAGAGTTATGATGCGCTTCTTGAGAAAAAAGTTTTCAAGTTTACTAGAAGACAGATTCTGTTTGGGTACCCCTATTTCTTCTTGACCAGGTTGAGGTTTTCAAAATCATCGAAGAGTTTTAAACCTTGATTGCAGCGTTGGCTAAAATCATTTAAGTCTTGTCATCTCGCAAACAAACTAATCTAACAATCTTGACCTAAAATCCTGAATTGTTAGGTTTAAACCATCATTTAGGCTTATCTTGGGATTCCATGACAGTGCAGTTCTGGCGATAGTAATGTCGGGCTTTCTCTGACGGGGATCATCACTAGGCAATTCTCTAAACACTAAACGCGATTTGCTGGCAGTCAATTTAAGGACTTCCTCTGCTAATTCAATCATCGTCACCTCCTGAGGATTGCCAAGGTTGACGGGGCCAGTGATGGAACTTTCTGAATTCATCAAGGAGATTAATCCGTCAACTAAGTCTGACACATAACAAAAAGAACGTGTTTGACTTCCATCTCCGTAAATGGTCAAGTCTTGGGACGTAATCGCTTGACTGATGAAATTACTGACAACTCTTCCATCATGAAAACTCATTGTAGGACCGTACGTGTTGAAAATTCTAGCTATCTTGATTTCTAAGCCATATTGCCGGTGATAATCGAAGAAAAGGGTTTCTGCGGTTCTCTTACCTTCGTCATAGCAGGCTCTTAAGCCAATAGGGTTTACATTCCCCCAATAACTTTCAGACTGCGGGCTGGTTGTCGGATCTCCGTAAACTTCACTTGTTGACGCTTGAAGAATCGGTATACCAAGACGCTTAGCTAATCCAAGCATATTGATTGCCCCCATCACACTTGTTTTTATGGTTTGCACAGGGTGTCTTTGGTAATGAACTGGAGAGGCAGGGCAAGCCAAATTAAAAATAGCGTCGACTTCAATGTATATCGGGAGAGTTACATCGTGCCTGATTATTTCAAAATCTGAATTTTGCAATAAATCTTGGATATTCCGTTTACTGCTGGTATAAAAGTTATCAGCAACAACAACTTCGTGGCCTAAGCTTAAAAGTCTTCTAGCTAGGTGACTGCCAACAAAACCTGCCCCGCCAGTAACCAGATATCTCATTTCTTATTGACTCTCTTCTTCCATCTAGTGACGGCGCCAATTAAACGGCGGGCAAGACGCAAAATTCTCTTTGAGTGCTTATTAGAATACATGATGAAGGCTAGAAGAGTCCCATTTGACCAACTCTCTTTCACAAGTGCCATAAAGATTCTTGGGTTAAACTCCAGAAATTTTCCATGAGTTGTAGAGTGATTCACTAATCTTTCGAATTCAGATTTCCAGCCACTGGAGAAGATTCTCGAGCTCTTTGAATGGATGTGCAACGAATAAATACAAGTATTTTTCTCACCGGTAACATACCTTAGAGAACCATCGTTATCGAAATAGAAATCGACTTTTTGCGGATTAAGAAGGCCCTTCGCGTTTGAGATGAGGCTCAAATCTCTGATTCTAGTTACGCCATAGGAATTTCGAGGATCCCATCCTGCAAGCCATATTCCCAAGTGAACACCATCAAAAACACCTTGGAAGTTTTCGAAACCGGAAGTTAATTCTCTCTCTATCCATTTGGTTTTAGCTTCATCAGATTTAAGCTCCAAATGGTTTGGATTTAGAGTCGGAAGGTAATCATAGTCATCAGGAAACTTTTGCATAAGGAAACTAAGCATTTCCATATCATCTCGCCAATTCCCTAATCTTAATTCATCCATCATCCTAGCCAAAAAATTACGAGTTTCGGTTAAGCTTGGGAAGTAAACTAGTGAAGCCACGTCTCGAGAAGTACTGACTTTCAACCACGAAATTTTCTTCAATGAATCGAATTTATCAAACGGAAAATTAGGAAACAGAAAAACATCAGATTCAACATGCAAAATTTTACTATCTGATTTTAATTCATGGAACTCTCCAAGAACAAAAAGTCTTTCGAGAGTGAGTTTCCAAAATCCATTTCTAAAGTTTGGGTCAGGTGCCAATTCAAACAAGGTTCTGCTGACTTCTTCGGGCACATTTAAGACATGAATCTCGACGAAAGGAATCGCCTGGTCAGGTACTGCATGTGAGCTATTAAGAATCAAATGTAATTGTAAATCTTTAAAATTTGATTTGATTACCTTTAGGTTGTCAACAAGATGTTTAGGTAAATTATCACCTAAATGCACGAAGGCTACTTCTAGCATTCAGTCATTGCTTTTCTAATCTGCAGGGGTTTTTCATTTTGAATCCATCCAGATTGACCCAGAAGCGGCTACCATAAATCTACCAGTCACAAATCCTTTGCTATTCGGAGAAGTTCCGCCTGCCTATCAAAATTTGGTACTAACTTTCTCACATCATTGAACTTTCCACTCGCAAGAATCTCGCCATTTTCCATGTAAAAGACCCTATCCGAATTTACGACGGTTGATAACCGGTGCGCGATAGATACTATCGTTATCTTGCCCTTCAATTGCTTGAGGCACTCAATGATTTTTTCTTCCGAAATTGCGTCAAGTGCGCTTGTGGCTTCATCTAAGATTAGTAATTTAGGATTAGAGTAAAGCGCTCTTGCGATGCCAAGCCTCTGCTTTTGTCCTCCACTTATCTTGGAACCTAATTCTCCGACTCTAGTGTTGACTCCCAGACTAGAATTGTTCACTAAGTCGTCTAATCCTACAGTCTGAAGACAGTACTCAACTCGAGTTTTATCAATGTTTGAATCATCCACACCTAAGGCTACGTTTTGACTCAATGACCCTTCAATAAAGAAACCTTCTTGTGGAACATAAGCAACGGAACCTGGATTCATATTGATACTGAATTCCGGATCAAGACCAGAAAGTGTGACATCGCCACTAGTTGGTTTTAGAATTCCTAGCATCAAATCAACAAGGGTTGTTTTACCAGATCCAGAAGGTCCGGCGATTGCTAACCATTCGCCTTCGTGCACATCGAAATTTAATCCCTTTAATACTACCTTGGAATCATCCAGGTAACTAAATGAAACATCACGAAATGTTAACTCAGCATTAAACTCATCTTGTCGCGAGTATTGAGCTCGATTTGGTTTAGGTATTGTTGTGAAAGCTTCTAGTTCACCTATTACCACCAAGGTCCTTCTTGCTCCAGCAATAGACCCACGCAAATTGATTGCTGCTCCTTGGATTCTCAAAATAGCGGGCATGATCCTACCTGTGGAGGCAATGAAAATACCTATCGTTGAAATTGCGCCTACGGCGTCTTTAATTAAGAATTGAACACCGATAAAGAGGAATGCACCGACTACAAATGCAATCTCTAGGGCGTATTTAGAAATGCTTGGCACAAATGCAATTTCTGAAGCTATGCGAGAGCTTCTCCTTCGCTGTTCTGCAATTCTTGTAACGTAATCGTCTCTGATTCCACGGACAAATATTTCCCGATATATCCCAAACAATTCATAAAGTAGTTGCGAGTTTAAAATTTGATTTTCTGTATCTCTATCAACTAAGTACACCAAACGAGCATTTACTATCTTATAGAGTACGTAGGCTAACATCCCAAATAAAATAACAGTTGAAATTGCAATAGAGGGTTGCACAGCGAGAAGACCCACAAACATGATTGCAACAAGAGCAAAATCAGCAAATAGTCCCACAAGGGTCCCTATTACACCCACAGTTATGCTTTGCACCCCATTAGTTAACAAAAACATGTTTTCGAAGCGACTTCGTTTTTTGATTTGTTCAACATTTGAAAATGCCATCTTGCCAACAAGTCTTGCACTTAACTCCGCGGATCTTGCTCCAAGAAAGTAAAGGGTGCGTTTGTTGATATATGCTGAGGACAGGGACTTAAAGATTAGGATAGCTCCAGCCATCGTGCCCAAAATTGAAACTTGATGCTGCAGACTAAATTGATCTAAATTCATAATTTTCAGGGCCCAAGAAATCTGTCCCGTCGGGGTTCGCGACTGGATCCCATAGACAGAAAGCGCTCCAATCAAACCGATACTCAAGACCCCAACCAAGTCAAGAAATGCAAGAACAATTTGCGCCAAACCTACTTTTACTAGCTTGTAGAT
>JACCDK011567240.1_pt1 | contig 10878 bp, 8 predicted proteins | sample 7445871 | NCBI WGS metagenome assembly JACCDK01 (sample SAMN15323436, study PRJNA562643) | freshwater metagenome | isolation source: river surface water | place: USA:Blue River Watershed | collected 2017-08-15
GGTGCGGGTGCCGCTGCCTTGGCGTGTTTGAATTTGCTGCTCAAGATGGGCATGCCGCGCGAGCATATTTTTGTGACCGACTTGGCGGGCGTGGTCTATGAAGGCCGCACCGAGTTGATGGACGAAGACAAGATTCAATTCGCTCAAAAAACCGATGCGCGCACCTTGTCCGATGTGATCGAAGGGGCCGATGTGTTCTTGGGCCTCTCCGCCGGCGGCGTGCTCAAGCCAGACATGGTCAAGAAGATGGCGTCCAAACCCATCATCATGGCCTTGGCCAACCCGAACCCCGAAATCACCCCTGAAGATGTCAAAGCGGTACGCGACGATGCCATCATCGCCACCGGTCGCAGCGACTATCACAACCAAGTCAACAACGTGTTGTGCTTCCCTTACATCTTCCGCGGCGCGTTGGATGCGGGTGCGTCTACCATCACCGACGAAATGGAAATTGCGGCGGTGTATGCCATCGCCGAATTGGCGCAAGCAGAACAAAGCGAAGTGGTCGCAGCGGCCTATGCGGGCGAGTCCTTGGCCTTTGGCCCTGAATACCTCATTCCCAAGCCCTTCGATCCGCGATTGATGATGAAGATTGCGCCAGCCGTGGCCAAGGCTGCGGCCGACAGTGGTGTGGCCACTCGCCCGATCCAAGACATGGAGGCCTACATCGAGAAGCTGCAAGGCTTTGTCTATGCCTCTGGCTCGATCATGAAGCCGATTTATGCGGCCGCCAAGCGTGCCAGCAAGAAGCGCGTGTGCTACGCCGAGGGTGAAGAAGAACGCGTATTGCGCGCGGTGCAAATCGTGGTGGACGAGCGCTTGGCCAAGCCCACCTTGATTGGGCGTCCTGCCGTGATTGCGCAGCGCATCGAGAAATTTGGCCTGCGCCTCAAAGAGGGCGTGGACTATGACGTGGTCAACGTCGAACAAGACCACCGCTACCGCGACTTCTGGCAAACCTATTACAAGATGACGGCACGCAAGGGCGTGACCGAGCAGTTGGCCAAGATCGACATGCGTCGTCGCTTGTCTTTGATCGGCACCATGATGCTGCACAAAGGCGAGGTCGACGGCCTGATTTGTGGCACCTGGAGCACCCCGCTGACGCACTTGAACTATGTGAACCAAGTCATTGGCAACCGCCCCGGTGTCAGCACCTACGCGGCCATGAATGGTTTGTTGTTGCCTGACCGCCAGGTGTTTTTGGTGGACACGCACATCAACTACGACCCAACTGCGGAACAGTTGGCCGAGATCACCGTCATGGCGGCTGAAGAGATGCGCCGCTTTGGCATCCAGCCCAAGGCCGCCTTGCTGTCGCATTCCAACTTTGGCAGCAGCGACCAGCCCTCGGCCTTGAAGATGCGCGAAACACTGGGCTTGGTGCGTAAAAAAGCCCCGTGGCTCGAAATCGACGGCGAAATGCATGGCGATGCGGCCTTAGACGGCCATTCACGCGCCACTCAAATGCCTGACACGACCCTGATCGGCGACGCCAATTTGCTGGTGTTGCCTAATCTGGACTCGGCCAACATCGCCTATAACCTGCTCAAAACAGCGGCTGGCGGCAATATTGCCATTGGCCCTGTGCTCTTGGGCGCGGCTAAGCCGGTGCACATCCTGACGGCCAGCACCACCGTGCGCCGTATCGTCAACATGACAGCTTTGACCGTAGCGGATGCTAGCGCGGTGCGATAAAAGGGCGCCGGGCTGAATAGTTAATTCTTTTGGCCTAAATAACCCCTCAAGGGCTCCCCGGAAATGGCGGAGCCCTTGCTTTTTTATGGCGATTCGAAGACACTTGCGCTTTAAATTTTCGGGTTAACCCGAAGATCACAAGATTCCACTCAGATCAGAAACGGCGACTCCCATGCCATTGCGTACCGTCAAAACCAACATCGTTCAGTCCATTCGTGCCTTCCGCGTGCCAGATTTGCAAGAAGCAGCCAAAGCACTTGGGCATCACTTTTTGTATGTGAACTTGGCTCAAACCCAAAGCAAACAAGACATCTTGGACGTCATTTCCAAGGAGTTCAATTTGTCGGTCCAAGCCAGCAAGAACTTCGACTCTTTGTACGACGGCATGACAGATCCTCTGCACAAGTCGGGCCCGCAACCTGGGTTCATCGTGGTGTTGGAGCACATCCCAGCCCATGCCAAGTTCGACAAAGAAGCGCGCGAGCAACTGCTGGACATCTTCCGTGAGGCGTCCGACTATTGGTCAGACCGCAAAGTGCCTTTCCGTTGCTTCTATTCTTTCTCTGTGGCGCGTGCCCCTTCGGCAGAAAAGGCCGGCTTGTCCCCCGAGGGCATCGACTTGCTGGAAGAAGGAGAAAAAATGCCAACCGACAAATTGGTCGATGTGTCGCCCATGGCGTTGCGCATGAGCAGCCCCTTCAACGCAGGTTACTGGCAAACCGCTGCTTGACGGCGACCCGCTGTGACAGCGGGTGTCTTTAGAGGCTTTGTACCAGCGTCACGTAGTCGGCGACGGGGACTTCTTCGGCGCGACGCTGCACATCAAACGTGCCTGCGAAGTTTCGAGCTTCAAGCCACTTTCCGAGCGTGTGGCGCAGCAGTTTGCGTCGCTGACTGAAAGCCACTTGCACCATCGCTTCCATGAGCTTGATGTCAATTTGTGGGGGCTGAGCCAGTGGCACCATGCGAACGACAGCGCTGTCGACGCGGGGCGGGGGGTCAAATGACTCGGGAGGCACAAACAAAACATCCTCCATGTCGTAGCGCCATTGAAGCATCACACTCAAACGACCGTAATCACTGGTGCAAGGCTTGGCCACCATGCGGTCGATCACTTCCTTTTGCAGCATGAAATGCTGGTCTTGTACCACGGCCACATGGTCGAGCAAATGGAACAAGATGGGCGATGAAATGTTGTAAGGCAAATTGCCGACCACGCGCAAGTGGGTCGTGTCCAAAGTGGCGGCCAGTTGTGTGAAGTCAACGCGCAAGACATCAGACTCGATGACGTTCAAGTGCGGATGATCGCGCAGCCGAAGGGCCAAGTCGCGATCCAACTCAATCACATTCAAGCGGCCGAGGCGCTCCACCAGCGGCTGCGTCAAAGCCGCCAAACCTGGGCCAATCTCGACCATGGGATCACCGGGGCGCGGGTCAATCGCGTCGACGATGCCATCAATGATGGCGCCGTCAGTCAAGAAGTGCTGACCAAAACGCTTGCGTGCGATGTGCTTCACAGCAAAACTCGTTTACTGCGGAGGATCGCGGTATTCAACATAGGCGCGACCCCGAACTTCTTGAACCCAAAGTTGATAGGTTTCTTCATATTTCTTTTCTCGCAAACTGTTGCGGGCCAAATCACGCAACTGACGCTCGGTGATGGGCGCTTCGCGGCGTTCCAACACTTGAATCAAGTGAACACCAAAGCGAGAAATGAGGGGGTCGGAAAGTTGTCCGATGGACAGTTTATTCATGACTTCTTCGAACTCAGGAACCAACATGCCTGGGGATACCCAGGCTAAATCGCCTCCATTGCTTGCGCTTCCATCTTGGGAGTGATCGCGAGCCAGTGTTGCAAAGTCCGCCTTACCCGACTCGATCAAACGCTTGAAATCGCTGAGTTGAGCGCGCGCGGAATTTTGGCTGACTTGGCCGCTGGGTCTGATGAGGATATGTCGGGGGTGAGTTTCAGTCACGGTGACGACGTTGCTGGCGCGTTTTGTGACCAGCTTCAAGATATGAAAGCCGGCACCAGAACGAATGACTGGCGCAACGTCGCCGGCGCGTAACTTCTTGATGGCATCAACAAACAAAGTGGGATAGCGGTTGAGGGGGCGTAACCCCATCAATCCGCCTTTGTCACGCTCAGCACTGTCGGAGAACTCTTTGGCCAATCGCGCAAAATCATCTCCGCTCTTGACTTGGGCCAAAATGTTTTCGGCTTTAGTTCTGAGTGCATTGACTTCGGCGTCGGTTGCTTTTTCGGGAACAGCAATCAAAATATGACCCAGCTCAATGTCGGGATTGCTTTCGGCGGTGGCATTTTGAAGATCTTGTACAGCTTGATCAACCTCTGCGTCGCTGATCTTGATGCGTCCCGGCACATGCCGCTCTGACAGTCGTTGCAGCACCAGTTGCTCGCGAAGGTTTTGACGCATCTGCTCAACGCTCGTACCTTCAGCATTGATTTTTTTGTGCAACTCCGACAGCGTCAGTTGATTTTGAGCAGCCATGCGTTGCTCGGCTTGATCAACAAACGAATCTTCGACCGCAACGCCACCTTCTTTGGCGTATTGCAAGAGCGACTTTTCAACGATCAAACGTTCCAGGGCCTGCTTACTTAACACTTGACTCGCTGGCACAGCTTGACCTTGCTGAATCAGTTGGTCTCGCAGTTGCAGGGTACGCAGGGTCACATCATGGTTGGTGATGGGTACCGCATCGACCACTGCAACAATGAAATCCCGACCGGACACAGCAACCGTGTTTGCCGTTTGTGCAGCCGCACACAGAGACCATAGCATCAGTGGCCACACAAGGTAAGAACGGGTTTTCAAGTAGGTCATGTTCACGTTTAATCGTAATTGCCAAAACGGCTTGGATTCATGGTGGGCTGTCGCAAAGGCTGATAACGCGGCACGTTGGTTCGCAATGAGCCAAGCGCATTGGTACCTACGCGTGAGAGGCCGACAAACTCTAACTGGAAAAGAATCCGTTGTCGTGCGAGGCCTTCGGCAATTTGCAAACGTTCAATCACGGTGCGACTAAGCCAACATCCCGCATCGTATTCGAACCCGATGACGGACTCCACCGCACGCTTGTCAACCAAGTTGTAATTCAAGCGTGCAACGCTGTACCACCGTCCTTCGCCCAAGCCACGGCCAGCAGCTTTCGGGTCATCTTCTCCACCCCACAAATCGTGCAAAGGCCATTGCCAGCCCATATCTAGTTGCTGCGATACGACTTTGGAGGACTCATCATTTTCCGTGCGCAATGCGGCATTCATCACACGATAAGAACCAGGGCTGTAGCGTCCGCCAATGACCCGACGCAAAAAGTTATCGGTCTTGGGGTTGTATTGCACCAAACTGTCGAGGGACCAGGCGCGTGCGAGGTTCAAAGTAGCCCCCGCTAAAACATCACTGATACCCGCTTTGGCCGTGGGGTCGTCTGGCAATGTGACGCGTTGCTCTTGCATGCGAATACGTTGAGCAATTCCAAAGCGGGCCCCTTCAGCGCCAGTCTCCGGGTCAATGAAGCGTGAGGTTGCGCCCAAGGTCAGCAACTTGCTGTCAGAAATTCGATCATGGCCGCCAAAAGCGTTTTCAGTGAAAACACTGGCGAAGTTAAATGCGTTGTTGCCGGAGTCGTAATTTGGCAAATAGTTTTGGTCGCGATAGGGCGTGTACACATAAAACACGCGAGGTTCTAGAGTTTGAATCCAGGCGCGGTCAAATAGACGGTTGTTGCGCTCAAAAGCCATTCCCGCATCCAGACTGAACGTCGGGGTTGTGATGCTGGCAGACCGTTGTCCTTGATGGCCTTCGTAAAACAAGGTGGTTGGCAGTCCACCATCGAATTGGTAAGTCCTTCCATGCATTTGCAACTTGGGTGTGACATAACCAAAAGAAGAAACAAAGGGGCGGCTGACTTGTACCCATGACACCGCGCGATCTGCGTTAGGGGCACAGTTGTAAAAAAGCCGGCTTGAGCTTTTGCTAGTAGCGGCTGCGCAGTCGATATCGCGTGTAGATGCAAAACGTGTCAGGTCACCATCGACGCTGAAGTCAAAGCCAGAGACGTTGTAGCGTTGAATACGGGCCGTGATTTGAGGCAATCGATCGAACGGCGGCGTTATGCGATTGTTGACATTGGCAAGATCTTGCAATGTTTGCCATTTTTGTGCGCGTATGCTGCCCGTGATGGTGCCATTGGTCCAACTCAAGCCGACGTCGTTTGACAAGAGCCGCTGAATACCTGAACCGTTGTTGACTGAAAAATCTTTCCAGTAATCATCATCACTGACGCGGTTCACGTTCAGTGTCAAACCGACGCCGCCGCCGGCGAAGTATGGGTTGATGGCACCCTCGTGCTTGTACTGCATGTTCCAACGACGTGACTCGCTTCGCAGCATGTCTTTTTCGATGTAATCAAATCGCATCAGGCCTTGAAAGGGGGGCTGCGGTGCCGTGCTTTCGAGATAGCGAAACTCGGTGCCTAAATTGATACCGCGCTTGCTCCAGTAAGTTGGAAAAAACGTGATGTCGCGATTCGGCGCTAGATTCCAGTAGTAGGGCTGCGTGAACTCAAGGCCACCGATGTTATCGATACCAATACTCGGAGGGAGCAAGCCAGATTTACGCTCATCATTTAACGGAAATTCAATCTCGGGAACGGGCAGGATCGGAACGTTTTTGAAACGAACCGATGCCCCTTCCACCAAGCCCGTGTTTCGATCGGTATCAATCGAGATTTGATCGCCTTTGAAAAACCAATCAGGCATCCAATCGGGACCAGGTTTTCTTTGGCAAGTGGTGAAGCTTGCGTTGTGCATGACCGTTTTCGCGTTGTCAACGAAGTCAATGCGGTCTGCGCTGCCATAGGCGTTGCTTTTGAAGAGACGGTAACTGGGTTGCGTGAAAAACCCCTCAAAAGAATCCAATCGAATATCGAGCTCAGGCCCTTGATACACATTACCTGCTTGATTGATATACACATTGCCACGAGCTCTCGCCAAGTCTTCTACTTGGTCGTAATCCACTCGGTCTGCTTTGAGCAAAATTTCGCCGCGTCGTAAAACAACATTGCCCTCTAGCGTGGTTTGCTGATTGGCGCGTTCGTTCAAGGTGTCACTTTGAACAAACGTGGGTAACTTTTTACGCGTATCTTGCGAAATGCCCTCTTGCAGCAAGCTGCTAGAGCGTAAAACTAAGGGACTTGCAGAGAGATTTTCTGCGTTCGCATGATTGCCCAGCAAGCCAACACCGAGCCACAAAAGGGCGCGGAGTCGGCGGGGAAAATCAGGCAATGACATGGAGAAGAGAAAACCTTTAAAGTGTCTGCCCGCTTGCAGCAATATCCGACTTGTCGGAACGCGAGAGGCCGTTTGTAGAATCAGATTATCCATGAGCTATCCCCCCATTCCTCAGCCTTCAGGCGCCCTGCCCTTCGCCCTCATTGACTGGGCGCAGCCCGAACGCAAAGCCGCGTTTCACCACTGGCTAGACGCGCAAGTCGCCGCACATGGCGTGCGTCCAGACACCGTGCGCGCTGCGTCGGCGGATGCCAGCTTTCGGCGCTATTTCCGCGTTGACACGGCCGCCGGCACATGCATCGTGATGGATGCACCGCCCGACAAAGAAAACTGTGAACCCTTTGTGCGCATTGCGCGATTGATGGGCGAAGCCGGTTTGTATGTTCCGCACATCTTGGCTTGGGACGAGCCACAGGGCTTCATGCTGCTCGATGACATCGGCTCACAAACCATGATGGACGTGATTCAACGCGACGACCCACAGGCCAATCACGGCCTGTACCTGCGCGCCGTGGATGCTTTGCTCGCTTTGCAACAGAGCAGCCGCCCTGGCGTATTGCCTGCGTATGACGAAGCCTTGTTGCAGCGCGAGCTGTCGTGGTTTCCCGACTGGTACCTCGCCCAACATCGCCAGCTGCAGATAGACGCCACGCAGCGTGAGATGTTGGACAAGACCTTCCAAACCATCGTGCAGCGCAACTTGGCCTCACCCAGCGTGTATGTGCACCGTGACTTCATGCCGCGCAATTTGATGATGCCGCATGACCCCGCTGAGCCGCGTTTGGGGGTGCTCGACTTTCAAGACGCGGTGTATGGCCCCCTCACCTACGACATCGCCAGTCTGATGCGCGATGCGTTTTTGACCTGGGAAGAAGACGTGGTGCTCGACATCACGATTCGTTACTGGGAGCGTGCGCGCAAACTGGGCTTGATGGATTTTGAAGATTGGCACAACGACTTCGGCGCCTTCTACCGCGCGGTGGAGTGGATGGGTTTGCAGCGTCACCTCAAAGTGGCTGGGATCTTTGCACGCTTGACCTTGCGCGATGGCAAGCCCAAGTACTTGGCCGATGCACCGCGCTTCATCAACTACATCCGCTCGACCGCTAGCCGCTACAGCGAACTCACGCCCTTGCTGCGCTTGATAGACAAGATCGAAGGCACCGAGCCCGCCATCAGCTTGGCCTTCCCGCGTCTCACGCCGCAATCGGGTGGGCGGGGCTAAAGCGTGGCACGCTTTTATTGCCCGCTGCCACTCACCACCGGTCAGGTGGTGGACTTGCCGCCCACCGCGGCGCGTCATGTGCAAGTGCTGCGCATGCAGCCGGGCCATACGCTGACCTTGTTCAACGGCGAAGGCGGTGAATTCAGCGCCGAGGTGCAACACATGGGTCGCAGCGAGGTGCGCGTGGTGGTGGGCGTGCACCGACAAGTGGAATGTGAACCGACCGTGCGCGTCCATCTTGCCGTGGGTATGCCGGCCAACGAGCGCATGGACTGGTTGGTCGAAAAAGCCACCGAGCTCGGCGTCCACCGCATCACGCCGCTGATGACAGAACGCAGCGTGGTGCGCCTGAGCGGAGAGCGCGCCGAGAAGAAACAAGCGCATTGGCAAGCTGTGGCTGCCAGTGCCAGCGAGCAATGCGGCCGCAACCGTGTGCCCTTGATTGATGCGCCTGCGCGTTTAGACGCTTGGCTGGTCCAACAAACGATGCAGCCTGAGGGTGTGCACGGTGTGCTGTCCTTGCATGCCAGCACGCAGCCCTTGTCTGCGTTGCGCGAGGGTGCGGGGGTGCCACCCAAGTCATGGGTCTTACTCAATGGCCCAGAAGGCGGTTTGACCGATGCTGAGGATGCCGCAGCGCGCGCCAAAGGCTTTGTCGCATTGAGCTTGGGAGAGCGCGTGCTTCGCGCAGAAACGGCCGCGCTGGGCGCGCTGGCCTTGCTCACGCTCGGTTGAACCTCAAGCCCGTTCGAACTTAAACACCGCGGTGCCGGCCATCAGGTTGGGCCACACATCCACACGCTGGCCGTTTTGCAGGCCAAACGCATCGACCACCTGCAGGTGGTTTTTCTCGGCCAACACTTCAAAGTCTTTGAAGGTGCCGACGCGGATGTTGGGTGTGTCGTACCACTGGTAGGGCAAGCGCTTGGTCACCGGCATGCGACCTTGCAGAATGCTCAGGCGGTTAGGCCAATGCGCAAAGTTGGGGAAAGCGACGATGCCCATACGCCCCACGCGCGCGGTCTCGCGCAACATGGTTTCGGCATTGCGCAAGTGTTGCAAGGTGTCGATCTGCAGCACCACATCGAAGGACTGGTCCGCAAACACGCTGAGGCCGAGGTCGAGGTTGAGTTGCAGCACGTTCACGCCGCGTTGCACGCAAGCGTGCACATTGGTATCGTCCAGTTCGACGCCGTAACCGGTGCAACCCTTGTGTTGTTGCAGATGGGCCAATAGCGCACCGTCGCCGCAACCCAAGTCGAGCACGCGACTGCCGTGCGGCACGAGTGCCGCGATGGCGTGCAAGGTGTCCTTGGTCATGCGGCACCTCCGTGTGCAGAGAATTCTTCGGCAATGCGGTCAAAGTACGAGCGCACCACATTCATGTAGCGCGCGTCGTCGAGCAAGAAGGCATCGTGGCCGTGGGGCGCATCGATTTCGGCGTAGCTCACATCGCGTTGGTTGTCGAGCAAGGCTTGCACCATCTCGCGGCTGCGTGCGGGCGAAAAGCGCCAATCGGTGGTGAAGCTGATCAGCAAAAACTTAGCCGCCGTGCGCGCAAAGGCTGCCGACAAATCACCGCCATAGCTGCGGGCTGGGTCGAAGTAATCGAGCGCACGGGTGATCAGCAAATAGGTGTTAGCGTCGAAGTATTCGCTGAACTTATCGCCTTGGTATCGCAGGTAGCTTTCGATTTGAAACTCCACGTCTTGCGTGGAATATTTGTAGCCCGTGGCGTTGCCGGTCACCGCATCGCGCAGTTCTCGACCGAATTTTTCGTTCATCACATCGTCGCTCAAATACGTGATGTGTCCCACCATGCGCGCGATGCGCAAACCGCGTTGCGGCACCACGCCGTGCTGGTAGAAGTGCCCGCCATGAAAGTCGGGGTCGGTCACGATGGCACGGCGCGCCACTTCGTTGAACGCAATGTTCTCGGCGGTCAGGTTGGGCGCACTGGCCACGACCACGGCGTGACGCACGCGGTCGGGGTATTGCAGCGTCCAACTCAAGGCCTGCATGCCCCCCAAGCTACCGCCCAAGACAGCAGCCAGTTGTTGCACACCCAAGCGGTCGAGCAGCAGGGCTTGGGCATTCACCCAGTCTTCGACGGTGACCACGGGAAAGTCGGCGCCATACACCTGACCCGTGTCGGGGTGGGTGTGCATGGGACCGGTGGAGCCAAAGCATGAGCCGAGGTTGTTCACGCCAATCACAAAGAAACGGTTGGTGTCGACGGGCTTGCCGGGGCCGATCATGTTGTCCCACCAGCCTTCGCTTTTGTCTTGGCCTGCGTACACGCCAGCCACATGGTGTGAGGCATTCAGTGCATGGCAGACCAACACGGCATTGGACCGGTCGGCGTTGAGCGTGCCGTAGGTCTCATAGGCCAGGGTGTAGTCGCGCACCTGAGCGCCACTTTGCAGCGCCAGGGGCTCAGCAAAGTGCATCGCTTGCGGCGTTGCGATCATAGGGGGTGGTGTCACACGCATAGGTTCACGAGCCTTGTTCATTCACCAATGGGACGCAGGTGTTTGCCTGCAATGCCTGCGAGTTCGAACATCGTCACTTGGTCTTTGCCAAACACGGGTTTCAATTTTGCATCGGCATTGATGGCGCGTTTGTTGGTCGCGTCTTGCAA
>JACCDK011454547.1_pt1 | contig 10877 bp, 9 predicted proteins | sample 7445871 | NCBI WGS metagenome assembly JACCDK01 (sample SAMN15323436, study PRJNA562643) | freshwater metagenome | isolation source: river surface water | place: USA:Blue River Watershed | collected 2017-08-15
CACGCTCTCCCAGTTCCTGGCCCACGACTTGCGCCAGGTCATGGTGCGACCGCAGACCGTACAGAGCTTACTGGGTAAATAGCTTTTGTTGCCTTTGAAGACCATGGAACCACTCAACTTTAGTGAATGCAAAGGTATAACTAGTTCTTGCTCGCTTTTAACGCAGCTTCTAATTCATTAATTTTATTTTGCATTGCACTCATGCGCGCATTCATTAGCCCCACGTTGAGATACGTTTCATCAGCCACTGGTGAAGACAGGTGACTAGCCCACCCCAACCAGGATGAATCATAGATCTTTACCTTCTTAAATCCGAGATTTTGCAAAACTGCAGCTGTCTCAGATGCTCTAACACCACTTTGACAATAGACCACGGTTTCTTTGTTAGGGTCTAGATTGGTATAAAGCTGATTAAGCTCCTCCCTATTCTTTAAGGACATACCTGCATTGTTCTTCACTTCTTTCTTAGCAAGCTTGGATGCTGTTTGGGGGTCTTTCCAGTTCTGTTCATAGGGAATACTGAGTGCGCCGGGGATATGTCCTCCCCGTATAGCGCGGATGTCATTCCCCTTGTATTCATTGACAGTACGAGCATCAATCACTTGCACTGATTTGTTGTTATAGAGCTTGCGCATCTCTTCATTGGTAACAACCAATTGAGGTTGCGGTACGAGTTTCACTGATACAGGTGGCAAAGTACTGGGGTTCTTCTCAATCGGCAAACCAGCATCAACCCAACCATCAATTCCATCATGAAATACTTTGCCCTGCTTTCCTCCAAAGTATTGGATGGTAAACAAACCAAAATAGGCATATGGATTGCCACGGGCACCATAACTAATTACCTCCTTGTTGATATCAAGGCCTGCTTTATTAAAAATGGCGTTGATTTCAGCAAGATCAATGTAATCCTCACGGTTTGGGTCACGCAGCACTGTTCCGAAATCACCGATGCTAATCGCTCCAGGAATGTGTCCTTGTAGATAGTCCTTCGTCGAGCGCACATCTAATAGGATTGCACCGCGCTGCTGGGCAGCTTTGACATACTCAAGGTCAACCATGGTGTTGGCTTGGGCATGAATAAGTTGTGCACTAAGACTTAAGAAAATGAATGTCAACAAACGTTTCATAACAAGACCCTTTTTATTAATTCATGATCAATAGTATTACTCCAATACCCAATAGTAAATAGAGAAATCCGAAGGGTTTCAGATTATGAATTAGCTCTTCTTTATTAACCTTTTTGTATTTCCACAAATAGTAACTATGGATGATAGGGGCTAACAGAATGACTGAGAATTCAATTAGAAGTTCAATCTTAACGCCGGTCATTTGATTTAAGCTTTAATTTTCCCTTGGGTGAGATAGATTTAAATAAATACCCAGGATTACACCAACGTTGATAACTGGATTGAATAGTAATGCCAATCCTATTCAAAGCATCGCAGACATTGATTTGGTGTCAATTTAATGGCGGAGACGAGATCTTAACCTGTAGACATACGCGTTTAGAGCTCGTTATACCGCAATAGACTAATTTGCAATCCTTAAGCCCTTGTTTGTCATAGACTTTCTGTATGCGTCATAAGTGGTGAATTTCCATAATGACTCTAAATCCGTAGGCTTTCGCCCAAGATGGTCCAACTCGTTATAAGGGCGAAGTTTGGTAACCCATCTTGGTAACTAACTTATGGAGAATCATATGGCTACAAACTTGACATTTAAATTCGTTGAAAACCTAAAGGCACCTGGTCGTTACACGGACGCCCTAGTGAAGGGCCTGCATTTGTGGGTTAAGGCAAATCTAACTAAGTACTGGATTTTTCGTTTTTCGTGCAATGGTAAGCAGCACAACATTAGCCTAGGCGCCTATCCTAGGGTAACGATTGCTGAAGCAAGAATCAAAGCCCAAAGAGCGCGCGACGAGTTAGATAAGGGCTCAAACCCCCTTACGCAACGAAAAGAGGTGAAGCTAAAAAATATGACAGAAAAGCCGAGTGGGATTAAAACCTTCCGAGAATTTAGCTTGGAATGCCTTCAAAAGAAGCAGCTTGAATGGACCAATAAAAAACATGCAGATCAGTGGCTTTACACCTTAAAGGAGTTTGCGTTTCCGGTTATTGGACACCTACCGGTCAATCAAGTCACGATGGAACACATATTAACTATCCTAACTCCGATTTGGGCTACCCGGACTGAAACAGCCTCGAGGCTTAGGGGGCGTCTCGAATGGATACTAGCCGCAGCGACGACCTTACGGCTCAGAGAGGGGTCTAATCCTGCTTCGTGGCGGGGACACCTTCAAACTATCTTACCGGCACCTAAAAAAATTAATAAGGTAAAGCACTTTAAGGCCCTGCCCTATTCCCAAATACCTGAGTTGCTCAGAAAACTTAATGATCTTTGTTCGATTGGGGCATTGGCGCTTGAATTCACAATTCTTAATGCCTCTCGCTCTGGCGAGGTCTTTGGAGGGCTTCGATCTGAAGTAAATGGCGATATTTGGACCATTCCAGCATCTCGAATGAAGGCCAAAAGAGAACATCGGGTCCCGCTTTGCCCAAGAGCGCTCGAAAGACTCGCCATTGCAAGAGCCATGGATCCCGAGAGTAGATATTTATTTTCACGAAAAGGCAAGCCATTATCAGGCATGACTATGGCAATGGTGTTACGACGGCTCGGTATAGATGCCACGGTTCACGGATTTCGATCCGGCTTTCGCGATTGGGCCGCTGAGGAGACCAACCACTCCTCCGAGGTTATTGAGATGGCATTAGCTCATTCCATAACAAATCGGGTTGAGGCGGCCTACCGCCGTAAGGATTTGCTTGAAAAAAGACGCTCTCTGCTTTTAGACTGGGAGTCATATTGCCTAAACGTAAGCTCTAATAATGTTATTGAACTTAAATTAGCCTAGGAGAATCTGATGAAAAATATTCGTATTCCAGTAAATTTAGATTGTGCTAGCCGCGCAAACGAAATTATCAAATCAAAAATTGATGAAATTGCATCCGAAAGTACCACAAGAAAAAAACCATCATATCGGCAAGAACTTCAAAAAGAACGTCTGCAAGGACTATTGGTTAACTCCACATTTAATGAAGGCGACATGCACAAATTCGGGAATCTTCTTGAACCGGATGTATTCGAGAATAAGGTTGATGACCTGAAAAAGCAGTATGCTAGTTTAAGTAAGGATGAGCTAGCGAGTCGTCTTGCTGAAACTGAACTAGAGCTTGAAATTGAACAAGGATTTGCTGAGATTACAAGGAGAGCCCTAGACCAACTCGAGCACATTGCAGATGGCGATGAATACAGAAAAATTAAGTCTAATGACAACCGTCAGGACGGCAGAAACAAGAATTTTGCTAGTGATAATGATTATCTTCGGAAAACACTCGACACTTTAATAAAAAGGAAAGCTCCAAACCCGCTCACCTGGGATGACTATGAAATCTTCCAACATGATGTGCATCTTGGACAGCCAGAGCCCTCATATAAACAAGAAGTAAGAGTCGTCGGCGAAGCAAAAGAACTTATGGGCCAGGACCTCGAGATTCATAAAGACGTTACCAAAGAGCTTAACACTGGTTGGTCTAAAAGTAGGTTAAGGGATTTTTATACAGAACATACGGGGCTGAGGCCCAAATCAGAATAAATACTGCGTCATAAGTGATGAATTTCTAGGAGCCCCTTAAATCACTAAAGTCCAACTGGAACTGGTTGAGATTGACCAGATTTAATTGGACTTTAATTTTTGGAGGTTACATGAATCAAGATCTTAAGTTATTGCGTATTGATGACGTTTCAAAAAAAACGACCTTAGCCAAAAGCACGATTTGGTTAAAAATTTCACAAGGAGCATTCGTACCGCCTACCCACATTGGCGGAATCTGTGTATGGAAGTCATCCGATGTTGACGCTTGGATTGAGAGTCACTTTCAATCGGAAAAAGGGGTGGTGGCATGAGAACCCTTCAAAAATCTGAAATCATCCCGCCCATAGAGCCCATTGAGCTGGTCGCTATTGAGTACTCTCAGGATAAAAAGAGCGACTCTGATATATGCAAAATGATTCAATTAATTCCAGTCGTAGCTATAAAGATAAATAGTTACGAGCAAAGTTATCGCAACTCCGATAGTGTCGATCAAATAATTGAAACCAAATACATATCGCCAAAAGGTGAAATTGATATTGCTGAATTCACAATGCTTCAACCTATTAGATCGGACAACACTCTTGCCTGCCTGTCTGTAATTGCGCTTCGTGCAAAGGGGTCTACCCAAGTTTGCCTATTGGAACCGTCCAGCGGAAAGAATTGGCTTAATTACACCTCATTTTCAATAAATCCAAACCTATATACAACCTACTCAGCGGGCGAATCCCACCCAGTTTTAATTGAGCTGGAACAGTTACTTAAAGATATTGAACTAACATTTCCAACGATTACCAACTTCAATGCTAGCAACCAGAGGGCAATCTCATGAACATGATTGCCGATACCCCTACCCTATCTATGCAAATTGCTGAACTCATTCCAATGGGCCAGTTAACGCTAGCAACAATCGACCCTATGGACAAGCAAAGCTCGGTACCATGTAAAACTTTTGTGATGCCAGAGCAGGTAGCCCAGGCGGAAGCCTGGGTTTCAGCTGCAAATGCCAAGGGGCGGAACTGTTATTTCCACACCAACATTAGCAATGCCGTTAATAAACGGCTGTCTAAGCATGATGTGAAATCAGCGCGCTTTGCCTGGGCGGATATTGATCCCGATATCAAGCAATTTGGTTCTTATGAACAAGCCAAGCTTTATCTAAAGAGCCTAGTTCCCAGCCTATGCGAGCACGCATCAATCATTATTGACTCTGGTAATGGGCTCCAGGTTCTTTATCGATTAGCGCCTACGCTCGATATCAGCAACCAAGAAGCCAAGGAGAGGTTTGAAATTGTGAACCGCGCGGTTGCTAAGCGTTGGAATGCTGACTCAACACAAGACTGCAGTCGAATCCTGAGGCTCCCTGGAACAATTAATTATCCTAGCCAGTCAAAAATGGATAAAGGCTATTCAAGCACCCCTTCGCTAGCGAAGATTATTTATTGCTCAGAGAAGAAATACACCTTGGAGTCAATCCAAGCAGCTTTAACAATATCGCCAGAATTAATCGAGCAAGTTAGAGCTGAGTACCATGCCAAATCCAAAAGCGCTAAACCAACTCAGCCTATTGCGAAAATTGAGATTACTGAACATTTACGAAATCGCTTTGAGTTATTCCTAGAGACCAACCCCAGCGCTAAGGCACGATATCTAGGCAGCACTGATGGTCTTATCGATAAGTCAGGCTCAGCGATGGATATGGGTATGGCTACCTCATTAATCCGCGGCGGGTTCAATATGGAACAAATCAGAGCGTTGCTGACAGACTGGAAATTTGGATCGAAGAATAATGACCGTACCCAAGACCGTTACTGGGCAAACATCCGCCAGAACTCCTATGCCAGAGACGAAGAAATCACTCAGGAAAAAATCGACGCATTTTGGTCACAGATCAAAGGTGCCCCACTACAGACTACCTGCATAGAAAATGCCTGGGTAAGCGAAGAAGAGTCCACTCCCCCACCCGATGCAATTGACATTGTTAATCAAGACTACGCTTGGGATAACTTTACGCGGGAAATTTACGATATCAAAAACGGCATTTATGTGCCAGCGCCTAAGTTTTGCATGCACTACGACAACGTTTCCTACAAACCTAGTGAGTATGCTAAGGCCACTACATTAGGCAGAGGATGGCTCAAAAGCCCAAAGCGACGAAGTGTTACTAGACTAGTTCTTGCTCCAGGCAAGCCACCGACCCTACAGGACGGCTCACTTAATACCTGGCGTGGATTTACCACCGAACCAATCCCGGGAGATGTGGGTCCCTTTCTGGAACTCATTCAATTCGTAATACCAAATCCTCAAGAGCGTGAGTACTGTGTAAAGTGGCTAGCCAAGATGATTCAAGAGCCAGGCAGTAAGTTCCTCGTCTCGCTCGTTGTTTGGTCAATTGAGGAAGGGGTTGGCAAAGGATTGTTATTTGAGACCATTGGCAGCCTCTTTAACGCAAGGCACTTTAAGGTTGTCGGCAACGAAGTATTTAGCGACCAATTTACCGAGTGGCAGTCCCAAAAAGTCTTTGTGATTGCTGACGAAGTGTCAAGCGCGGATAAACGCAGCACAGCAGATCGCATTAAAGGATGGATTACCGCCACCGAAAACAATATCAACGTCAAAAACACGTCTAAGTTTTCAGAGCCCAATCTGATTAAGTATGTGTTCTTGAGTAACCACCCCGATGCCGTTTATCTAAACAATAAAGACAGGCGTTTTTTTGTGGCTGAAGGACCAGATAAGAAGCTGCCCGATGAAATCTGCAAGAGGTTTGTGAAATGGATAATGAATGGGGGTAAGTCGGCCTTAATGAACTACTTGCTGAGTCTAGATACTAGTTCATTTGATCCCACTGCCCCGGCACCCATGAGCCAGTCCAAGATGAGCATGCTCGATAGCAATAAATCAGACCTCGAACAATGGGTTGAAAATGCACTTCTTAAGGCTCAGGCCAAAAATCACAATCTTATTAGCACTGAGAGTTTGGCAGCGCAATATAACAGCGGGTCTAGACCTTCTAAATGCTCTGGCAAAACGGTAGCGACGATACTCAAACGCATGGGATACAAGAAGCTTGCCAAAAAAGCAAAATTTGACAATGGCACGCGCAAGGGTTTATTCACGACCGCCGAGAGATTTAATACATACAGCTTTATGAGTGAAACTGAGATTGCCCGCCACTACAAAGAAACCATTTTTTAATCATGTGTGTAATAATATTTCCAATCAATCTAACGACTTACCGACGTTCGCACGGATCGCACACACGAAACACAAATCCTACAGACGCTATTCGAGCTCTAGTACGCCCATGGTTCTTTTTTATTAATTATTTATATATAAATAAAGTGTGCGATGTGTGGGGTAGCTACCGGAGCCCTACCAATATAGGCTTTAAGGACGCACAGATTCGCAGCCCTATCGTGCGGCAAGCGTGCATTTGGGTGAAATCTACTCTTCCTTTGCATGAGGTTGAGTGCTTAATATTTTTAAGCCTTCCTTTGAGGGGGTTATTACAGTGTAAAAATCTGTCAAATTCTAGACATGCCACTTCCATCCTTTAAATATTCGAATCGCCCACTATGCGGTGCCAAGTGCAAACGCTCGGGCTTGCCTTGTTTGAATATGCCGGTACGAAGTAGCAAAGCCAATCGGTGTCGCCTACACGGCGGGATCGTTGGGAAACGTAAAGTCTTACGAGGCGCGGATCATCCGCAATATAGAAATAAAGGCGAATCTAGGCAAGAGCGCGAAGAGCGGAGCAAAAAGAGTGCAGCCCTACTTTACTTAAGAGATATTGGTGACCACGTAAACCTATTTAATGGGTCCAAAACTCGAGGCCGCCGCCCAAAATCCTACCTGCGACTTAACCTCTTTGATGAGGCACAACTCGCTATTGCCATTATCAAAACCCTAGAAGACTAGACAAGATTTGCAAAAATTACCAATCATTTGAGCAAATTAATGTGTAAGGGTGACCTGGATGGGACCCATTCAAAAAATGGGGGGTACCGGGTGGGTGAGGTCAGTACATAGAAAATTCGCTTAGGGGTACCCCTTAATAACTTAGAGTGTAATGCGCGCCTCATAGTCAAGAATAGGGTCTATTCTCGGCTTGGTAACAATCTTTGGTAACTTCACATTCACCGGGCTGAAGCCCCTATGTTTAGGATATCTTGGGCGGACACTATCTCCCCTGCTCATTTCTCTCGATAAGTAACGTACTATCAGACGCCGCAGGAACTTCCTAATATTGCGTAGCTACAACCAGGTCCAAGCTGGCTCATCAAGGGAGGAAAGCGATTGAATCGAGCTTGGGCGATAACGAAATTATCAACTTGTGACCATCGGAAAATTTGGCCTAAAGTTTTTTAGCCGGCACGATCCCAAGTGGCTTAAGCCAAACGTCTTTGATCTTAAGAAGTGAGCCGTCTGCCCACATGGCCTTAAGCGTGTCATCAAACGCCTGGCGTAACTCGTTACACTCCTTACGCAGAGGGAACACAGCCTGCATGGGCTGAATCAGGTGTGCGCGATATGCCAAACGACCTACCTTTCTTTTGGCGAACTCCTCCTCGTGCGTGTACATACCTAAAACCACATCAGCCTGTTTATTTGCGAGGGTTTCTTCCAGATCTGTGAGCGCGCCGTTAAGGCGGATAATCGTAGCCGTCGGAACATTGTCCAGCACCCATTTTTCAGGTAGGGTTCCATTGATGACAGCAATCCGTTTTCCCGCCATGCTCGCGGCGGAATCAAAGGGTCCAGTTCCGTCAACCCAGAGAGACCCAATCCCTCCGCGAACATAGTGTGGGATGGTTAAGGCATATAAGCGCTCGCGCTCTGGCGTGCTCCAAAAAGGATTGGCGATTACATCGATCGTCTTGTCTAGCAGCGCTGGTTGGAGTCGGCTAAAGGGCATCATCTTGAACTCGACTTTTTTGATACCTAGCCGGCCAGTGATCGCGCGGATGATTTCAGGATCCATACCTGTAACCCGCCCGTCTGATGCAACTACAGTAAATGGAGCAAAATCAGAGTAACCGGCAATAAGCGCTTGCTCACCGCTACGCAGCTTGGCCAATGTTGGTTCACAGCTTTGACCCCATACTATCGTATGAACGCACAGCAGTGCCAGTGCCAAGAGTGCGCTCCGAAGAACCATTCTGTGCGCTGGCTTTTCATCACGCTTTACGACAGCAGCCTCAAGGGCTTGCTTTTGGGTTGTTAGACCTGCCTTGGGATTGAGGGCAATAAAGCCGCCCGTCCTCGCAAAGTTTATTGCGTTAATTAGCAGCATAATTCCTCCCTTTAGCCGTTAGGATAAGTCTGACACCGCCTAACGTATTGAGCAATTCGAAGCCTTGCTTTAAGAATGCCTGGAAAAACAATGCCGAATGAGCAGAGCCTGATCCAGCTCTAAGCCAAAACACTGGTGGACTTGGCGCTGGGTGAGATTTAATATGGGTTGACTATGTCCTCAAGTGTTTTTAGGTAAAACTGACAGATCCTTTATACCTAAGTTCTTCGATTATTTATGCCAATGATTTTGAACCGATTAAAAAATCTCAAAATAAATATTCTTGGGCTTTTGATATGCCTCTTGATGGGCAATGTCTGGGCTTTACCAGAAGGTTTCGTATATGTAGATGAAGTAATTCCATCTATTCAGCAAGAGCTTCGATATTTTGGAAAAAATAATTTTGTGGGCAGGCCCATTCATGGCTATCGAGCGAACAAAGTAATTCTGACCAAATCCGCTGCAACTGCTCTAAAAGCGGTACAGGAAGAATTGAGCTTATTTGGCCTGGGACTTTTAGTGTTCGATGCCTATCGTCCCCAGCAAGCAGTTGATGATTTTGTGGCTTGGTCTAAGGATCTTAGCGATACCAAAACAAAGTCAACTTATTACCCGCGAGTTCCCAAAGAATTTCTATTTGCGCAAGGATATATCGCCGAACGATCCGGCCACAGTCGTGGTAGCACGGTCGATTTGACCATTGTGTCTAAAAATCCTCCCTTTGAGCCATTGGATATGGGCACGGGATTCGATTTCTTCGGACCAGAATCATGGCCCGATTACGCTGGAATTTCCCCGCAACAGCGTGCTAACCGCCTCCTACTTCAAAACATCATGGTCAAACATGGATTCAACCCTTACCCCCAGGAATGGTGGCACTTTACTCTAAAGAATGAGCCGTTTCCAAACACCTATTTTAATTTTCTGGTTCAATAAAATGACTTATGGTTATGGGTAGCAGTCACTTTACCGAGCATGGCCATTTTTGAGCCATCGCATCAAAAGTTAATGAAGCAAAAGCCTCACTCGTTCTATTTGGTTGCGTGGCAATATAGTTGTTCACGACTCGAATCCGTTCTTTAATATCCACATTTTTAGGAACACAAATTTTTTTGTCGTAATGAGCATTGTCTTCAACTCCCAAGATAATGCCAACACACAAGCCTTGATTAAAACTTACAGCCTGTTTCTTATCATTTAATAATTGATTACAAATCGAACTTAATCTGCCCGTTGTTAGATTTGGGATTGGCATGAGCGGAGATTCTGCTAGAACACTCATGGGTAGTAAAAATGAGATCAGCAATAAACAAAGGAGATTAACGAATCTATTCATTACGCTAGACTAACAAAAATCCACTTAAAGATAAATCTGCCCTGCTCCGTCAGCATATAGAGCTACCACCTACTACTTAGAAAGCCTGGCTAATCTGCGGAACACAATGCTCAATAATGGCTTGCAGCGGGTAGGATTGGGGTGTCCTTCGAAACAGGGGTCTTCGTGGGGTTGGGTGGGGTCCCATGTCGGGTTAGTGGTGTCAGCAGGTGTTTGTCGGGAAAACCGACAAATTTGTTTCAAAAAAAATACCAACCCGAGGGATGGAATTTTAATTTCTGGTGGGCCGACCAGGACTTGAACATGGGACCAAAGGATTATGAGTGCAGATAACCATAGTAGACCTCTATGATATCAAGAGGTTATAGCGCCTAAGGATAGGTGTGTAGTGTTATGTGTAGTAATAATAACTTTGCTAAAAGGAGATTAATCTTATTTGCAGGCCGAGCAAGATTTCTATCAAAAGTAGAAAGCACAAAGAAAATGTCTTCAACCAGCTATAAAGCGCAATACAAAATAAGTAATGCCTACTCATCATGGATGACTGCAGGCACATATGGAAACTTCAATGACGCACTAGCCCTAAGAAA
>JACCDK011629003.1_pt1 | contig 10872 bp, 9 predicted proteins | sample 7445871 | NCBI WGS metagenome assembly JACCDK01 (sample SAMN15323436, study PRJNA562643) | freshwater metagenome | isolation source: river surface water | place: USA:Blue River Watershed | collected 2017-08-15
ACCTTGTTCTGATCCGTCGTTTTGCGGCCGTCGCGCGCCATGGCAGTTTTTCACAAGCGGCGGACCAGCTTGGCATTACCCATTCTGCCATGACGAAGAGCATCCGTACTTTGGAAGAGGCATGGGGCGTCTAACGCTCAACGTGCTTTTGTCGTTCGCGCAGTTTGAACGCGAAGTCACAGGTGAACGGATCCGCGACAAGATCGCCGCCTCCAAGGCGAAGGGTATGTGGATGGGAGGCGTGGTGCCGCTGGGCTATGACCCACCTGCTGAAGGTGCCCAGCGAAGTCTGACCATAAACAGACAAGAAGCTGAAACCGTCCGGCATATCTATGCCCGCTATCTCGAACTGGGCTCCGTTCATGCGCTTTGTGATGAGTTAGATGCCTCAGGTGTCCGCTCCAAAACGCGCATTACACAATCCGGCAAGCTAATTGGTGGAAAGGTCTTCAGTCGCGGTGCTCTGTTCCACCTCCTCAAAAGCCCAATTTACAGAGGGCTGATCCCGCATAAGGGTAAGACCTATACCGGTCTCCATGAAGCAATCATCGATCATGATTTATTCGAGGCTGTCCAGAATATGCTGGCTGGCAATGCCCAGCGCCGAAAACAGGGACCAACAAGCCCCGGTACTTCGCTGCTCAAAGGCTTGCTCTATGACGCGGGCGGCGCGCCAATGAGCCCAACTATTTCTTATGGTAAGCTCAAGCGCGCGTATCGCTATTATGTCTCTTCCCCCCTGCAATGCGGTAAGGGGAGTGACCATTCATCAGATCATGTACGTCGCGTGGCGGCAGCACAAAGTGAGGGAGTAGTAATTGACGCGCTTCGTAAGGTGCTCGGTGCTGATGAAGCTGCTGATTGGGTCACCCTGAAAGCGCCTTTGGTTCGCGTCGAACTCAACGCGAAATCGGTGGACCTGCTTATTGACGCTGATCGCGGTATGCCCCTGGACCACCTCATGGCGAGAAGCCTTGGCTGGGCGACAGTCGAACTTGAGCAGGATAGTCATGAAATCCGTCTAAGTGTCTCAGGTAAAACAATATTTAGAGGTGGCCGAACTTGGATAATTGGGGGCGCTGGGCAACATCCTATGAAGGCTTCACGTGTCGATATTAAATTGGTGAAGGACCTCAAGGCAGCTCATGCTTGGCAGCTTAAACTCAACGCCTCACCACTAACAGCGCAAGCCGATCTTACCGCCGCGCAAGTTCATCCCGATTCTTACATCCGCCAACTTGGCCAACTCGCGTTCCTCGCGCCTGATATCCAACAGGCCATTTTGGATGGCCATCAGCCGGCAGGTCTGACGATCAAACGGTTGCTTGCCTCCAAGCTCCCTCTTGAATGGTCGGCGCAGCGCAAGATGCTCGGGTTCCCGCTGTGACGATTTTCCGTGTTATGGGGGTCAAAATTCCCTGTTATTTCTGACGGATTGCCGCGCCAACCGCTGTAAACGGCGGATCTCCGCGGCTTGATCCGCGATCTCGCCCGCGGCTCCAAAATATTTCCCTGTTATTCCCTGTTTAACAGGGAAACCGGAGTCATTTTCCGCACGCTGGAGACTCTCGGTTAAAATGGCCGGTTTCGTCCCGAAATCGCTTTAGATTCACGTCAAAATACTCCGGATAGAACCCAGAGAACGCCCAGAAATCTGGGAGCTTCGGTCAGCTAGATTATTTGGAGACCAGTTCGCTGGACTGCGTGGCGGAGCGGGAGTCCGCCAAACTATTGATCGCAATAAATCGCGTTAGATCACAAGAGATGCGAAATACCTCGATTTCTTTACTATACCATTCTTTCTCCGCCCGTATTGCATCGCTTGCGTTCGTGGGCAACCTCTCTATTATCGTGGGCAAAATAATGGGCAAGAAAGAAATTCGGCGTGCCTCGCAAGCTTCATAATGCGCTAACTCCGATAGTAGTGAGAAACGCTGGGCCCGGGCGCCACGCCGACGGTGGCGGTTTGTACCTGCGAGTGCAGAGCGGTGGAGGGCGTTCATGGTTGTTTCGGCACATCTCTGGTGGGAGGGCACGGGACATAGGTCTTGGTCCAGCCGTTGGTGCCGGAGCAGTTTCACTTGCAGAGGCTAGATTGCAGGCTCGAGAGCTGGGCGCACAAGCTGCCAGAGGGGAGCCGATTGAGGGCAAGCAAGCAAAGGCTCGCATGGCTGCCGCACAATCGAAGGTGGTTGCGCTAGCGAGTAAAACCTTTCGCGAGATCGCTGAAGCCTTCATTGACCGCAAAGAGGGCGGCTGGCGAAACGACAAGCACCGTCAGCAGTGGCGCAACACACTCGAAACTTACGGATACCCGCATTTGGGTAACATGCCGGTTTCTGCAATTGAAACAGTCCACGTTCTTGCGGTGCTGGAGCCCATTTGGCTAGAAAAGCCGGAGACTGCCAGTCGCGTTCGGGGCCGAATTGAGAATGTCCTCGATGCCGCCAAAGTCCAAGGCCTTCGAAGTGGCGAAAATCCAGCACGCTGGCGTGGGCATTTGGACCATTTGCTGCCCAAACCTGAGAAACTTTATCGCGGGCATCATGCAGCTCTGCCTTACAGTGAACTCCCCGCATTGATGTCGGCTTTGAGAAGCCGAGAGGTAATCACCGCAAGAGCGCTGGAGTTCACTATTCTTACTGTTGCTCGCTCCGGTGAGGTGCTTGGCGCAACTTGGGCTGAAGTAGATCTGCCTAACGCACTTTGGATCATTCCCGCAGAGCGCATGAAAGCAGGCAAAGAACATCGAGTTCCGCTCGCAGAGCGCGCTGTTGCTATCTTGCGGGAAGTGCAGCCCCTGAATTCGCGTGGCATCAAGGACGCGCCACTATTCCCCTCCAACAAAGGCAGCAAGCTATCTGTGATGGCGATGTCTATGCTGCTTCGGCGTATGGATATGACAACCATCACTGTTCACGGCTTTCGCTCTACATTCCGCGATTGGGCAGGGGAAAGCACCTCATTCCCTCGGGAAGTTGTCGAGCATGCCATGGCGCATCAATTAGTCGACAAGGCGGAGGCCGCCTACCAGCGCGGGACCCTTTTCCCCAAGCGCGTCAAGCTGATGGAAGATTGGTCTAACTACTGCGACACCTCTGAAGGTCTGGTTGTCGATGGGGTCGATGGGTTAGAGAACGATACCCCGCAAGCCGCGAGTTAACGGAGCACTACGCGCGCGCGAATGCAGCCGGAAACTCTTTGACCTCGGGTTCTGCCTCCGAGCCCGAGTAATTAGGCGTCAGTTTTTCGACCGTTACTGACCGACAACGCTGCGGGTGACGCCCGAGAACTCGCCCTACACGGCCTATTCGCAACCGATGCCGGAGCCGGAAGGGCGGAACACCCTTCTGGACGATGTCAAAACCATACAGATTACCAATGGCCCTGCAAGACTTTTGGCTATAAAGGCTAAGCCCGCATTTTTGTTTCCGCTTGAGAGAAGTAACTTTGATGGATAAAAATTGGTATCCTAATGGGAAGGTAAGCGCGTGACAAAAATCATTTGGAGCACCGCGATGGCTTTTGGTCTGGCCATTATCTATTCTTTTCCGAGTTCAGCTAGCGCCGCGCCTCCCGCCACTGCGGTCGAGCAGGACCTTCTGGGACCCGTACTGGCCAAACGCTACGGGGGGAAGGCCTTGGACACCCTGGTGGATGAGGAGGCCAGAGACTTGCGCTATCGGGAGGTGAAGCGACCCTACTATGGGGCTAGGCCGCTTCGGGACCTGCGATACTACGATTATACTAAGCCGCGGTGGACAGATTATCACAGAGGCTTCTCCATGGGGGGGATCGACCTTTTTATCGCTGTTCCTTGGCCGGACAACGGTGGACGGATTTGCCACGGGTCACTTATGGTCGATGGAAAGCTAATTGCCTCGGGCGCCAATGGTTCTAAAGTGGTGATCTCAGGGAGAGGTCTGATGCGCAAGACCCGCTTCGCACTGTTTGCTTTTGAGGTGCCCTTTTCGGACGAGGACGAGGCCAACGCCCGGATGCAGGTGGTCGGGCGAAAGGCCGAAAGACAAGGCTGGGAAAGTCACTGGAAATCCCTGCCTGCGTGTCCGACCACCGCCGAAATCCGCCGAGCCGACATCAACGCGATCGACTGGCGCATGCATTTTCAGGCTTACCCGGCCAGCGGGGTAGGCTCGACCATCCCCGACTGCATACGCGGCCAGCTGGACAGGCTTGGAGCCCCCGCCAGTGGACGCACGACGGCCGGCGCACCGGCCGAACGGACCATCCACCCCCTCTCCTGGAGAGGCCGGCGAGTAATCGAGGCCTGCCGGACATGGGAACTCCGGCGGACTGACTTTGAGTGTGAGCTCGAGCGCCAGAATACTCGTTGTGAGGACCAGTGGTTTCGCTCGTGGCCGGTGGAGGGGCGCTTTGATGGCGATAATGCACCACCGCTGGACCTGCAGCGAATGGCCGATCACCTCTTGTCAAACCGCGCCGCCGAGGTTTTCTCGCGGTTGGGGGAGAGCGGCCCCATGCGGGCGGCCCGACGCGAAAGGGAGGCAAAGGCCGCGCTAGCCGAGCGTCAGAAAGCCGAGCGTATCGCGGCTGAGATCGAGGCCCGGAGGAAGTGGGAGGTCAGCCCTGAGGGCCGCGCCGCACTGGCCGCGCAGGCGGAGCGTCAACGCAAGGCCGAGGCCCAGCATGCTCGGGATTTTCCTTATTTCGTCCTGATCCGGTGTGGCGACAACGGCCACTTCAACATTACAGTCTGCTTGAACTTTGGGGAGAATACCTACCTGCGGCTGCGCAATGGCGGAACCGAGACCCTATATAACATGAACCGAATTTTTAGAATGCAGCCAGGACGCGAGACACGAGATGGCTACCGCATCGACCTTCGGGCGAGTTACGGACTGATCATCCAGAACTACTCCCCGCAGATCATGGGGGTATCGGTCTACAACCGGCGGACCGGCCGCCAGGTCTTCGGCCGGGAGGTGGGGCAGGGTGGGATCATCGCCACGGCGCGCTAGGGTCAGACCAGAGAGCTTGTTTGCTTATGCAGTCTAGGGCGCGTTTTCATCCGCTTAAGCCGACTTATGATAAAAGTTGGCCTCAACTTTACCTTCAGAAGGTCACTTGGAGCTTAGGAATATAAATCTTCGGGAAATCTTAGCGAAGCCCGGCACGCTGAAACCTCCCAAACGGCACGGCCGGCCAGCTTTGCTTTTCAAGGCAAGTACTCAAATCCTATGCTCTACTAATATGTCCCCGGCGATACTGACGAGTTCTAACGACGGACAATCGATTGTCGACGAGTTCAGGCCCTGGGACTGTTCAGTTTTGGCTTGCAAACCTACTTTTCTTTTATAGCATCGAGTTCTTAATTCAACGAGGGAGGGGAATATGCGGGTCTCGATCGCGTTAACAGCAGCGTTTGCGTTTCTTGCAGTGGCTGGCTGTAGCGGTGGTGGTGAGAGTGGAAACGTCCAGGGGGACACCGTGCCTGAATCAGGTGACACTTCTCAGCCAACCTCAGCCTGGGAAAAGTTTGAAGATAAGGACGAATTTACCGACAAAGTTACCAAATGGTACAAAGCTGGGGATGAATTGAGATTATCGTGCAGCAGTGGAGGCAATGTAAACCTCTATTTGGGGTTCCCATCGGCATCTGTTGATCCGAGTATCGCAATGGGGCTTTCCGATGCGAGTGCAAAAGTACGTATCGATAGCGGTGTCCCGTTTGAAGAAAAGTGGACTGTTTGGTTGAATGATGGGAGCGCCACTCCCGCAGATAACGCTGCGTTCCAAAATAAGCTTAAAGGTGCGCAAAAACTTGTCATTGAACTTTTTCCAGACACTCCGTGGGCAATCCGAAAAGCTGTGGATGTGACAGGTTTTGATGCGGCTCTTGCAGATATGCAGTCGACAGGCTGTCCAAAATCAGAAGGTTGAATAAGCTTCTGACCTGATTTTATTACATTCTCCCTCACGGAGAAGGTCTGAGGTCGCCATGCAGGTCGCTTTGATCAGCATGGCGGCCAGCAAACTCAATCAACCAAGTTGAACTTAAGAATCTGTTATGACGGCAAAAAACCTTTCTTCCTATTTCTCAGGCCATTAGGGACCAAGGCGGATCGTCACAAAAAGCCGGGTCTCGTTTCGCGTCTCAGATTAGATCGGTAGTTGCCTGCCGCCTCACTGCCCGAAACATCAACTGGCATCAGATTTTTCTAACGAAAATTCAACTCAGCCACTGACTGGGCAAGGTCTTTCAACTCTGAGCCGTCACCGGAATGTTCGCAAACCACTCGATCTGCCTCCTGCATCCCACTCTGACTTTTCCATAACACTTCTTCGTTCTCAGTTAAACTGAATGCCACGATCGCACAGCCTCTAATTAAAGCCCCGAAGCCGTTCTGAGCATTGTAAGAAACAAGGGTCACATAAGCCTCGTTACCTTTGTGGATCCCTTGCCAGATCACCTTCCCACTAATGTATTCGAAGCTGTCAGGTGACCGCAGGCTGCTTTTTATAACAACTGCAGCTTGTTTAGCAGGATCAGCTTTGGGGATTAGAGATGGAGCGTCATCGGCGCCTCCGACGAGCTTCACGCCCAAGGCAACGAGCATGAGAAACCCCCACGTTCCTAACAGCCATTCACGCACGCTTAGTTTATCGCCAGCCATCTTCTCTCCCCCCATTCAAGTCGCGATCAGGCCGCTTGACCGCCAGCAATAAGATTATCAACTAGGCGGTAATCCGCAAGTTTTCCTCTCCAATGCAGATCAGCGATGGTTCGAACAATACACGCAAGAAACGATCCAGCGCGCCATGCCCTGATCACCAAATGCGAAGTATCAGTTTTTGTAACCCTTCGCGCGCGCGCGCGATGCCAAACCTTTCATGCTCGCTCGAAGCCCAGCAAGCGGAGCCTCACAAACAGCGCAATCGAGGAAAACGGTCTTCTGCACGTATTTCCCGGTGATTTTAGCTTATTCACCGCCGATTGAGGCCGAGACGCCAATAAGCTCAATATGCCGCTGCACCCATAACACCCATTTCACCCATCCTTTAAACGACAGCTAGAAACAAATCCTCATATTTAACTGTATAGAGAGGTTCGACTAAGGGTGCATGGGTGAAATGGGTGCAGGCCGAGCCGGTTCGTGCTGCCGGCCATGGGCGTTTCAACGTTAGGCGTCGGCAATGCCGTAGAGTGCGTTCTCCTTTTCCTGTTCTGTTAGGCGATCGACCTCTGTCCTCAACTTTGCGGACGATGCCTGACGCCATTCGGCAACGTTACGGACCGCGTACGCAATAACCTTGCTCCTGCCCCCAAAGATGGAAGGCGCGAACCATTGACCCACCTTAACAATATTTGCCCTGCCAAGTGCGTGGCCGAGTGCTGCGCCGGTCAATGCCTGCTCGCCCATCAAGTTTCGCAACTCAATGTTCAAGATGATATCGGCAGGCCAACAGTCGACAATGTCGTGAAGAACCTGCTCATGCTCGGATCTCGTGCGCTCTAGCAGCGCTGCCTTCGCTGCGCTCATGCGGGCGCGTTCGCCTGCATGGAAGTTAGATAGGTCGCGCTGAAGCAAGAACTGCATGACGGATGCGATGAAGTCGGCATCCCTACTCAAATTATATAGCAACTCGTAATATGCCTTCGGCCGGGGCTCACCCTCGAATTGCACAACGTTGAAGCGCCTGTCTTCCTCCTCCAACGGGATCGCCGCAGGGCTGTTGGAGAAGATAAGGAAGCGGCAGGCATTGAACTCCACGCGCTGACGTTCGCACTTAGGGTTAATCAGCCGATGCTCCTCGGTAATCAGTCGCTTGAGGTCTTGCTGCAACTGGTATTTGCGATGACTATTACCCTCGTCAATCTCATCGACTACCGCGAGCACCTTACCGGCAAGCGCACCATTGAAACCTCGCTGAAGGCTCTCGCCCAGAGGATATGACAGAGCGGTGTAGCCTATAAAAACGTAGCCCAATACTGATGCAACCAAGTTCCGTCCGGTGCCTGTCTTCTTGGCGATATGCAGCCAAGCTGTTGACGGCAGTTTTCCGGGCTGTTGGGCTATGTGAGCAACCCAGTCGAGAAAATGGTCTGCCTCGCTGCCAAATAGCCAGCCCACGTGTTCAATGAATGGCTCAACTCGCGTGGCCCAGTCTGTGGGCACAGGACGTTGCTTGAAGCCATGCCATGAATTCAAGGCCGTTTGGTCATCGATCCCTTTGGTAATAGGGCCATCTCCTGCCTTAAAGGTGCGTGACGACACTGTCCGTCGAGATGGATGGGCAAGCCAGACATCTGCAATTTGCGTTTTAACCTTGCGCACACTGCCGTTTTTACCGGGAAGCTCCCGCAACAACGCCGAAGCCGCTGTTGCTGCCCTAAACTCGCTCAGATTTCGGACGTAGCCATGTCGAGTGGTGTCTGCGACCTGCGAACCATCCTCGATGAAGACGCAGTCCCTCAACATTTCATCTAGTGTCCAAACCTTCGCTTCATCAGATGGCTCGTCAACCTCGCCTGCGGCAATAGCACGCAGGCGCTCTCGGTCGTGCAAGCGAGCCAGAACGCGGACATCCTCCTCACCAAGTGCAGCTTCAATCGCGCGCTTTGCGGCCCGCTCGGGATTTTCTTGATCAAGGCAGTGGCTGCTGATGTTGTTTTCGGGATTAAGCAGAACTCCGACAACCTCAGGCGCGGAAAGGCCGTAACGTAAGCCTTCACAGGCGAAGTGAAATACATCCGCACTGCGATCCAGCCCATCCGGCGCCTCAATTATGCGGCGCAAATACGCATCTTGTGGCAGGCCGAGGTCATCCGCTGTGAGCGGTTGCCAGTCCCCAACGTTGATGGCGCCTCTCTCTGCAACATCGACTGGCCGGCCGGAAACAGGGAAGGCTCTGATAAGCTCGTTGGCATCGAAAACGTTGCCGTCTTCCACATACCGGATCCGGGCTAACACCGGTTCGCGGCCAAGGCTGCGTTTCTTGGCATCAGGATAGTTTATTAATCCAGGCACACGTAGCAGACGCGACACGTCATGTGTCCCAACATCGCCTCCGAGAGCCTCGATCAAGCCTCTGTTGATCAGCTCGGCTTGTTCTGCAGTGGTCCCATGTGCGACCGACAAGATAGCCTGGTACCCGTTACCTGAGAAAACAATGCTGCGGGGGTCTAAGGCCATGAGCTGCTGCTCGACTGCGCGCTTCTCGTCGGCCGCGAACGAAGCGGCGCCTTTAGGCGGATCCTTGTCTAAGTGGCAGAAGCGTACGCCGACGATATCAGCCTTGCTTGGCTTTGAGTTTAGTCCACTACGGACCCGATTTACGGAATAATATACGTTTAATCCCTCGGCGTTGTGCTCAATTGCCCATTTCATGGCCGAGACGGCGTCTGTGCCGAAGTCGCGGGCAAGGAGAAGACCAGGTTTGTTGGGTTCTATGGCGCTGAGATGGATCTGATCGGGAATAGTCTTCTCGAAGAACTCGAGAATTTCGTCGGGGTTTGTCTCTGGAATGGTCATGACGCCGCTCCATTCAGCAGCGCTTTGATGCTTGCTACGGTTACAAGCGTTCGACGCCCGACTTTTACGGCGGTTAGCTTGCCATCCTTGATCAGCTTGTAGGTGGTTGTCTTTCCAAAGCCAGTGGCTTTCGTTGTGTCAGTAATGGAAAGTGAAATAGGTTCCATCGAGGTAGGCCTCCGACGCACGGGATTGTGCGTGGTTCACCATTCTGGTCATAAGTTGGGGGCGATCCATAGGGGTCGATTGCCCCTATTTTTGTATCCGACCCCGTTGACGATTTCGAGTTTTGCGCAGCTCTTTAAGCTGCTTTGCCGTCACCATCGCGCCTGAGTGCCCCAGTTTTTTTCGCATCATCTTCTCGAGCTCCCGCTCAGCCGCCGCCTTAGTTTTTAAGCCTTGAACGTCTTTTATAACGTCGACGAGAGTAAGGAGCTCCTCTCGACGCCTTATTTCAGATTTTCGAAGCGACGCGCCTCGTGAAGACCAAGCGGTGCTAAAGACCTCATGCTTCTTCGCATTGTCGAGGTCGACTAATGCGTCAATGAACTTGCGTAATAGTGACATCGTGGGGTGTTCGAATTTTACTAATTGATCAACGCCATCAGCAACTGAGCTGCCTGCTGGGCGAGCGAGCAACATACTCAAGCCGTCAACCAAGGAAGTGAGCACCGCCATAACGTGTTGGCGAGTTAGCTCTATATTCGCATCGGGTTCCAAACCTTCCCCATATTCGGCCGCTATAGCATCTAGATCATCACGAAGACGTTCCATTACGATGCCATCTGCTATCAAGGCGGCGGAATGGGGGTGAACGCTAAATGCGCTTGGGGGCGGAGCGCTGCTGGGTAGGGCACCTGCCGCTTCGGGTATAGGTTTTTCCGAACTATCAGCAGTCATGCCGCCCATGCATCCTGTTATTGGATGCCCTGGGTTTCGACTAAGCTCGCTTGATTGGCAACCGCCAACGTTCAAAATGGTTCGCCAACTATCAACGAACGTTCATGGGCTTTTTCGTGGGCAAATTCCACAATTACACTAATAAGTGTTGGAAATTCGTTATTTTTGGCGGAGCGGGAGGGATTCGAACCCTCGATACGGTTTTGCCGTATACTCACTTTCCAGGCGAGCGCCTTCGACCACTCGGCCACCGCTCCGCATAGGGCCTGAAACCGGTTGCAGCGACCGCGGGCGCAGTCTTTATCGGAATCAAACAACCAGAATTCGCACTGGAAGGAGAGCGCCCTATATCGGGTGGAGGGGTTTCGCAAGGCTCTGCGCTGTGCAATCTTACCGGGCATGAAATACTTTCACTCTTTGATATTGGGGTTGACCATCAGCCTTGGCAGTGTGGCCC
>JACCDK010894648.1_pt1 | contig 10866 bp, 9 predicted proteins | sample 7445871 | NCBI WGS metagenome assembly JACCDK01 (sample SAMN15323436, study PRJNA562643) | freshwater metagenome | isolation source: river surface water | place: USA:Blue River Watershed | collected 2017-08-15
CTTTGAATTTACGATAATAGTTGGCAGCAAATGAGGCGTGCTCTTTGGTGTCAATTTGATCCCATGGGTAGCCTGTCACGATCCAACCCTTGGGTGTTTCATCCTTCAGCACCTCTAGGTATTCGGGTTCACCAGACAACATCGACACCACGGGTACTTTTGGGAAAATTCCGCGCTGGTTGCCTTCTCGAACCAATTTGGCCAAGTCAGCGCCAAAGGTCACATTGAAAATGGCATCGGGCTTGCTTTGCATCAGCGCACTCAAGCTACTACCTGCATCGATCTTGCCAAGCGCCGGCCATTGCTCACCCACAAATTCCACGTCTGGGCGCTTGGCTTTGAGCAACTCTTTGAAACTTGCCACTGCGCTTTGACCATATTCGTAATTGGGTGCCAAGGTGGCCCAACGTTTGGCGGGTAACTTGGCAGCCTCTTCAACCAACATGGCAGATTGCATGTAGGTACTTGGACGCAAGCGGAAGGTATATCGGTTGCCTTTGTCCCATACCAAGGCATCGGTCAGGGGCTCGCTGGCCACAAACAACCGCTTGTTTTTGGCAGCATGGTCTGCCAATGCCAAACCAACGTTGGACAAGAAACCACCAGCCAAAACATCCACCTTTTCTTGGCTGCTCAATTCAATGGCATGACGCAGTGCGTCTTCAGGCTTACCTGCATCATCACGGGCAATCACCTCCACCTTGCGGCCCAATAAGCCACCGGCGGCATTGATTTCCTCAACAGCCAACTGCCATCCCTGTTTATAGGGTTGGGTAAATTGTGGAATGGCGGAATAGCTGTTGATTTCACCAATTCGAATAGGCGTTTGGGCGCTTGTCGACAAAGCGGCCAACGCTGAAAACATCCAAACACTGACGCGAACCCATGACTTCATGCCAATCTCCAAAAAATGAAACTGTATCAGCAAGCCAAATAGCCAGTCACTTACGGGACATTTAGACCCAAAACTGCACATGCTTATGATCAAAAAGCATATATGTACAACGAATAAATAGTTTGTTTGAGAATAAAGGAGCGATAAAGTTCAAGCCTTGTTCGGAAGAATCCGAAGCTTTTCACCCGAGTCCAGATGTACCAATACACAGAATTTGATCGCCAGTTTGTAAAACTGCGGGCAGCGCAACACCGTGACCAGCTTGAGCGTTGGCAAAACGGCCAACTGGCAGATGACGAGTTTCGTCCCCTTCGTCTCCAAAACGGTTGGTACGTTCAACGGTATGCGCCGATGTTACGAGTTGCTGTGCCCTACGGTGAAATTTCCAGCAAACAACTGAGCGTTTTGGCTCAAATTGCCAAGGAATACGACAAACCCGATGCCGAACTCTTTGCAAAGGCCCAAGCGCAACAAGATTTGTTGCCAGGCAAATCGCCACGCCTCATCAAAGGTTACGGTCACTTCACCACCCGTCAAAACGTTCAGTTCAATTGGATTCCTTTGGACAAATCTGCAGATGTGATGGACCTCTTGGCCACCGTTGACATGCACGGCATTCAAACCAGTGGCAATTGCATTCGCAACATCACTACCGATGAGTTGGCAGGTGTGGCCGTCGACGAAGTGGTAGACCCCAGGCCTTATGCGGAAATTTTGCGTCAGTGGAGTACCTTGCATCCTGAGTTTGCATTTCTACCTCGCAAATTCAAGATTGCCATCACAGGCGCAACAGAAGACCGCGCCGCCATTGGTTGGCACGATGTGGGCTTGCAACTTGTGAAGAACGCTGATGGCGAAGTAGGCTTCAAAGTCTGGGTTGGGGGTGGCATGGGCCGGACGCCCATCATCGGTACTTTGGTTAGAGAGTTTTTGCCTTGGCAACACATCATGAACTACCTCGAAGCGGTTGTGCGTGTCTACAACCGCTGGGGTCGCCGCGACAATTTATACAAAGCGCGAATCAAAATTTTGGTAAAAGCTGAAGGCCAACGTTACATCGACGAGGTTGAAGCTGAGTTTGCTGACGTGGTCAACAAAGATGGCGGCCCACACACCATCACGCAAGCAGAGTTTGATCGTGTGGCCAAGTGCTTTGTAGAGCCGGCAGCACCTGACAACATCACAGCTTCAACCAACATCAACACACAAGACCCAGCCTTCCAACGATGGGTGCATCAAAACGTTGTGGCCCACAAAAATCCAGCGCTGCGCGCAGTTAGCTTGTCTTTCAAGCGTTTAGGCTTAGCACCCGGTGATGCCACAGCAGAACAGCTTGAGGCTTCTGCGCAATTGGTGGCCAAGTTCTCTCGCGGTGAAGCTCGCGTGACGCACTCGCAAAACTTGGTTCTGCCTTGGGTGCCCGAAACCTTATTGTTTGATTTGTGGCAAGAAGCCAAAGCCTTAGGCTTGGCAAGCCCCAACATCGGTTTGCTGAACGACATGATTGCCTGCCCTGGCGGTGACTATTGCGCTTTGGCCAATGCACGCGCTATTCCAGTTGCTGCTGCTATTTCAGAGCGTTATCAAGACTTAGACGAATTGGATGATCTAGGCCCAATCGACTTGCACATTAGCGGTTGTATCAATTCTTGCGGTCACCATCACAGTGGCCACATTGGCATCTTGGGAGTCGATAAAGACGGGAAAGAGTGGTACCAAGTGACTTTGGGAGGCTCCGATGGTTCGGCATTGTCTGGTCCAGCAGGCGCGGGCAAAGTGGTGGGCCCATCTTTCTCAGCCGCCGAAGTGCCTGAAGTGATTGAAGCCGTGATCAACAAGTACCTTGAATTGCGCCTGCCTGCTGGCAACGGCCGGGCTGAATACTTCATCGAAACCTTGCGCCGAGTAGGTCAAGATGCTTTCAAAGTTGCGGCCAATGGCGCACGCCACCCCGAACCAGCGCTTGCTTGATACACGATTGATTCCTATGAAAATTTTGTCATTTAAAGATCACTCAGCTGTTGCAGATGCCAGCGTCATCAGCATGGCCAACGATGCAGATCCACGCACCGTGTCGCTCGATGGCGTCAAACGCATCGACTTGCACTTTCCTAAATTCACCGATGGCCGTGCCTACAGCCAAGCCTTTCTGCTTCGCCGCCGATTAGGTTTTAAAGGTGAAATTCGCGCGACAGGTGATGTTCTCATTGACCAGTTGGTGTCCATGGCGCGCACAGGTTTTGATGTGGCTGTTTTACGTGATGGTATAGATCCAAGTGCTGCGCAGCGTCAGTTCGATCGCTTTCCCGCCTTCTACCAAGGCTCAGCCATTGACACGCAGCCTTTGTTTGCGAAGGGTGCTGCATGAGCGTGTCTTCATTGAATCAGGGTGTTCAAGGCAAGTCGCCAAGCGCCATGGGTTTGCACGCCAATCCGAGCGCCAACTTTGCGGAAAAGGTAACCGAAACGTTGGCACTTCTGAATCAAGCTGTTGTTCAATTCAGCCCCGTCACTCAAGCCTCTAGCTTGGGCGCTGAAGATGTCGTCATCACGCATTTGATCAACCAGAACGCCCTGAACATTCCTGTGTTTGTTTTGGAAACAGGTGCATTGCATCGCGAAACGCTTGCACTGCTCGAACGGACGCAAGCGCATTCAGTTGCACCGGTTAAGGTTTACCGTCCTTCATCAGCAAAAGTTATTTCCTTCGTCAAAACGCACGGCCAAAATGCCATGTACGAAAGTCTTGAGCTTCGCAAAGCATGCTGCCAAGTTCGCAAACTTGAACCACTTGCAGAGGCACTTCAAGGTCAACGTGCATGGATTACCGGATTACGCCGCGAACAATCAACCAATCGCGCTGACGTACCGCAGATTGACCGTACCGATGAAGCGACCAAAGGCCAAATCAAACTCAACCCATTGGCCAACTGGACGTGGGGGGATGTATGGCACTACATCGCCATTCACAAGGTTGACTACAACCCCCTGCACGATCAATTTTTCCCAAGCATTGGTTGCGCACCCTGCACCCGCGCCATCAGCTTGGGAGAAGAGTTTCGGGCTGGCCGTTGGTGGTGGGAAGACGAAGCTGCCAAAGAGTGCGGCTTGCATGCCAAGAAATAAGCCCCATCGCAAAGCGCGGTCCCAAAGATTTTTGAAGAACATATGAACGCACGTACCGAACCTGAATTGTTGCATCACCTCAGCAATGCCCACCTTGATGCCCTAGAAGAGGAGACCATCTTCATCCTGCGTGAAGTGGCAGCGGCCTTTGAGCGCCCCACCCTTTTATTCTCTGGCGGTAAAGACTCCTTAGTGATGTTGAAGTGCGCTGAAAAAGCGTTTGTCGACAAACAAAAAGGTGGCCGCATTCCCTACCCTTTGTTAATGATCGACACTGGTCACAACTTCAAAGAAGTGACAGACTTTCGTGATTTTCGCGCCAACGAATTAGGCGCCAAGCTGATCGTTCGCAGCGTAGAAGATTCAATGAAGCGGGGCACTGTGCGCCTAGCGCACCCTGGAGAATCACGCAACGTTCACCAATCGGTCACCTTGCTTGAAGCCATTGAAGAGTTCAAATTTGATGCACTGATTGGTGGTGCACGCCGTGATGAAGAAAAAGCCCGCGCCAAAGAACGAATATTCAGCCACCGCGATAGCTTTGGACAGTGGCAACCCAAATCTCAACGCCCCGAGTTGTGGTCTTTGTTTAACACCAAATTGCAACCCGGCGAACACTTCCGAGTATTCCCCATTTCAAACTGGACCGAGCTCGATGTGTGGCAATACATTGCCCGAGAAAACATTGCCCTGCCTTCCATCTACTACTCCCACAAACGCGAAGTGGTTGACCGCCGTGGATTGCTAGTGCCCGTTACAGATCTAACGCCCCCTAAAGATGGCGAGCAAGTTGAAGTTCGAGACGTGCGCTTCAGGACCGTGGGCGACATCACCTGCACTTGCCCCGTCGAAAGCACCGCCGCCACACCTGAAGAAATTGTGATTGAAACATTGGCGGCCGAAGTCAGCGAACGCGGCGCAACGCGCATGGATGACAAAACATCTGAAGCCTCCATGGAAAAACGCAAAAAAGACGGATATTTCTAATGACCTCGATTGCCAACATAGACGCTGCCATCAATGCAGCACCCCTCTTTGCCCCCAATGCCAACGCGCTCAAATTCATCACTTGTGGCTCGGTTGACGACGGCAAGAGCACCCTCATTGGCCGCTTGCTGGTGGACACAAAAGCTGTGTTGCAAGATCACCTGGCTGGCGTGCAGCGCCAAGGCGAAACCGATTTGGCCTTGCTCACCGATGGCTTGTCGGCAGAGCGCGAACAAGGCATCACCATCGACGTGGCCTATCGTTACTTCAGCACCGAAACGCGCAAATTCATCATTGGCGATGCGCCCGGTCATGAGCAATACACCCGCAACATGGTGACCGCAGCTTCCAGTGCAGATGCAGCCGTGGTGTTGGTGGATGCAACCAAGCTAGATTGGAGAGACGTCAACCTCAGCTTGCTCCCTCAAACTCGCCGACACAGCTTACTTTTGAAGTTGCTACGCGTACCTTCTGTGGTGTTTGCTATTAACAAACTGGATGCCGTTGAAGACGCCACAGAGGCCTACCAAAACATTCAACGTGCCTTGGCAAAATTTGCGACTGAAGCCGGCATTCATGTCAAAGCTTGGGTGCCCATCTCAGCACTGAAAGGCTGGAACGTCGTAGACAGCCATCCCAACTGGTGTGGCTACACAGGCCCTAACTTGTTACAAATTTTGGAAACATTGCCCAACACGCCTGCTGAAGCCGAAGTGGCGATGAGCTTCCCCGTGCAATGGGTTGAAAAATTCCATGACTCCAACGTGACACACCAAGGTCGCCGTGTTTTTTGGGGCCGCGTTGCCACAGGTACTTTAAGCCTCGGACAAAGTGTCAAAGTTTTCCCAAGCGGCCAAACAGCTTTGGTTGCTCAGGTGCTCTCAGCAACTCGCCAAGACAAATCCAATATCACAGGACAAAGTGCTGGGCTGGTTTTGGACCGCGAAGTGGATGTATCTCGGGGTGATTGGATTGTGGCCACAGAAGCTGGCCTTGAAGGACAGCGTCAAATTGACGCCACTGTGGCTTGGATGGACGATGAGCCTTTGGTGCCGGGTCGTCTTTATTGGGCTCTGCATGGCCACCGCTGGGTAAAGGCCAAGGTACAGCGTGTCGTGCATCGCCTGAACATCAACACCCTTGACGAAGAAGACGCCTCTGAACTGCCTGCCAACTCGGTAGGACACGTCACTTTAGCCTTCCAAGAGCCGCTCATGACCTTGCCATTTGGCCAATCTCGACTCTTGGGCGCCCTTATTATGGTCGACACCGCCAGCCATAAGACCTCAGGCGCAGTGTTGGTGAATTGAGACAGCGCGCCCTTAACTGCCTTAAAATGCCCACTTTCGGACACCTTACCCATGATGTCCTTTATCGATCTAGCCCATTCAAACTGTCATGACCCACGTTGTTTCTGAATCCTGTATCCGCTGCAAATACACCGACTGCGTGGATGTCTGCCCAGTGGACTGCTTCCGCGAAGGCCCCAACTTTTTGACCATTGACCCCGACGAATGCATCGACTGCGCAGTTTGCATTCCTGAGTGCCCTGTCAATGCCATTTATGCGGAAGAAGACCTGCCTGCAGACCAAGTTCACATGACCAAGCTCAATGCCGAGTTGGCTTTGTTGCCAAATTGGAAAAGCATCACCAAGCGCAAAGCGCCTATGCCAGATGCAGATGACTGGAAAGACAAGAGCGGCAAGCTCAAAGAGTTGCAGCGTTGATACAAACCGAAGCCTTGATCATTGGGGCAGGCCCTGTGGGCCTGTTCCAAGCGTTTCAACTAGGGCTTCAAGACATCCGCTGTCATGTGGTGGATGCTTTGCCGCAAGTGGGCGGCCAGTGCGTAGAGCTCTACGCCAACAAACCCATTTACGACATTCCCGGTATTCCCTATTGCACGGGTCAAGAACTGATTGACCAACTTCAAAAGCAGGTCAAACCCTTCGCCCCCCAATTTCACCTGCAAGAATTGGTGAGTGAACTCAAAGTCACCCAAGAAGGCCATTGGCATGTGCAGACCGACAAGGGCACCCAATTCAAAGCGGCTACGGTGTTCATTGCAGCCGGCGTAGGCGCCTTTGTGAAACGTGGTTTGAGCTTGGATGGCTTCGATGAATTGTTAGGCAGGTCTATTTTTCAGAGCACGCCCAACGCTAGTACATTCAAAGGCAAACACTTGATCGTTCTAGGCGACAGCGACGCGGCCTTGCAAGCCTGTGCGCAATGGCGGCAAGGCGCAGATGCTGCCGCAAGCGTGACCTTGGTCCACCGCCGTGACCAGTTTCAAGCCGAGCCACAAGCCATTGAAGACATGCGCCAGGCCTGCGCCGATCACAGCATGCGCTTTGTGGCCGGACAACCCACAGGTTTAGTTCAAGCCGGTGGTCAACTGACCGGTCTCGAAATTCTGAATGCCCTGGGCGACAATGAAGTACTTCCTGCCAATGCCATGCTGTTGTGTCTTGGCGTTTCGCCAAAGCTCGGCCCTCTCAGCGATTGGGGCTTGGCAATGGAACGCAAGCAACTGAGGGTCAACACCGAGACCTATGCCACAGAAGCACAGGGCATCTTTGCCGTGGGCGACATCAACACCTACCCTGGCAAAAAGAAACTCATTGTGTGCGGTTTTCACGAGGCCACTTTGGCCGCCTTTGGTGCCTCAGCGCTGTTGCGCCCTGACCAAAAAACCTTACTTCAATACACGACAACATCTACCCACCTGCACAAACTCTTGGGTGTGTCGTAGAATTCAACCTGTGATTGCAAACGCTGCTTGCAGTCACATCCGCTAGGGGTGTTTTGGCCTAATGGCCAAGACTGAGAAAGTCCCTTTGAACCTGATTGAGGTAATCCTCGCGCAGGGAAGCTTGTCTAAACAACGAGGCAAAAACTCAATTGCCAGCATTCGTTGAATGACCCAGCCGACCTGCCATTTCGTTGAAGGAAAACGCAATGGCACACCATTTGCCAAAACTAACTTGCCATGCATTGCTACTTGCAAGTGCTTCCGCAATCGCCCAAAACAATACTGTTTTGGTCACCAGTCCCGCTGCTCAACAAGTGAGTGGCTTTGAAAACCTCAGCTTGCGTGAAGCGCCTTTTAGTGCGGTCAATATAGACAACGCCACCCTGCGAGACCTGGGTGCACAAAGAATTTCTGAGGCTTTGCGTCTAGATTCTTCTGTGACCGACAGCTACAACTCACCCGCCTATTGGGACATGCTGAGTGTGCGCGGCTTTATGCTGGACAACCGCTACAACTACCGCCGCGAAGGCTTGCCCATTAATGCCGAAACCATGATTGCCATGGACAACAAAGAGCGCATTGAACTTTTCAAAGGCACCAGCGGCATTCAAGCGGGCACCAGTGCGCCAGGCGGCTTGGCCAACTATGTGGTGAAGCGCCCTCCTAATTCTGCAGAAACTGGCGTAAGAAGCTTGACGCTCAGCTATGGCAACGGCAACAACAGCGCTGTTGCACTCGATGTCGGCGGACGCTATGGTGATAACAATGCTGTTGGCTATCGTGTCAATGCAGCTTATGAAAACCTTAACCCTTACATTCAAAACGCAAAGGGGCAGCGTCAACTCTTGTCCGTTGCCATGGACTGGCGCATCAATGCCAATACGCGATTGGAATGGGAAGTAGAAAGCAGCAACCGTCAACAAATGGGGGTGAATGCCGCAAGCATCACAGGTAACACGCTGCCTTCGCCTGCCTATGCACAAAACAATTTTTCTAAACAAATCTGGTCTGTGCCTGGTGTATTTGACGGACTGACAGGCAGCATGCGTTTGAAGCAGCGGTTGGAAAACGGCTGGATGTGGACTACTCAAGTGGGTGCACAACGTTTGAAATCGGACGACCGCCTGAGCTACGCTTATGGTTGTTATGCAGAAGGCAATTACGACCGATTCTGCAGCGACAAGACATTTGATTTGTACGACTACCGCAGTGAAAACGAGCGCCGCATCAACGACGCTTTGCAAACAGAATTGACGGGCCAAGTCCAGTTGGCAGGCCTGCAGCATGACCTCAGCTTGTCGTGGTTGCGTCAGCGTCAAATTGACAAACTCTCGCCCATGCAGGCCTATAACTGGGCTGGTACAGGCAGCCTCTCTGGCGTCAGCGACAGTGCGGCTGCACCAGAGCCATTTGACTTGAACACCAATCGGCAAGAGTACTCTACCGAGATCAGCTTGAAAGATCGCATCAAGGTTCATCGCTTTGCTGACTTGTGGATTGGCTTGCGCTCAAGCCAAATTCAACGTGATAGCCAACGCACAGATGGTAGCCGCGCTACGCGTGACGATCGCACACTCACAACCCCTTGGGTGGCCTTCAGTCACAAACTGCCATACAACGCCACTGGCTACGCAAGCTTTGGTCAAGGTGTGGAATCGCAAGTAACGCCCAACCGGAGTCGTTATAGCAACGCTGGTGAAGCCTTGCCCTCGGCAAAGAGCACCCAAAAAGAATTAGGCTTCAAAGGTGCACAGGGATCCTGGCTTTGGAATGCGGCCTATTTTGACATCTCACGCCCAGTGTGGGGCGATCAAGGAGCTTGCGAAGAAGACAACTCATGCACACGCAAACTGGATGGCTTAGCCCTTCACAAAGGCGTGGAATTGGGCATGGGCTACCGGAGCTCGCAATGGAAACTTGACACTGCTGCGACTTGGCTCAACGCAAAACGCGCTGACGCTGTCATTGACCCGAGCCAAAATGGGCAGCGTCCATTGAATGTTCCCTCATGGGTATTGCGTGCAGCAGTGGAATACCGTTGGACACAAGTACCCGGTTTGCGAACCACTTTGCGCTTAAGCCATGAAGGACAGCGCGACTTGATGGAAGGTGGCAAGATGATATTGCCAGCATGGACGACTGCAGATTTGGCCGCGCACTACAGCACCAAAGTGGCAGGTCAAGATACCGAATTAACCTTGGCACTAGAGAATGCTGCAAATCGATCCTATTGGAGAGAATCACCTAAGCAGTTTGGACATTACTACCTGTATGCAGGTGCACCTCGAAACTTGCGGCTGACGGTTAGAACATTGTTCTAACGTGTCACCAACGCATGGCGCAGCATCAGGGCCGCTAGCAAGCACATGGTGAGGCCAATGATGCCGTCCAACACTTGCCATGCCCTGGGGTGTGCAAACCACGGTGCCAACCACCGGGCCCCAAAACCCAGCAAACTGAACCAAGTAGCGCTGGCAACACTGGCGCCTGCTACAAACCATATTTGAAGCGCCTCTGGTTGCTGCGCACCCATACTGCCCACCAACACAACTGTGTCTAAATAGACATGAGGGTTGAGCAATGTGAATGCTGCGGCTTGTGCAATGGCATGCACTAGGCTTAAATTTTCACCATCCGCGGAAGCCTGAAGTTGTGCAGGATTTCGCATGCGTTGAAGCGCCTTCCAACCGTACCAGGCAAGGAACATCGCACCCAAAAAAGCCAAGGCCTGCGCCCATTGCGGTCTGTCATTCAGCGCCTCCGCCATGCCAAAGACACCTGCAGTAATTAATGCTGCATCGGCCAAAGCGCAAAAGGACACCACTCTGCCAACATGCTCTCGTCTCAAGCCTTGCCTCAAAACAAATGCGTTTTGCGCGCCGATGGCCACGATGAGTCCGAAACTTATGGCCAAGCCTTGAAGGAAAACGGGCCAAATCAATGTACTTGAGGAGATCAAAGCTCCCAACCCTCAAAGAGTTCTTGATATGTTGTTGACAAAATATTCATTTGAAAAGCTTAACATTCAACGCGTGTCAATTTAAGAGAAAATTGCGACATGAATGACCCAACGTCCAACAAAGCGCAACCCAAAAACCCTCTGCA
>JACCDK010565401.1_pt1 | contig 10865 bp, 6 predicted proteins | sample 7445871 | NCBI WGS metagenome assembly JACCDK01 (sample SAMN15323436, study PRJNA562643) | freshwater metagenome | isolation source: river surface water | place: USA:Blue River Watershed | collected 2017-08-15
AAGGCACATTCGATGGCGTCAGCGGCCGCAGACCCGCCCAGTACTGCGGCTGTTCATAGTCGCAAGCGCCTGGGAACAATTCTTGAACACGCCGGGTGATGGCCTCGCAGCGGACAGGATTGAGCTCACGCGAATAGCCATTGATCTCGCAGGTACCGGCAACACGCAGCCGATCGCCGAGTCGTGAGATCACGAGCTTGTGGCCATCATCGGTCAGCGACACGCGTGGTGTCAGTGCCGGATCGAGAACGCGATACGTTGCCGAGTAACCTTTACCCGGATACAGCATCAGATCAATACCCAGCGGTTTGACCAGCCGTGTCGAGAAGCTGCCCATTGCCAGTACCACGCTGTCTGCCTGCAGCACCTGATGGCGGCCATGCGCATCAATCACTTCCACGCCGGAGATGCGAGCCGCTGCACCGGTACCCTCGGCCAGCAGACGGGTGACCAGATGATTGAAGCGGAACTGCACGCCAGCCTGCGCGCAATGGTCAGCCAGCCCGGTGGTGAACTTGTGTACATCGCCTGATTCATCAGTAGCGGTGAAATCGCCGCCAACGATCTTGTGCCGCACGGGTGAGAGCGAAGGCTCTATTCTCAACACGTCTTCGGTGCTGACCGTCTCGCGCGGGCAGCCCAGGTCGCGCATCAGCTGCGCTGCCGGTAGCGACTGCTCGAACTCACGCGCATCAGTGTAGAAATGCAGTATCCCGCGCGTCTCGCAGTCATAGGCAATATCGGTCTCGGCGCGTAGTGCTTGCAAGGTTTGCCGGCTGTACTCGGCAATCGCGACGATCTGGCGAATATTGTGTGCGGTGCGACCCGGGGTGCACTGGCGTAGAAATTCCAGACCCCAGCGCCACTGCAGCCATTCGGGACGCAGCCTGAACAGCAGCGGGGCATCTTCGTGGCGCAGCCACTTGAGCACTTTCAGCGGCGCGGAGGGATTGGCCCAGGGCTCTGCATGCGATACAGAGATTTGCCCGCCATTGGCGAAGCTGGTTTCCTGAGCGGCGCCGGGCTGGCGCTCGATGACGGTAACGTCGTGGCCGGCCTTGTGCAGGAACCAGGCGGAAGCGGTGCCGACGATGCCCGCGCCCAGTACGATGACTTTCATTGAATCTTCCGGTGTTTTCGATGGTGATGCGACTTGGGTGGCACTCTGCCGCACTAACTATTCATCAAGTAGATGGGTGACGCGCGAATTGTAAGCAGCCGTCCCGAGTTTGCGGCGTCATTTCCGCCACAGGGAGGCGTATTTGCATCGCCGGTTCACCGTATCACTGCTGCAATCGCGAGAATTCCTGAGCAACGACTTCACGCACCCGCATCTCCAGTCTTTGTTCCAGCAGTGCGCCGATTTCCTGTGCCAGTGTGCCGGCGACCTGTTCGGTCGCGGCCTCGGCGGCGAGTGGCAACGTCGCCGCCAGCGCGGTCATGATTTCTGCCTGAAGCTTGGCGCCTACCGCTGGTGGCAGATGCTCTTGCAGCGCGGCCTCTATCAGAATGGGTATCTGGTCAGAAAGTTCCGCAGCGATACGCGCGCTGATCTCTTCCTCGATCTCGCGCAGCAGCTCGGCATCTTCGGCGGCTGCCTCGCTAGCCGCCGTATCGGTCGCTACGTCGGGACCCACCGCATCCTCGTGAAGAATATCCGTGAGGACGGGGATCTCAGTGTCGTGCTGGTTCGGTGGGTTCATGTTTTCTCCGCCACGAAGTGGGTCAGGGGATAACCACGCTGCTGATATTGTTTGTAACGTTCTCGACCTGCGGCGAGGTCTGACTCGTCGGTGGACAAGATCTCGAACAGACGTTCAAAGCGCGCGAAGTGCTCGGGCGTGCGCTGTGACAGATTGATCAGCACCTGATGATGCGGGAGCGGATCGTTCGCATCTTGCGACAGGATCACCGGCGTCTGCGCGGCCAGCGCATCTCCTGCCTGAACATGGGGCAGGAAATCCTGTTCCGAAAAAGTCCACAGCGCCTCATCAAACGCATGCAGCTGACGTCCATCCTCCAGATGCACCACGACTTTCATGTCTGCTGCGCGCGCCTTGCGCACCAGACGGCAAGCGTACAGTAACTTGTCCGGTACCTTGCTATGAAAATCTACGCGCGTCATCGCTCTCTACGTCAGGTTGTGGATCAGGCCGACACCATGCCATTGTGCCGCAGTAGCGCATCAATGCTGGGCTCGCGGCCACGAAAGGCAGTGAAAGATTCCAGCGCGGGACGCGAACCGCCGACTGACAAAATCTCGCGGTGAAACGCCATCCCGGTCTCGGCGAGGCGGTTCGGGTCGCCCTGGGCTTCCTCGAACGCGCCGTACGCATCCGCGGACAAGACTTCCGCCCACTTGTAGCTGTAGTAGCCTGCTGCATAGCCACCGGCAAAGATATGCGAGAACGAGTGCTGGAAGCGGTTGAATGCCGGCGGAATGATGACGGCCACTTGATGTCGTACCTCGGCGAGTAGCTCAGCGACCGTCTTGCTGCTGTTCGGATCGAAATCGAAATGCAGATGCATGTCGAATAGCGAAAATTCGACCTGTCTCAGCATCTGCATACCAGACTGAAAATTCTTCGCAGCGATCATTTTGTCATACAGATCACGTGGCAGTGTCTCACCGGTGTCTGTGTGCTCAGTCATGTGCTGCAACACATCCCATTCCCAGCAAAAGTTCTCCATGAACTGCGAGGGCAGTTCGACCGCATCCCATTCGACACCGGCGATACCCGATACGCCTAGCTCATCAACGGCAGTCAGCATGTGATGCAGGCCATGGCCAAATTCATGGAACAGTGTGATGACCTCATCATGCGTGAAGTAGGCTGGCTTTTTCACGCCATCGACGATCGCAGGTTCGGTGAAATTGCAGGTCAGATAAGCGATCGGTGTCTGCAAGTCGCCAGCAAGATTCTTGCGGCCGCGTGCATCATCCATCCATGCGCCGCCACGCTTGCCCTTGCGCGCATACAGATCGAGATAGAACTGACCAATCAGCTGGCCTTTTTTCTCGATCCGATAAAACTTCACATCGGTATGCCAGACCGGGCTCTGGTCAGGCTGGATCTCGACGCCGAACATGTTTTGTATCAGCCTGAACAGACCGCCAACGACTTTATGCTCGGGGAAATAGAGTTTCACTTCCTGTTCGGAGAAGGCGTACCGTTTCTCACGCAGTTTTTCCGAGGCATAGGCCATGTCCCAAGCGTCGAGCTTATCCAGTCCGAGTTCGGTTTTTGCAAAATTCTTCAGCTCCGCGAGGTCATTCTCTGCAAACGGACGCGCGCGCTTGGCCAGATCTTGCAGAAACTGGATTACTTGCTGGGGCGAGGTCGCCATCTTGGGCACCAGCGACACTTCGGCGAAATTGGCATAACCGAGCAATTGTGCTTCTTCGTCGCGTAGCTTCAGGATGTCGATAATGTTTTGGGTGTTGTCCCAGTCCGGATTCGCGCCAAGTTCTGATGCCTTGGTCGCGCTGGCTCGATAGAGCGTTTCGCGCAGAGCGCGGTCGTCCGCGTACTGCAGCACTGGGAAATACGAGGGGAAGTGCAGCGTGAAGCGCCAGCCGGTCTTGCCTTCGCGTTCCGCTGATGCGCGTGCCGCCTGTTTCACATCGTCCGGCAGTCCGGACAGGCGGCTTTCGTCGTCGACGATAAATTCGTAGGCGTTGGTCGCGTCGAGCACATTCTCGGAAAAGCGAGTCGACAGTGCAGCCTGCTGCTCCTGTATCTCGGCAAAGCGCACTTTTTTGTCGTCCGGTAGCTCGGCACCGCCCAGACGAAAATCACGGATCGCATGATCGACGATTTTTCTGCGCGCGGCGTTCAGCGTTTGATATTCACCGCTGCCTTGCAGCGCCTTGTATTTTTCAAACAGCTTGAGGTTTTGCCCCAGCTCGGTCCAGAACTCGGTGACCTTGGGCAGGTTATCGTTATAGGCGGCGCGCAGCTCGGGTGTATCAACCACGGCGTTCAAATGACCGACCACGCCCCAGGCGCGTCCGAGTCGCTCGGTGACGCGCTCCAGTGGCAGCACAAATTCCTGCCAGCTGAAGGGCGCCCCGGGTGATTCAAGCGCGGCGACGGTAGCGCGCGCTTCGTCCAGCAACTGGCTGATCGCAGGCGTCACGTGATCGGGTTTGAACAGATCGAAGCGGGGCAGGTCAGTAAAATCCAGTAATGCGTTATCAGTCATGGTTCAGGATTGGGTCAGTTCGAGTGATCAGCCGCGCTCTGCGGCCTCGATCGTATTCACCAGCAGCATGGTGATGGTCATGGGTCCGACGCCGCCGGGTACCGGCGTGATCCATCCGGCTACCTCAGCGCACGGGCCGTAGTCCACATCGCCGCACAGCTTGCCGGCATCGTCGCGGTTCATGCCCACGTCGATCACCACTGCGCCGGGCTTGACCATGTCGGCGGTCACGATGTTCCGCTTGCCGGTCGCCACCACCAGAATGTCCGCGTCGCGCGCATGATGACCGAGGTCGCGTGTTTTGGAATTACAAATAGTGACGGTGGCACCCGCCTGCAAGAGCAGCATGGCCTGCGGCTTGCCGACGATATTCGATGCGCCGACCACGACCGCATGCGCACCGCGCACCGGATAATTGATCGATTCCAGCATTTTCATCACGCCGTAGGGCGTACAGGGCCGGAACAGCGGCTGCCCAGTCATCAGCAGTCCAGCGTTGCTGATATGGAAACCATCCACGTCTTTTTCCGCAGCGATGGCTTCGATGACCTTGTGCGAATCGATGTGCGGGGGCAGCGGCAACTGCACCAGAATGCCGTTGATTTTCGGGTCTTTGTTGAGCGCGTCCACGCGCGCCAGCAGCTCGGCCTCAGACATCGACGCATCGTACTTCTCGAACACGGAGTGAATGCCGTTGTCCTCGCAGGCCTTGATTTTGTTTCGCACATACACCTGCGATGCCGGGCTGTCACCGACCAGGATCACGGCCAGACCGGGCTGCCTGCCTTTGGCGGTGAGGGCGGCCGCACGTTCAGCCACCTCGGCGCGGAGTTGTTTGGAAAGCAGGTTTCCGTCAATGATTTTTGCGTTCATAAGGAGAGCAGGTGGAGGAGGAATAGAGGCCTGATTATACGGGGCGGCCTCGTTTGATGCCGTGCAAGGTCAGGCCGTTCCGGACGTCGCGGAAGGCCGCAAGCGATTACATTAGAGCCCCTTTTCAGTTTACTTTTTGTTTACTTATCATATTATGAAATGTAATATCGCAGTTTGAAAAAATCGGCGGTGCTGATACACTTCCGTGAATTCTGGATACCCGCCAGAATAAAAGGCATGCTGGCTGTGACCCGGCCCGCGACCTGCCTCCCGGCACCTCATAAAAGCAAGGAGACCTGCTCATGTCAGCCCAGCTCGACAACATCCTGGCGCAAGCCGCGAATGATCCCGATGTGATGGAAACGCAAGAGTGGCTTGATGCCCTCGAATCCGTAATTGAGCTGGAGGGTGCGGAGCGCGCGCACTATCTGCTTGAGCGCATGGTTGATCTGGCCCGCCGTCGCGGCGCGCACATTCCTTTTTCCAGTAACACCGCCTACGTCAATACGATTCCCGCGCATCTGGGCGAGCACTGCCCGGGCAATCTGGAATATGAAGAGCGGCTCCGTTCCTACATGCGCTGGAATGCAATGGCGATGGTGGTCAAGGCCAACCGAGCCGATGGCGATCTGGGCGGCCATATCTCGAGCTTTGCGTCGCTGGCGAACATGCTGGGCATCGGCTTCAACCATTTCTGGCATGCGCCGACCGAGCATCATGGCGGCGACCTGCTCTATATACAAGGCCACTCTTCGCCGGGCATTTATGCGCGCGCCTTCCTTGAAGGCCGCATCTCAGAAGAGCAAATGCTGAATTTCCGGCGCGAAGTCGATGGCAAGGGCCTGTCGTCCTATCCGCATCCGAAGCTGATGCCGGACTTCTGGCAATTCCCTACCGTATCGATGGGCCTGGGTCCGCTGATGGCGATCTATCAGGCGCGCTTCCTGAAATACCTGCACGCTCGCCAAATCGCTGACACCGCCAACCGAAAGGTCTGGGCGTTCTGCGGCGATGGTGAAATGGACGAACCGGAATCGATGGGTGCAATCGGCATGGCCGGTCGCGAGATGCTCGACAACCTCGTATTCGTCATTAACTGCAACTTGCAGCGACTCGATGGCCCAGTGCGCGGCAATGGCAAGATCATTCAAGAGCTCGAAGCCGATTTCCGGGGTGCAGGCTGGAATGTCATCAAAGTGATCTGGGGCTCGAACTGGGACGATCTGCTCTCGCGCGACAAGGACGGCGTGCTGCAGCGGATCATGATGGAAACCGTCGATGGCGAATACCAGAACTACAAGGCCAAGGATGGCGCCTATGTGCGCAAGCATTTCTTTGGCAAGCATCCCAAGGCGCTGGAGCTGGTGGCCAATATGTCGGACGACGATATCTGGCGTTTGCTGCGCGGTGGTCATGATCCACACAAGATTTACGCCGCGTACAAGTCGGCTCAAGAGCACAAGGGTCAGCCGACGGTGCTGCTGGTAAAAACGGTCAAGGGTTACGGCATGGGCAAGTCGGGCGAGGCGCGCAACACCGCGCACCAGACCAAGAAGCTTGATGACGATGCCATTCGCGAGATGCGCGACCGCTTCGGTATCCCGGTGCCCGATGACAAACTACACGACGTCCCGTTCTACAAGCCGTCCGACGATGCGCCAGAAATGAAGTATCTGCACGAGCGCCGCAAGCAGCTGGGCGGCTATCTGCCGCAACGACGTCGTGTCGCCGAAGAGACCTTGCCAGTCCCGCCGCTGTCGGCGTTTCAGCCGGTATTGGATGCGACTGCCGAGGGGCGCGAGATCTCGACGACGCAGGCCTATGTGCGCACCCTGACTGTGCTGCTGCGCGACGCTAATCTCGGCCCGCGTGTCGTGCCTATCCTCGTTGACGAAGCACGCACCTTCGGCATGGAAGGTTTTTTCCGTCAGATTGGTATCTTCAGTCAGCAAGGCCAACTCTACGAGCCGGTCGACAAAGATCAGGTCAGCTACTACCGCGAAGACAAAGCCGGCCAGATCCTCCAAGAAGGTATCAATGAAGCCGGTGCGATGAGCTCATGGATCGCCGCGGCGACCTCGTACTCGACGAACAATCGAGTGATGATACCGTTCTATATTTTCTATTCGATGTTCGGCCTGCAGCGCATCGGTGATCTGGCCTGGGCAGCGGGGGATATGCGTGCACGCGGTTTTCTGCTCGGCGGCACCTCAGGCCGCACCACACTGAACGGCGAAGGCTTACAGCATGAAGATGGTCACAGCCATGTGCTGGCTTCGACCATACCGAACTGCATGCCCTATGACCCGACCTTCGCGCACGAAGTTGCGGTGATCATTCAGGATGGCCTGAAACGCATGGTCGAGAAGCAGGAAGATGTGTTCTATTACATCACCCTGATGAACGAGAACTACAGCCACCCGGGTCTGAAAGCCGGACAGGAAGAGGGCATACTCAAAGGTCTGTATCTGCTGCAGCCATCCGCAGCGAAGAAAGCGAAGCACAAGGTGCAGCTGATGGGTTCGGGCACCATCTTGCGCGAGGTCATTGCCGCCGCTGACTTGCTTGAGAAGGATTGGGATATTGCTGCCGATATCTGGTCAGCGCCTTCGTTCACGTTGCTGGCACGCGATGGTCAGGATGCGGAACGCTGGAATCTGCTGAACCCGACAGCCAAGACACCGCGCATTCCTTTTGTCACGCAAGCACTGCAAGCCTCGGAAGGTCCGGTGATCGCAGCAACCGACTACATGCGTACTTACGCCGATCAGATTCGTGCCTACATGCCGAAAGATCGCCACTACAGAGTACTCGGTACTGACGGTTTTGGTCGCTCGGATACGCGCGCCAAGCTCAGGGAGTTTTTCGAGGTCAATCGTTACTTCGTGACTGTGGCTGCACTCAAGTCACTGGCTGACGCGGGCAGCATCGATGCATCTGTCGTTGCGAAAGCAGTGCAGAAGTACGGCATTGATCCGAACAAACCCAATCCTGTGCTTCAGTAATCCCGCAGCGTACCGTCGTCGCCACGCCGCGGGCTTGCCAGCGGCGCTTGTCGTGAACAACAAGTTGTGCCTCGTCGCTCACCGTCGGCGAGATACCTCCGCAAAAAGAAGTCGTGACATCACGGAGCAAGAAGATGAGTCAAGTAGAAATCAAAGTGCCGGATATTGGTGATTTCAAGGAAGTCGAAGTCATCGAGTTACTGGTCAAACCAGGCGACACCGTCAAGGCTGAGCAATCGCTGATCACCGTCGAATCCGACAAAGCCAGCATGGAGATACCCAGCAGCCACGCGGGCGTCGTCAAAGAGTTGAAGGTCAAGCTCGGTGACAAGGTCGCCGAGGGCTCACTGATTTTGCTTCTGGAGCCATCAGAAGCAGGTGCAGCTGCCACCGCGCCCGCTGCTGCGCCCGCTCCGACTTCCGCCGCGGCGCCCGCAGTGGTACCCGCAGTGGTGCCCGCAGTGGTTACGCCCGCAGCTCAAGCTGCTCCAGCACCTGCCGTTGCCACCGTACCCGCTGTCTCGGCCGCTGCTACGTCTGAAGGGCAGCGCGCGCATGCATCACCGTCCGTGCGCAAGTTTGCTCGCGAGCTGGGCGTCGATTTATCACGCGTGAATGGCACCGGGCCCAAAGGCCGTATCCTGCTCGAAGATGTGCAGGGTTTCGTCAAAGGTGTGATGTCGGGTTCTGCTGCTGCCCCGGTGTCGGGTGGTGGTGGCACAGGGATGTCACTACTGCCCTGGCCCTCGCTTGATTTCTCCAAGTTCGGTCAGACCTCGCTCGAGTCGCTGTCTCGTATCAAGAAAATCAGTGGCCCGAATCTGCACCGCAACTGGGTGATGATCCCGCATGTGACGCAATTCGATCAGGCTGATATCACCGAGCTGGAAGCCTTCCGCAAGAGCGCCAACGAGTCGCTGGCCAAGTCTGGCGTCAAGCTGACCATGCTCGCCTTTGTGATCAAGGCCAGTGTCGCCGCGCTAAAAAAATTCCCTGCATTCAATGCATCACTCGACGCGAATGGCGAGAACCTGATCCTCAAGCATTATTACAACATCGGTTTTGCAGCCGATACACCGCAAGGACTGGTGGTGCCGGTGGTGAAGAACGCCGATCAGAAAGGCCTAGCCGAGATCGCGAAGGAAATGGGCGAGCTCTCTGCACAGGCACGTGACGGCAAGCTGAAACCTGCAGACATGCAGGGCGCCAGCTTCACGATCTCTTCGCTCGGCGGCATTGGCGGAACGGCATTCACGCCGATCATCAATGCGCCGGAGGTCGCCATACTCGGCTTGTCGAAATCCGAGATCAGGCCGATCTGGGATGGCAAACAATTCGCGCCACGGCTCATGCTTCCGCTGTCGCTGTCCTATGACCATCGCGTGATTGACGGTGCGCTCGGCGCGCGCTTCACCGTGTATCTCGCCGACGTGTTGGCAGATATGCGCAAGACACTGCTGTAAGCGTTACGGAGCCAAACAATGAGCCAGATGGAAATCAAAGTCCCCGATATTGGCGATTTCAAAGAAGTGGAAGTCATCGAATTGCTTGTCAAGCCGGGTGATACCGTCAAACCCGAGCAGTCGTTGATTACGGTGGAGTCCGACAAAGCGAGTATGGAGATACCGAGCAGTCATGCGGGTGTTGTCAAAGAGCTCAAGGTCAAACTGGGTGACAAAGTCGCAGAAGGTTCGCTGATCCTGTTGCTGGAAGCGGCCGATGCCAGCGTCCCCGTAGCGGCCGCATCATCATCAGCCGCTGCATCATCGGCAACAGCGCCCGCCGTGCCGATGCCTTCGGGATCCGCAGCGCCGGCCCCTGTTGCTGCCAGCTTCGCCGGTCATGCTGATATCGAATGCGACACGCTGGTGCTGGGTGCCGGCCCCGGCGGCTACACCGCAGCTTTTCGTGCGGCTGATCTGGGTCAGCGCGTGGTGCTGGTTGAACGTTATGCATCGCTCGGCGGTGTCTGTCTGAACGTGGGCTGCATTCCTTCGAAGGCTTTGCTGCACGCAGCCAAGGTGATCACCGAAGCAGAGGAGATGTCGCACTTCGGCATAAAAATGTCCAGGCCCGAGATCGATATCAGTGCACTGCGAGGCTGGAAAGAGAGCGTGATCAAAAAGCTGACCGGCGGTCTCTCCGGTCTGGCCAAGGCGCGCAAGGTACAGGTCGTGCAGGGCAAGGGTGGTTTCACTTCGCCGAACTCACTCAGCGTGGAGACCGCAGAAGGTACGAAGACCATCGCGTTCAAGAATGCGATCATCGCTGCCGGTTCGTCGGTCGCGAAGATTCCCGGTTTCCCTTACGACGATCCGCGCCTAGTGGATTCCACTGGCGCGCTTGAGCTGCGCCAGATCCCCAAGCGCATGCTGGTCATCGGCGGCGGCATCATTGGCCTCGAGATGGCTTGCGTGTATGACGCGCTTGGTGCCAAGGTCAGCGTGGTTGAATTCGCCGATGGGCTGATCCCGGCGGCTGATCGCGACATCGTCAAGCCCCTGCACAAGCGCATCGAAAAGCGCTATGAGGCGATCATGCTCAAGACCAAGGTCACGAAGCTCGAGGCGCGTGCCAATGGCTTGCTCGCGACGTTCGAAGGCGAGAACGCACCCAAAGAACCGCAGATGTACGACATGGTGCTGCTTGCTGTTGGTCGTCGTCCGAACGGGAAAGAGATCGCGGCTGATAAGGCTGGTGTCATCGTCAATGAGCGAGGTTTCATCCCAGTCGATCAGCAGCAGCGTACGAACGTGCCCCATATTTTTGCGATTGGCGATA
>JACCDK011856998.1_pt1 | contig 10864 bp, 8 predicted proteins | sample 7445871 | NCBI WGS metagenome assembly JACCDK01 (sample SAMN15323436, study PRJNA562643) | freshwater metagenome | isolation source: river surface water | place: USA:Blue River Watershed | collected 2017-08-15
AAATTGGTTTGGTAGTTCAGTTGGTTAGAATACCTGCCTGTCACGCAGGGGGTCGCGGGTTCGAGTCCCGTCCAGACCGCAAAACGCTAACGTTAAAGACAAGTCCTATATGGCTGTAGGAAATAGAGAACCCCTGTAAGTATCAACTTTACAGGGGTTTTTGTTTTAAGCAACTTTGTTAATACCAAAAGTTTGCGTTGTCATAATCGTTGTCAGTTTGCTTTTTGGTTTGCTTATGTTATCTTTAGTTTGTTAAATTTAATTTAGACCAATTGAAGCATAAACCAATACTTAAGGTTGACTTGATAAAAAAGGATATGGCTTCCCTACGTCTCGAATTCAACACCTTATTGGCTAATCAAAAATCTCGACTATATCAAGTAATAAATTTATTTGAAAAGTTTTATACATTCTTGAATAGGTTAAAGTCAGGTCATTACATTGAAACTAATCCTTCATTGGAGAATTTTCCTGATTTCATATATCAAAAATATCCTCAATTAATTCACTTTGATATTGACCCTGCAGATGTATTGGATAAGGAAGAATTACGAAAATCCAAAAGATATCAATCCTATAAAGAAGAATTTGAAGCCGAACTTCTCAAAAGCAATAAATGCGCAACGGAGGTGAAGATTTATTTTTACGCAAAACTTCTTCCAAATTTTAGCGGGTATTTAATGGAGTTGAGAAAAGTATTACCAACCATTATCAAAACCGAAATCAAAAACAAGGACAATTTTAACGAACTCATAGAACATATAGATTATAACTATTTAAAAAAAGAAGAGCATTTTGAACAATCCATTGAATGCCCATTTTCAAATGAGCAGAAAGGAATATTTGATTATATCATAAGTAAATATGCACCAAAAAATAACGTATACTTTTCATACGTTTATATGGCGATGAAAGATTATGACATAGAAAGAGGAAAAGAGTTAGAAAAGGATAAACTAAAAAGGAAAATAAGTGTGTTTTTTGACCCTGATTTTAAGAAGAAATATTTTAGTTGGTTGAACCAAATTTATTACAGCGAATTCGAAGGCCAAATTACTTCACATAATAATTGTTCATCTCAAAAAAAAATAGACCAAATAAAACAACTTATTAAAGATTATCGAAACAACATTTCATAGAATGCGAAAATAAAATGCTTTAAAGTAAAAGAAACAATTTATGCAAGTATTGTTCTTTGCTTTATTTTATTCAATTTGGGTTCGTAGGGCTATATTTGTTTACAAATACAAAACAATCAATGAACGGAGAACAACTTAAACAATTAGAAGCACGACTTTGGAAAACAGCAGACGACCTTCGTGCCAATAGTAAACTAACCGCTACAGAATATAGTTTCCCTATTTTGGGACTTATTTTTCTCCGACACGCATACAACAGATTTGTAATCGCAAAAATAGAAATTGAGCAATCACTTCCCGTTCACCCTGTTCGTGGTATACGTCCAATTGAAAAGAATGACTTCCTAACTGCAAAAGCAATTTATCTGCCTGAAAATGCCCGTTGGGACACCATTTCAAATTTACCTGAAAGTGCTGATGTTGGTGAGTACATTAATGAAGCAATGCGAAGCATAGAATCAGAATACGAAGGGCTTGTTGGGGTATTGCCAAAAGATTACAACCTTTTCGATAAAGACCTCTTACAACGTGCCATTCGTGTTTTCAATGACGAAGCATTAAATGATGTTCGTGGTGACGTATTTGGGCGTATTTACGAGTTCTTCCTGAACAAGTTTGCAATGAGTGGTGCACAAGAGGGTGGAGAATTCTTTACGCCTCCTTCGTTGGTAAATACGATTGTAAAAATCATTCAACCAAATCACGGGATTGTAGCGGATTTAGCAGTTGGTTCTGCGGGTATGTTCGTTCAAACAGCACATTTTATAGAAGACGAAGGTGCTGACGCATCTCAAAAAGTAACTTTTTACGGTCAAGAAAAAGCCGATACCAATACCCGTTTAGCCAAAATGAATATGGCTGTTCACGGATTGGAAGGAAGTATAATGCAAGGGAATACATTCTACGAAGACAAACACGAACTTGTTGGAAAATGTGACTTCATAATGGCAAACCCGCCATTTAATGTTGACGGAATTGACAAAAGCAAAGATAGCGTAAAGAAAGACCCACGATTGCCTTTTGGTTTACCAAAAAACGATAACGGAAACTACCTTTGGATTCAGTATTTCTATTCTTGCTTGAATGAAAACGGAAGAGCAGGATTTGTAATGGCTTCTTCGGCCTCTGATGCAGGACATTCAGAAAAAGACCTTCGCCAAAAATTAGTGGAAACGGGTGCTGTAGACGTTATGGTTTCAATCGGTACAAAATTCTTCTATACACGCTCTTTACCGTGCACTTTGTGGTTCTTTGACAGAGCAAAAGAAAAAGACGCTCTTAGAGCCGATAAAACCCTTATGCTTGATTTGCGTGACGTTTACCGCAAAGTATCATCTAACTTACACGATTTTACGCCTGAACAATTGAACAATATACAATCAATTGTTGGGCTTTATCGAGGAGATAAATCAGTGTTCAATAAAACAGTTGAGTGCTATTTTACAACTATCAACGAGCATTTGACTGAATTAACAGCAAAAGCACAAGATTTAGTTTCTGATTACAGAATTGCCATTTTGCCAACATTGGAAACAGCCTTGCCAAAAACGTGGCTCAATAAGTGGAATGAAACCATTGACCAAGATGATGTTTCGTTTACAGAGCAAGTTGCTGCTGATTTGGCTAAAACACGCTTAACCTATAATGAAAAGAACCTTGCAACGCTTGATAAAACGGTTACGGACCATTTGAAAAGAGCGAAGCGTGGATACAACAACTTCTTGAAAGCCATCAACACATTTGTGAAGGAAGCAGGAAAAGAAGACGATTTACACAAAAATAAAGATTGGAAAACCAATGTTTTAGACAAACTGAAAGCAATGGAAAATGACTTTTCTGAATACAGCCACAGCATTGACCAAATTTTGTATTTCAACAAAGAAGCCAATTGGTTATTAAGCCGTTTCCCGAATGGTGAATATGCTGATATAGCAGGTTTATGCAAAGTGGTTTCCAAAGAAGAAATTGCGCAAAACGATTATAGTCTTACAGCAGGGCGTTACGTGGGTGTTGCACCTCAAATTGATGAAGCCTTCGACTATGAAGAGCGTTTGGCTGAAATAAAAGTAGAATTACAAAGCCTCAACGAAGAAGCCATTTCACTTGCCAACCAAATTCAGTTGAACCTTAATGAATTGGGGTTATGAATTGGACAGAATCTACTTTAGGTCAACTTTTACAATTACAAAGGGGATACGATTTACCTTCAGATAACAGGTCTTATGGCGAAATTCCAATTATTGGTTCAGCAGGAATTACAGGATTTCATAATGAAGCAAAAGTTTTCGGAGGTGGCGTAACAATTGGACGAAGTGGAAACTCTTTTGGAAAAGTTTTCAAATGTAAAGTTGATTTTTGGCCTCATAATGCCGCATTGTATGTGAAAGAAACTTTCGGAAATGATATAAATTTTATTTATTATTTTCTTCTAAATCTTGACTTCTCAAACTATAATTCGGGAAGCGCCCAACCTTCTTTGAATAGAAACTTTATTTATCCAATTCAAATTAAAATCCCACCACTAAAAACCCAAAAACGCATTGCTTCCATACTTTCTGCTTACGATGATTTAATCGAAAACAACCTCAAACGCATTAAGTTATTGGAAGAAACAGCGCAAAACATCTACAAAGAATGGTTTGTGAATTTTCGATTCCCGAATTATGAAAGCACACCTTTTAATGAAGAAACAGGATTGCCTGAAGGGTGGGGAATGAAACCATTAAACGAATACGTTGATTTCAAGGAAGGGCCCGGATTAAGGAATTGGCAATTCAAGGATGAGGGTATTCCTTTCCTAAATATACGGATGATGGGAGAAGGTGAACTTGATTTTTCAAGTGTAAAATACTTGGAAAGTTCCGAGGTTGAAGCCAAGTACTCACATTTTTTACTTTTAGAATTTGACCATATTATAAGTACATCGGGAACATTAGGCAAAGTTGTTACTATTAGACAATCTCATCTGCCACTGTGTTTGAATACAAGTATAATTCGAATGAGACCTTTGAGAGAAGAAATCGGCAGATGGCAATTAAGAGAAATTTTAACAAGCCTTGATTTTCTTAATGAAATGAAATCATTTGCAACAGGTTCTGCTCAATTAAATTTTGGTCCAAAGCACCTAAATCTAATGAAATTTAAAGTCCCAACACGCCAAATTGGTGTGGAATTTGAAAAAAAAATCACACCGATTGAATTACAAATATGTGCATTATTAGAGTTTAACCAAAAACTCAAAGAAGCACGAGATATTTTGTTACCGAGATTAATGAATAGAACGATAGAGGTATGATTAATCTAAAACATCCTGATAATAAAACTTACATCGTTGTCTCAATTGCCATTTTTTTGGCTTTGATACTTACTTATATTATTGCCTTTCGTTCAGGTAAAGAATCGGGTTATGAAGAGGGTTATGAAATCGGCCACACGGATGGATATAACGAAGGGCATGAAACGGGGCATTCAGAAGGTTACGATGAGGGATACGAGGAAGGTTATGACGAGGGCTATCAGGAGGGATACGACGAGGGTAAATCAGAAGGTTATGACGATGGATATTATGACGCCCAATTTTACAATTGGTAAATATTGACAAATGGAAGAGAAGTATTTCATTATTGATGTTAAGAATCGTGAGTGTGGACCTTTTACAGAGGACGAATTAAATGACATCGGACTTTATGAAGACAGTTTGATTTTTTGTGCTGATTGGAATGAAAGAAAACCTTTAAATCAAATACGTGAATTGGACCATATTCATAGAAAATCCGAGTCTATTAAACCGTATAATTTAAACTACGGAAAGAACCTTATTTTAAATACAAAGCCAAATACTAAAATCAACGAAAATGAAGAATGGGAAAATCCATATTCACTCAAAAGGAAAAAAGTAAGAATTGTGTTAGTCTCGTGGCTGTTTTTTCAACTTATTGCATTAATTCTATCTAAATTGAATATTAGGCTTTTTGATTATTCTGATAGCAACTCATTATTTGACACCAACTCAGAGATTTGGCCATTTGTTGATTTCATTTCTGTGCACTATGGCAGAATCGAATCTCACGAAATTTTTAATGGCATATTCTATTTTTATGATATTTCAGAGTTCATTTTATACAATCTAATTTTTGGGTTTATTTGGTTTCTACGTTATACCAACAAACAAACAAACTGATGTCTCACAAATACACAGAAGACCAACTCATAGAGCAAACCTGTATTGATATTTTCAGTAATCAATTGCATTGGGAAATTGCTAATGCGTATCAAGGAGAAACCTTTGGTGCAAACGGAACTCTTGGTCGTGATAGTGAATCAGACGTACTTTTAAAAAGCCGTTTTTTAAACGCTATTCATAAACTTAATCCTGAACTTCCCCAACAAGCGTATGATTTGGCATATGAAATAATCAATAGTGACGACTCAACAAAAGGATTAGCAGAAATTAATCACGAAAAACACAACTACCTTAAAGACGGTATTCCCGTTACTTTCAAGAATGACAAAGGGGAAATAATACGCAACAAAAAAATCAAGGTCTTCGACTTTGATAATGTTGAGAACAACAACTTTTTGGCTGTACAACAGTTGTGGGTCGAAGGAAAATCAAAGCGTAGAAAACGTCCCGATATTGTTGGCTTTGTAAATGGTATTCCTTTGCTATTTATAGAATTGAAAGCGCACCACCGCAAAATAAAAGTTGCATACGAAACAAACTTCAACGATTACAAGAAGACAATTCCTAAAATGTTCCATTGCAATGCCTTTATTATTTTGAGTAATGGATTTGAAAGCAAGATTGGAGCAATTACTTCAAAGTATGAGCATTTCCACGATTGGAAACGTATAACAGAAGAACAAGAGGGAATTATCAGTTTAGATACCATTCTGAAAGGTGTTTGCGATAAAGGAAGAATGATGGATTTGTTTGAGAATTTTGTGCTCTTTGACACTTCCATTGGTTCAATTGTAAAATTGATTGCTCGAAACCACCAATTTATCGGTGTAAACAAGGCAGTAGCGCATTTTCAAGCAGTTCAAGAACAAGCAAAACAAGGGCTAATCGTCAAAGAAGACGCTCAAAAGTTAGGTGTTTTTTGGCATACGCAAGGTTCGGGTAAATCTTATTCAATGGTATTCCTTTGCCAAAAGATATTGCGGGCATTGGGTGGTGGATATACCTTTATTCTTGTTACGGATAGAAATGAATTAGACACGCAGATTTACAATACATTTACGGGTGTTGGAGCAGTTAAAGATACCAACGTAAAAGCAACAAGTGGGGAAAATTTGAAGGAATTACTCAAAACTGACCAACGCTATATTTTCTCGCTTATTCACAAGTTCAATTTTGAAGAAACAGTTACAGAACGAGAAAACATCATTGTGATTAGCGACGAAGCACATCGTACTCAAGGTGGCTCATTGGCTATGAATTTACGAAAAGCCTTGCCAAATGCTTCGTTTATCGGCTTTACAGGAACCCCTCTCTTCAAAGACGACGAATTAACACGACGAATTTTTGGTGAATACGTTTCGAAATACGACTTTAAACGCTCAATTGAGGACGGCGCTACCGTTCCTTTGTATTATGAAAATCGTGGGGAGAAACTGAAATTAGACAACCCACAAATCAATGAGCAAATCAGGGAGGCAATTGAATCGGAAGATTTAGATAGCGACCAACAAGATAAGTTAAAGAAACTCTTTTCTCGAGAATATCCAATCCTCACAGCAGAAAAGCGTTTGAGAGCCATCGCAAAAGATGTAGTAGAACATTTTAATGGCAGAGGATATAAAGGCAAGGCAATGTTTGTTGCTTTAGACAAAGTAACTGCTGTCAAAATGTACGACCTAATTACGGAAGAATGGGAGAAATACCTTGTTGAGCGTAAAAAGGGCATTGATAAAATGGACGATTTACAAGAGCAGTTAACAGAGCAACGTGCTTGGGAATGGTCAAAGGAAACGGAAATTGCAGTTGTTGTAAGTCACGAACAAAACGAAATCGATAAGTTCGAAGCGTGGGGCTTGGATATTGAACAGCACCGTCTTAAAATGAATACCCGTGACCTTGAAAAAGAGTTCAAGGATAAGGACAACCCATTCCGTATAGCAATTGTATGTGCAATGTGGATTACAGGATTTGACGTGCCAAGTTTGTCTACACTTTACTTGGATAAACCAATGAAGTCACATACTCTAATGCAGACAATTGCTCGAGCAAATCGTGTAAACGAAGGGAAGAACAACGGGCTCATCGTTGACTACATTGAAACATACAAAGCCCTCTTGGCAGCATTGGCAATTTATGGTGATAGCGACAACAAAGGAAAAGGTCAGAATGGAGATGAAGAAGCACCTGTTCGTGAATTGGAAGAATTAGTTGCTGACTTGAATGAAACCGTACTTGCTACTGAATTATACTTTCAGGACGATTGTAACTTTAGTCTAAAATCAATCATCGAAGCGGAAGACAACCTGTTTCGTATAAAGTATATTCAGGAAGCCTACAATGCTGTTTGCCAAAACGATGACAGCAAAAACAAATTCGGAATATTGGCTCGTGAGGTTTTTAAAAAATATAAAGCCTTGATGCCAAACAATGCCATTTATCAATTCAAGGAAAAGCGAGACGCTATCAATGCAGTTTACTCATTGTTAAATGACAAGATTGACGAAGCCGACATCACTTCTATTGTGTCTAAAGTTCAATATGTTGTAAACCAATCTATTGAAAGTTTGGACATTCTTATGGAGAAAGCAGAGGGCTATGGACAAAAGATAGATATCAGTGGATTAGATTTCAAAAAAATAGAAGAAGAGTTTCTTAAAGTCAAAGACAATAAAAATATTGCTGTTCAATCATTGAAAGACCGTGTTCGTAAGAAACTTGACAAGATGCTCGATGCAAATCCGACACGAATTGACTTCCACGAACGTTATCAGGAAATCATTGAGAACTACAATAATGGTAAGGAGTATACCACAATGAAAGAACTATTCGACCAATTAATACTTTTGCTTGGCGATTTATCCGAAGAGGATAAGCGAGCAGAACGTGAAAATTTGGAAGAAGACGAATTGACGGTTTTTGACCTTTTGAATAGCGGTAAGAAAGTCACGGACAAGGAAAAGCACAAATTGAAGGAAACCGCCCAAAGATTATTGGAGCGTTTAAAAAGCAATGAGTTCAAAGTAGACCATTGGGTAGATAAAATTCAAACGTCTTCCGCAGTTAAAAAAGCAATCAACGATTACTTGTTTGAGTCTTTACCTTATCCAACCTACGGAGATGGCGATATTGTTGTAAAAACGGAAATATTGTTTAATTACTTCAAAAATCAATATGCTGATTTTGGGAGGGTTGCATAGAAATATCTACATATGACCAAACACGAAGCAATACAAGTATTAAGTAATAAGGGATTTTTTAAAAATATTCCTGAAGAATTGAGAGGCGACAAAGATGTTGTTTTAATTGCAGTTCGTTCACTTTATTGTAATGACGATGCGGAGTGGTATGGATGGGATTATCAACTTGAATATATGTCCGATGAATTAAAAAATGACCGAGCATTTATTGAGCAACTATCCTATTATTATGAAGAGAAAATCTTGAAATTTGTATCAAATCAATTAAGTAGCGATAAATCATTCGTTCTAAATTTCCCTTGTTTAGGCCGATACTTAAAATACGTTTCAGATGAACTAAAAGCAGATAAAGAAGTTGTACTTCATAGTGTCAGTTTTGACGGCTTGAGTATTGAGTTTGCCTCACCTGAATTAAAAGAAGATAAACAAGTTACTTTGATAGCAATTAAAAATGATTATAATGCTTTCGAATATATTTCATCAAATCTCAAAAAAGATAAAGAAATAATCAATGCTGTCATTGAACATAAAGATTGGAGTTATTATAAAGCATCATATTCTATCCAAGGGAGTGTTGAAATAGCCATTGAGGCTATGAAAAGAGGGGAAGATATTATGCATTATTCTCCAACTGAATTTAGGTCGAATAGAGATTTCATTTTGTTTGCAGTTAAAATAAATGGCAATAATCTAAATTATGCTTCAAATGAATTAAAGGCAGATATGGAAATTGCCATTGCAGCCGTTTCAAATTTTGGACCCTCGTTAGCAATTGTTTCTCAAGAATTAAGGTCAACTAAATCGGTAGTAATGATTGCCGTTCAAAATCAAGGTAGCAGTCTACAATATGTGCCTGTTCCATTAAAAGATGACAAAGAAGTTGTACTTGCAGCAGTTTCTAACAATGGGAAAGCAATACAATATGCTTCTAAAGAACTTCAAAATGATTTTGACATTGTATTGGCTGCAGTCTCTAATAATTGTATGGCTCTTGAGTATGCCGCCGAAAGATTTAGAAGTGACCGTGAAATCGTACTTAAAGCAGTAAACCAAGAAGGATGTAGTTTAAAGTATGCTAATGACGAACTTAAAAATGACCGCGAAATTGTTTTATCAGCGGTATCAAATAATGGATATAGCATCAAATTTGCTAATGAGACCCTCCAAAATGATTCCGAAATATTATCGGTATCAAATCAGAACAAGCAAAAAGAAAAAAGATACATCTTGTTTAATCTTGATTGAAACTATTTCGATTTAAAAAGTCTTCCAAAATCAAACATTACGATTACTTCTCATTGCATTAAACAAAAAACGGGATGATAACTCACCCCGTTAAAATAAACAGCCATAATGGGCTATATTAATCTATAAGTTATATTCTTTTTTGACGGACTCGTAATCTGTAATATCTACATTTGGATGATTGATTAGGCCTGCTTGAGTAAAGATTGCAATTTTAAACGTTTGTGTGCCGGGCTCAGGGGTAGCACCATCATCATCATAATTTAATATTGTGATGCTATTTGAATTTTGTGAAAAAGCCCAATGAGAAATATATGTACCATAGGATAATGTAATTGGCATTGCTATGTATGAGTCTCCATCTTTGATATAACACATTACCACTCCTTGAGAAAGTAGTTCAGGTGTTAATGATTCACCAACAATTGTACCTTCGTATCCACTTGCATCACCTACCCAATTGCTGATTGTAACTTCTTGAACATTAATATCAGTGTGTGGATAATTTTGTTCGTGCTCTGTGACATACTTTTTACACGATGAGGTCGTCAAACCAACACCCATTAGCAATCCTAAAACTGTTAACTTAAAAATTTTCATAATTATCTATTAAAAATATACCTACTCTTTATGCTTTTCGGCAACCGCATTTGTTTGCTATTAAATAAGTAAGATAAATGTGAGCCATATAATACTCGAAATAAGAATTATCCAAGTGGACCACTTTAATAATTTTGCACCTCTATATTTATCAGGGTTGTTGGCAAGTTGTTTTGTTGCTATGAAATAACAAATCGTACTTATAATAGCACACACTAACCAACCCCAATAACCTAAAAACAAAGAGAGAATACTAAATATTAGTGCGGCTAAAGCCACACCATTAATGGGTTTTTTGTCTTCTGCAGTTACTTCATCTGATTTTTGCTCTTTCTTAACTGATTTAGACAACTCGCTCGTATTATATCCTTGATAGTGCGACTCATCATTTGTTGTACTTTCTTCAACAAATGATTTTTCATTAGCAAAGTTTTCTACGTCATCCTTTTTGGGAATAGAGACATCTTGTTGAGGGTTGTCCGTTGCTGTGTTTATCTCAA
>JACCDK010655169.1_pt1 | contig 10862 bp, 7 predicted proteins | sample 7445871 | NCBI WGS metagenome assembly JACCDK01 (sample SAMN15323436, study PRJNA562643) | freshwater metagenome | isolation source: river surface water | place: USA:Blue River Watershed | collected 2017-08-15
CATCATCGGCTGGTCCCACATATGTCAGAATCGGATGACGCTCTTCAGGAGGAGTTGTGATCGTCGACATTTCTCGAATTCCCGTTACAGCCATCTCAAGTGTGCGTGGAATAGGGGTTGCTGACATGGCCAAAACGTCAACTGTTGTGCGCATCTTCTTCAGCGACTCTTTCTGTTCCACACCAAATCGCTGTTCTTCATCAACTACGACAAGACCTAAATCTTTAAAGTTAACATCTTGTGAGAGTAGTCGGTGTGTGCCAACAACGACATCAATTGCACCACTAGCTAACTCGTGCAATATCTCCTTGCTTTCTTTAGCCGAATTAAATCTCGAGAGACCTGCTACGCGAATTGGAAATCCTGAGTATCGCTCAGCAAATGTTTTAGTGTGTTGCTGTACTAACAAAGTGGTAGGAACAAGAACTGCTACCTGTTTACCATCCTGCACGGCTTTGAAAGCAGCTCGGATGGCGATTTCTGTCTTCCCATAGCCCACATCACCACAAATGATTCGATCCATGGGATATGGACGCTCCATATCACGCTTTACCTCTTCAATTGTTGAGAGTTGATCAGGCGTTTCTATGTAAGAAAATGCATCTTCTAATTCTCTTTGCCATGGAGTGTCTGGAGAAAACGCAAAACCTGGCGCACTTGTGCGTGCGGCGTAAAGGCGAATCAATTCGCCTGCAATTTGGCGGACAGCTTTTCGTGCACGCCCCTTCGCTTTCTGCCACTCTCCACTGCCAATGCGATGCACTGTTGGAGTTTCACCACCGACATACTTACTTACTTGTTCCAAGGTGTCAGTTGGCACAAAGATGCGATCACCAGGTTGGCCGCGCTTTGCTGGCGCATATTCAATGACTAGATATTCGCGCGTAATTCCCCCGACTGTGCGCTGGATGAGTTCTACATATCTACCAATTCCATGCTGCTCATGAACAACAAAATCACCAGCGCGAAGTTCAAGAGGATCTATTGCTTGCTTGCGCTTTGAAGGCATGCGCGCGTCTTTGGTAGTGGTCTTGCTTCCTGATAAATCTCGCTCGGTAACAACCAAAATTCCTGCATGTTCACTATGAAAACCAAAACCAATAGTGGATTGCGTAATGTGAATTGAGCCTTTGGTAGGGGCTGCGTGTAAGAATTGCACCATCTGCACAGGTAAGTCTGCATCGCGGAAAATACCTGCATAGCGCTCAGCCATTCCATGACCTACCGTTGAGAATACAACGCTCTCGTGCGCCTCTAAACCAGTGCGCAGTAGTTCACAGAGTGCCTCAACGTTTCCGCGCATGGGATCAATCGCTGCAATATCCAGAAAGTGAGCATCGGTATCAAGATCACTACCAAATGGGTTTAGTGCGGATGAAGCCAGTGCAAATTCGTTAATTTGTGCTCGCAATTCTTCCCACGATAAATAAGTGACCTTTTCTACGGGCAATGGCGCGCTAGCTCCAACTGCTGCGTTAGACCATGACGCCTCAAGAAATTCCTGATTGGTTTCAATGAGGTCTGCGGTACGGGAGCGAATTCTCTCTTCATCAATAAACAAAACTTCGGTTTTTGCTGGCATTCGTTCTGCAATCGTATTGAAATCATCAATGAGTAATGGCACTAACGACTCCATGCCATCAACGCTTATTCCCTCGGCAATCTTGCCAATAATTTCTAATGCTCCTGGATACTTATCCTTGAGCTTTTCCGCACGTTCTGAGATTGCCTGGTCTAACAAAAATTCTCGACAGGGAAGAATTGACAGTTTTCCTATAACTGCTTGATTGGTGCGCTGGTCCGCAATATCAAAGTAGCGCAGCTCTTCAATTTCATCACCAAAGAAATCAATTCGTACTGGATGAGCCGCTAGTGGTAGGAAGACATCGACAATTCCACCACGCACAGCAAACTCGCCACGTTTTTCAACTAAATCTGTCCGAATAAAAGATAAATTAGTGAGATGCTCCATGAGTTTAGTCAGACTTATTTCTTGTCCAATCTCCAAAGTCCACAAAGGTTCGGAGGCAAGAGAAGCGATGAAACGATGAATAACTGCACGAATCGGTGCAACAACGACAGGATGGGTATTCTCTGATTGTTGCAGTGAATACAACGTTGCAATTCTCTGTGCCACAGTATCGCTGCGTGGACTCAACCGTTCATGCGGCAATGTTTCCCATGCTGGAAATTCATAGACGCGAGAATGTAGCTCGCGCAGACTTTCCGCTAAATCCTCTGCTGCGCGTGAGGAACTCGTAACTACCAAGATAGGACGTTGCTGTGCTTTGAGGGCTATCAAGAATGGATAGCTGGCAGGTGTAGCGATGATCTTGGATGAGTCAGTCTTGAGGGCAGCGCTAATCTCAGTATCACCATGTAATACCGAGAGAATTCCTCTCATCTGATGCACCCTTCAAACGACTAATGGCCCCGCTTCACAAAGTGAGGGGGGCGAACAATCACAGTCTATCGACCTCTCTCCACCTGCGATAATTCGCAGGTGACTCAGGCGCCAAATCAGAATCTTGAAGCCAAGAGCATTGTTGAATCTGACGATGCCACCTTGCGCAGCGATGTGCGCCGTTTAGGTGATCTCTTGGGTCAATCCCTGGTTCGACAAGAAGGACAGCAACTTCTCGATCTAGTTGAGAGCGTACGCAAAAGTGTGCGCGAAGGCAGCGGCATTGAAATACTCGACAAACTCACTGTTGATGAATCCGTGCAGTTAGTGCGCGCTTTCAGTACCTATTTCCATCTTGCCAATGTTGCAGAACAAGTTCACCGGTCTCGGGTATTGGCAGAAGTTCGCCAGCGAGGTGGCTCTTGGATTACTCGCGCCATCGACAAAATCGAAGATGCAATCAATAACCCTGTATCCGGTCACGAGATAAGTCATGAAGAGCTCACTAAATGGATTAATGATTTAAATATACGTCCAGTATTTACCGCTCACCCTACTGAAGCTGCGCGTCGTTCCATTCTCAATAAACTCGGAGAAATTGCAGCGCTGCTTGATACTCCAAAGAGTGTCACCCAAGAAGAACGCTTAGCCGAAACTGTTGACCTGCTCTGGCAGACTGATGAACTTCGGCTAGACCGTCCTGAACCGCTCGATGAAGCAATGAATGCGCTGTATTACCTCGATGATCTTTCTACTAACACCGTTCCAGAAGTACTCAATGATTTTGCCCGCGAACTCAAACGTCTGAAGATTGATTTACCTGTTACTGCTCGCCCACTCACCTTTGGTACATGGATTGGTGGAGACCGTGACGGTAATCCAAATATCACTCCAGAAATTACTGAAGAGGCAGTAGTCCTGCAGGTAGGTCATGCAATTCGCACCACGATCGCAGCGATGAACCGGCTTCGCCAGATGCTCTCTGTTTCAACGCGGATTGCAGGAGCTACGCCTGAACTCAGCGCTTCAGTGGAGAAAGATTTACAGAACATTCCAGAATTTGAGCCAAGGTTCTTACGACTAAATGTTCAAGAGCCGTATCGACTCAAAGCCACTGCAATTGTTCACCGATTAGCTTTTACTCGTAATCGCCATGCTGTGCGTGGCCCACACGTTCCAGGTCGTGACTACAAAAACACTGCAGAACTGCTGGCGGATCTGACGCTCATGCGCGATTCGCTCTTTGCGCATCGCGGTGAATTACTCGCAACCGGTCTTCTTGAGCGCACAATTCGCACAGTTGCCGCCTTTGGACTTACACATGCAACTCTTGATATCCGCGAACATTCTGATGCGCATCACACAACGCTTCAACAATTAATCGGTGGTGATTATCTAAAACTCTCGCACGAAGAGAAGTTCCCGGTTCTCATTGAGCGCCTCTCATCTGGCAAGAAGTTTGATACCTCCGCACTTGATGCAGCTGGGCTAAAAACGCTAAATACCTTTGTGGCAATCGATGATCTCATTGAAAGATTTGGTCCGGAAGTCATCGAAACCTACATCGTCTCTATGACTAAGGGCGCAGACGACTTGATTGCTGCGGCTGTGCTTGGAATGCAGGCCGGGTTAGTAGACATTTCACGTGGCGTTGCCAAGATTGGTTTTGCACCATTACTTGAAACGGTGGCCGAACTTCGCGCTGCTGGAGAAATTCTCGAGAAGTTGCTCAGCAACCCTGCATATCGAAAAGTTGTCGAACTACGAGGAAATCTGCAAGAAGTGATGTTGGGATATTCCGATTCCAACAAAGATGCGGGAATCGCTACATCACAATGGGAAATCCATCGAGCGCAACGCATCTTGCGTGATGTTGCCATGAAACATGGCGTAAAGCTTCGCTTATTCCACGGCCGCGGTGGATCGGTGGGCCGCGGTGGTGGACCTACCTACGATGCTCTCGTTGCACTTCCTTGGGGCTCAGTTGATGGACAGATAAAGATGACTGAACAGGGTGAAGTTATTTCAGATAAGTATGCGCTTCCGGCACTCGCGCGTGAAAACGTTGAACTGACACTCGCTGCTTCACTTGAGGCTACGGTGCTCAACCGTGGACCTCGTCAAAGTAAAGAAGATTTAGAAAAGTGGAATGAGTGCATGAGCCTTGTCAGTGACAATGCCTTCACCAGCTATCGCTCACTCGTTGATCATCCAGATCTTCCTGCATATTTCTATGCCTCAACTCCGGTAGAGCAGTTAGGAAACTTGTTCCTCGGTTCACGTCCTTCACGACGCCCTGATGCATCAGGTGGACTTGCTTCACTCCGTGCAATTCCTTGGGTATTCGGTTGGACGCAGTCGCGCCAGATTGTTCCTGGATGGTTTGGTGTTGGTTCTGGCTTAAAGGCAGCGCGAGAAGCAGGCAAGAGCGATGTACTGCGGCAAATGCTCCATGAATGGCACTTCTTCTCTACTTTTATCAGCAATGTGGAAATGACTCTTGCAAAAACAGATTTAGTCACCGCCAAGCGATATGTACAGACTCTTGTTCCGAAAGAGTTACATCACTTCTTTGACACTATTTCTGCAGAATTTGAGCTAACCGTCAAGGAAATTCTTGCTCTCACTGGAAAGAACTCTCTACTAGGTGATCAGGCGGTACTAGCGCGCACTCTTCAAGTCAGAGATACATACCTTGCTCCACTGCAATTGCTCCAGGTGACATTGCTTAGCCGGGTACGTGAACAAGGAACTGCCGCCGATCCAACTTTAATTCGCGCCTTGTTGCTTACAATTAATGGAGTGGCTGCAGGCCTACGTAATACCGGTTGATTAAACCTTAACCCCATCCACAAATACCTGTAAAACTTTTATTTCACTCACCAACTTAGGATCCACAGTGAGTGGATTCTGATCAAGCACAACAAAGTCAGCATCGGCACCTACTGCAATTACGCCTTTGTTCCAGAAGTTTGAATAGGCGGCATCTTGTGTGTAATGAACAAGTGAATCCTCAAGTGAAACCGCTTCTTGCGAGCTCCAGGCATTGTTGCTGCCAGGTGCGCTGCGGTGTGTGGGAACTGCTAGCGCTTCAAGCGGAACATGGCTTGTGACTGGCCAATCACTGCCGTAGCTAATGCGTGCACCGCTCCTCTGTAATGATGCTAACTGATATTGCCGATCATTGCGATGCTTGCCGATGCGGGGTGCGATCAATTTCTCATTCATGGGATCTAAATAAGTCCACAGCGGTTGAATATTTGCAATCACATTTAAGGATGCAAAACGGGGTAGGTCATCAGGATGAATTAATTGCGCATGTGCAATAACTGGTCGTCGATCCCATTGTGGGTTTGTCTTTGTCACCACTTCAATTGCATTAAGCGCCTGGCGAATTGCCGCGTCGCCAATGGCGTGAGTATGAATCTGAAATCCGAGCGCATCAAAGTGCACCATGGCTGCAATCAACTCAGCCTCATCCCAGATGAGGAGGCCAGTTGAACTCTGATTATCAAGGTATGGCTCTAAGAGTGCTGCCGTACCGGCTGAAAGTGCGCCATCACAAATAAATTTGATTGTCTTGGCGCTTAAATGGGATGTGGATGGAAAAGCTTCAATCTCTTTGCGAAATTTAACGAAGTCATCGCTATGGCTTCGCCACGTGTCAGGCTGAGCTAGAAAGAAGAGATTGGTATCGATTGTTAGCGCACTGCGACGATCTGCTTCCATGTAAGCCTCTGGCATACCTGGCTCAACCCATGCATCCGTTGCACTAGTAACTCCAGATTCAAGATAACGTTGGCATGCCCAACCAATTGCCGCGACATCATCTTCCAATGTCCTCTGTGGTGTGCAACTTAGAATCAAATCAATCGCAGAAGGTTCGCGCAGGGTTCCTTTGGGAGATCCATCGTTGTAACGCGCAATTGTCCCACCATCGGGATCCACTGTCGCAGAAGTTATACCAGCACGCTCAAGCGCCTTGGTGTTCACCCAAATAGTGTGATGATCAACTGCATGTAAAACGATAGGAATATCTCGTGATGCTTTATCTAGTGCTGCTGCTTCATAATCACCACCTGGGATTAGTGAGGCCTCATAAGCGCCACCAATTACCCACCCCGCTTCGGGATGTTTCTGAATGTACTCAGATACCGCCGCGACAATTTCATCCACACTCTGTAAACCACTGACATTTGGACCTTGGCTCTCTCGACCAGCAAAGAGTGGGTGAGCATGTGCATCAATAAAGCCAGGCGCTAAAAACTTTCCACCTAAATCAACTTTTTCGTCATATGCAGAATTGTTGGCCTTTTCACCCAGAGCAACTATCTTCCCCGCCTCAACAAGAATCGCCTCGGTATAAGTTCCTCGAGAGCACCAGATTTCACCATTAGTGAAGAGCGTCCTCATCGTGGAAATTAAGAATTAAATTTCGACTGGGTGAGATCTAGCCCTTTTTCAATTAAGAATTCGACACAATCCGCACCGCGATCAATGAACTCTTCCAAATCCTTCTTCTCTTCTTTGCTGAATTGCTTAAGGACAAAGTCTCCTGGATCTTGTTGGCCTAAGGGGCGGCCAATTCCTAAGCGAATTCGGAGGTAATCGGCGGTGCCAAAGGATGAAGTGAGGGATTTCAAGCCATTATGTCCATTATCGCCACCAGCAATCTTGGCTCGAATTGCTGCATACGGAATATCAAGTTCATCGTGAAGAACAATAATCTTCGCTGGTTCCACAGAGTAGAAAGTTGCTAGCGCTTTGATGGGGCCACCGGATTCATTCATGTAACTCTTTGATTTTGCAAGAATCACTGAATGAGCTTCGCCGCCAACGCCAAGTTTGTACGCTGCAATATCAGTTCGTGACTTATGACTAGAAAGTTTGAGATTGTGGCGCTTGACCAGATGGTCAATAACCATCTGACCTACATTGTGACGGGTGGCAGCGTATTGATCGCCTGGATTACCAAGCCCCACTACCAACCACGTCATGATGTAAAGGTGGTTAGTCCTTCTTCTCGGCTTCTGCTTCAGGAGCTGCCGCCGCATCAGCTGCAGGTGCTGCTACCGGAACTTCTTCAACCACAGTTGAACGCTCTGAAAGATGGACGATGACGGTATTTGCTGGGCTCATCAAAGTTGTGCCAGCAGGAAGTACAACATCGGATGCGTACTTCGAAGTTCCAGCAGCCATGCCTTCGATGTCGAGGACTAGATACTTAGGAATAGAGGTTGCCTCAGCTTCGATTTCAACTGTGTTGTGCTGGTGCTCAAGGATTCCATCTGGATCGTGCTTTCCTTCGGTGTGAACAGGGACAGCAACAACAACTTTTTCTCCACGGCGAACAAGTATGAGATCGATATGCTCGAGAATCTGCTTTACAGGGTGGCGAACTACAGACTTTGGAAGTGTGAGCTCTGTCTTTCCATTAATATCAATATTAAGAAGTACGTTTGACTCTTTAAGAGCAACACCAAGTTCGCGCGCTGGAAGAGTGATGTGTAATGGCTTTTCACCATGACCATAGATAACAGCAGGGACCTGGCCTGCAACACGTGCGCGGCGTGAAGCACCTTTACCGAATTCGGTACGTGTAGCACCCTTGATTGATACTTCTGCCATTGTGAAACTCCTTCGTTGCTGTCATCGAACTTCTTTATGTTGCGAAGTTCCAGCAGGAGTTGATACCTACGCCGTCGATCACGGATAAATTTCACCCTCGCCGGAACGAGCTGAAGGTTAGCCTAAGTTAGCTGTGGCCGTCAAAAAGGCTGGTTACGGAGCCATCTTCAAAGACTTCGCGGATGGCACGGGCCAAAAGCGGCGCAATCGTGAGCACGGTCAATTTCTCAAATTTTTGATCATCTGTCAGTGGCAAGGAGTCAGTAACTACTACTTCTACCGCCTTGGATTCACGGAGTCGTTCAACTGCTGGTCCTGAGAAAACTGCATGGGTTGCTGCGATGATGACATCTTTGGCGCCAGCGTCAAAGAGGGCATCCACTGCTTTAGTGATGGTCCCCGCTGTATCAATCATGTCATCGATAACAACGCATGTGCGCCCTTCGACTTCGCCAACAACTTTTCCAACAACGGCCTCATTTGGAATTAGTGGGTCACGAGTCTTGTGAATAAATGCGATTGGGCAACCACCAAGTAGCTCTGACCAACGCTCTGCTACTCGAACACGTCCGGAGTCCGGAGAAACGATGGTGAGTTTAGAACGATCAACCTTGCTGCCGACGTAGTTAGCCAACATCGGGAGTGCGAAGAGATGATCCACTGGTCCATCGAAAAATCCTTGAATCTGTGAGGTATGTAAATCAACCACCATTAAACGATCTGCACCCGCTGTCTTAAATAAATCTGCCATCAGGCGCGCTGTGATTGGCTCACGACCGCGGCTCTTCTTATCTTGACGGGCATACGCATAGAAAGGTGCAACCACGGTGATGCGCTTTGCCGAAGCGCGCTTTAAAGCATCAATCATGATGAGTTGTTCCATGATTTGTTTGTTTATTGGTGAAGAATGTGACTGAATTACAAATGCATCACACCCACGCACAGATTCCTCAAAACGAACAAATATTTCTCCGTTAGCAAAGTCGTATGCTGAAGTTGGAGTAAGCGGAATTCCAAGTTCGGTAGCAACAGATTCGGCTAGCTCTGGAAATCCGCGGCCAGAAAAAAGTCGGAGTTTTTTCTCGGACGATAAACGAATCTCGCTCAAGGAAGTTAGCCCTTCTTCTCGTCTGTGCCGTGGCGCGAAGCCGCCTCAGCAGATTTAGTGCCCGGCCGTTTGCGCATAACCCAACCTAGTACATTTCGCTGTTTTGCCCTACCAACACCGATTGCCCCAGGTGGAACATCTTCAGTAATTACGGAACCGGCAGCGGTATATGCGCCATCCCCAATTGTCACAGGAGCCACGAGCATTGAATCACTACCGATACGAACATGATCACCGACAACTGAGTAATGCTTTTCTACACCGTCATAATTTACAAAGATAGTTGCAGCGCCAATATTGGTGCCCTCGCCAATAATTGCATCACCCACGTATGAAAGGTGTGGAACTTTAGAGCCTTCACCAAGGGTGGCATTTTTCATCTCGACATAAGCACCAACTTTTGAACCTTGAAGCAATTTGGTACCTGAACGTAAATAAGAAAATGGTCCAACGTTCACATCTTCACCAATCACGGCATCGATGCAGTGTGATTCAATTACTCGAGCGTTTGTACCAACTGTGCAGTCGTTCAAGGTACTGCGTGGTCCAATTATCGCGCCTGATGCGATAGTGGTTTTGCCTGAAATTGCAGTACCTGGAGCAAGAATGACATCGGATGCAATTGTTGCGGTCGCATCTACCCACGTGCTCAATGGATCAACGATGGTGACGCCAGATTTCATTAAATCTTCATTGATGCGATCACGTAAGAGCGCAGCCGATTCAGCTAGTTGCACACGATCATTAACGCCAAGAATTTCGATAAAATCGTCGATGAGAACCGCTGCAATCTTGCCACCTTCGTTACGCAAAATTTCAATGACATCAGTCAGATACAACTCACCTTGTGAATTATCTTTCTTGAGCTTGCCAATTGCTCCTGCCAACTTGGCGCCGTCAAAGGCGTAAACGCCAGAGTTAACCTCAATAATTTCGCGTTGGATTTCATCAGCATCGCTGTCTTCAACAATTCTTAACAGTGAGCCATCATCGCCACGGACAATGCGTCCATAACCTGTGGGATCTGGGTGTTCGGCAGTCATTACAGATGCGGTAAAACCACCAGCGTGATGCTGCTCTAGCAGTTGCGCAAGTGATGAACCAGTCAGCATCGGCGTATCTCCTGCCAGGACCAAAATTGTTCCATTCGGGTTTAAACCAGCGAGCGCCAATTGTGTTGCATGTCCGGTGCCACCACGCGTTTCTTGAAAGACGGTGACTGCGTGAGGAGCTATTTCAGCGATATGCGCTTCAACTTTTTCACGACCAGCACCGACCACAACGCGAACATTCTTGGGTGCGAGCGCATCTACAGCGGTAAGAACATGACCAACCAGAGTGCGACCAGCAATTGGATGTAAGACCTTTGGAGTACTCGACTTCATACGAGTTCCTTCACCAGCAGCTAGAATCACTACGGTTTCAAGGCTCATGCATGAAGTCTACTTGCTCCGCCAGTTTTATCGGCTGAGCCATAAATGGCTCCGCCACCAGGTATCGATCCTGGACCCTGGGCTTCAAAGGCCCATGTGCTAGCCACTACACAATGGCGGAACCTATATTCTCCCTTCTCTTCGGCAGTGCTCGCGACCACTAAACTCATTTCTTATGGGAAGCCAATCACTTGAGCGCGATGAAGTAGACCGCCTCATAGCGGCATGGAAGCGCGAGCGCCCAGATTTAGACCTCTCTCCCCTTGCAGTCCTGAGTCGCATCACCCGC
>JACCDK010800277.1_pt1 | contig 10859 bp, 10 predicted proteins | sample 7445871 | NCBI WGS metagenome assembly JACCDK01 (sample SAMN15323436, study PRJNA562643) | freshwater metagenome | isolation source: river surface water | place: USA:Blue River Watershed | collected 2017-08-15
AAGCAAATCTAAACGATCTGGACGTAAATCAAAGAAGAGTCGCAGAAGCAAATCTAAACGATCTGGACGTAAATCAAAGAAGAGTCGCAGAAGCAAATCTAAACGATCTGGACGTAAATCAAAGAAGAGTCGTAGAAGTAAGTCTAAACGATCTGTAAAGAAGACTCGCCGAAGCAAATAAGTCTTATACTCAACAATTAGATTTTTTTTTGCGTTTATGTCTTAATTTTTTAGGTTTTGGTGAAGAAGTATGTTTAAATGTCCGTGTACGTGTCATTGATAATTTTTTCGTTGATGTAATTTTATTTTTAGGAATTACATCATATATATCGTTAGGATTTACAAAATCATTATATACTTTTTCATTATACTTTGCTCCTGGAACATTTGCGAATTCCATATTAGCCATTGTATTTTTATTACCATTTCCAATAATATTACAATAAAAACAATTCATATATGCTTGTGGAGTTGAATGATCTATACTAGGAATCCATCCCCAAGAACATATTCCTTTAGTTATACTTTCAACATTATCAGCTATAGTAAATGCGTTTAAAGAGCCTCTTTTAGCGCAATCTTTTTGATATGCTATATATTTCCAATCATTTACATTTTTATAATTGTTGTAATTTACGCCTAAAACACATCCAGAAAAATCATTCAATTGATCGTTTAAATGCCAATCGGATGAACTACATCCATCTGAATCTAATACTTTTTCTCCGCATGTGGTTAATAAATTATATGTTTTTCCAGCTTGGAAAGTCATTACTCCATTTTCTTCAGGTGTTTGACCAGCACAAATCCAATTATTCGTATCCATTGTCAAAGGTTCTTCAAGACTTGTTCCGTCAGCAATACCCCATACATAATTTTCATTTAATATTAAATGAGCATTTATTAATGGTAAAATCAATAGTACTGTAAAAATCATATTTATATATATATAACAAAATTAATAAAATAAATATATTGGTTGTAAATCTTCTAAATATTTTTTATTCAATTCTAAAGTAATTGTTTTAACTAATACTGCTTCTTTTTCTTTTTTAGATATTTTTTTCTTATCAGGATTATATCTTATGAATTTCGTTGGTAATCCGATTGATGTTATAATATTATTCATTCTTATAATTTCACATTCTTTATCATAATGAGAATGAGCATCTTCATCCACTTCTAATACAATATAATAAGTATTACAATCAATTAAAAAATCAGGTCGATATTTCAAACAACATTCATTTGTAATTTGTTTGTCATGTATAAAGTTAATGTTATTTAATTCTAATAAATTTTTGATTGATAATTCTTTGGTTTTAATTCTTGAAGATTTAATAGGTGAGCAATAAGAACATAAATAATTATTTTTCTTATTAACTATAAAAAGATTACAAGATGTACATTTTTTATGATGAATATTAATCATATTTTCATATTTATGAAAACTACAATAAATTGGAGCTTTTTCATTTTTATAATTGTATAATGGTATAATTTTACAATTAGTTTCAATACATTTTTTATGATGAATAGCGTACATATCATCTTTTTTATGTTCATTACAATAAATTGGATTTTTTTCTGTTTTGTAATTATAACTCGGGCGTATTTCACAATTTTGTTCTAAACACTTTTTACTTATGATATTATACATATTATTTAATTTATGCAAATTACAATAAATAGCTTTTTTTTCATTTTTATAATTGTATAATGGTATAATTTTACAATTTTCAAATATACATTTTTTATTTATAATATTATACATATTATATTTTTTATGTTCGTTACAATAAATTGGTAATTTTTCTGTTTCGTAATTAAAATTTGGTCTTTTATTACAATTGTTTTCAATACATTTTTTATTTATAATATCATACATATCATCTTTTTTATGTAATTTACAATAAATAGCTTTTTTTTCATATATAAAATTGTATAATGGTATAATTTTACAATTGTTTTCAATACATTTTTTATGTTTTATATTATACATATTTTTTAATTTGTGAGATGCACAATATAATCTTATTTTTTCATTTTCATAATTATAACTCGCTTGTTTTACACAATTTTTTTCAACACACGTCATTATAATATTAATAAATAATTGTTTTTCAGTTTTTAATTAAACATCAAGATTTTTCAATACTTTTGAAATGCTTTTGTTTTCAATGACTATATCATAAAAATCTTTCAAAAGTTGGTCGTGTTTTAAATGATAAACAGTATTAAGTATATTATCCATTTTAGGTTTTCCTAAAAGGGTAAAATTATAATTTTTACGCAGATTTAAAATTTGAGATTTTTGATTATATGATAATTTTTCTAAACCACAAGAAGTAGAAACTTTAGATAAATGAGAACCTAAAATTTTACCAAGATTTGTAGCTAAATTTTTTTTCCATGGAAGAACTTGATAAAAGATATTATAAGTATGACAGCAACTAATGATATCAGTGATACTTTGATCACCAGTAAGTAAAACATCAGGTAAGCAATATCGGAATAAATTTACAAATTGAGAATAAGCTAAATTCTCCAAACGTCTAAAAGTTAAAACGCCGAAACTATCGTCATATTTGTCTTCATGTATAATAATATTTTTATTACGTTCAAGAGTACCAATTTGGAAAGTACTAAAATATTTTTTTTTAGAAATATATTTTGACAAGGATAATAAAGTTTTATCTGAAATGAATTTAGGAATTAAAATATCGAGATTTTTTTTAGAAGAATATTTATTACAAACGTATTTAATAAAATTTGATAAGCATTTAACATCACCAGTCCATTCGGCGATATAACTAACAATATAAGGATTTTTTAAAACTTGTAATTTTTTTAATTTTTTAGGAGGTTCAGTTATAAGCAAACCCATCATATTTTTACCAACGCCGGTAGGAAAATCAAAAGAATCTTTAGGAACGTTATATTCGGAAAAAATAAAAGTGTTGAATTTATTAGAATATGGAAATATATTTGCGAGATAACTTATATTAGGAGCATATTCAGTACTTAACCAAGGAGTTACGAAAATAATATCAAATTTATTCAACTTGACAGGTTTTAATTTTTTAGGATTTTGACATTCAAGATTACCATATCCTGATAATTTTTTAACATTTTTTATATTATTTTTTACAAAAATATCAGGTCTTGTGGTTAAAATAGTACAATCAATATTATACCATTTTTTTATATAATGATATATTTTCAAACAAAAAATGATATCACCTAAACCATAACAACTAATACATAATAAAACGATTTTTAAAGTTTTAATTTTAGTAGTTGGTATTTTAGATAATTCCAAATTAAATGGGATTTTATATAAATCTTTATATTTTTTAGTTTTGGATACAAATTTTAATAATTGCGAAATCATTTGTTTTATATATATTATAAATAAAAAAATAATATATAATATAAGGTAATGGAAAAATATATAGATACACCATATTTTAGCTTGGAAGGAATGAAATGCCAGGCATATGTTTATAGTGTATACGACGGGGATACAGTTACGTTAATTTTTGGATTACAAGGATTACAAGGATTACAAGAATTACAAGAATTACAAGAAAAAGAATATAAATGGAAATGTAGATTGAGTGGAATTGATACAGCAGAATTAAGAACGAAAAATATAAAAGAAAAGGAATACGCGTATAAAGTCAAAGAAATATTATCAGACAAGATTTTAAACAAAATAGTAGATATAGAATGTTTGTCGTTTGACAAGTATGGAAGAACACTTGTAAAAATAACATACGATAATATATGTATAAACGATTGGCTAATAGAAAATGGATATGCAAAAAAATATGACGGAGGACACAAGGAAGAATTTAAATAAATTCCAAATTTATGATCGTTAACAGTATTTGAATTCATTATTATGTAAAAAAATATATCGAACACCAAAAGTTTCTTGATTAATAAAAGTTTCATATTTTTCAAAATCTAAATTTTTAAATTGTACAGTATTAGTTTTAATAATTTTATTAAAAAATTCTTTTTGTAAAGATTTTTTGTTGTCGTGATAATGAATGATTAATGGGTTTTTAATAAATTTAATATCATTATCAATTTTTGTAGTAATAATAATAAATTGAACATTAGCTTTAATGTTAGACATAAGTTTCAAATAATTTTTTTCATCAACAGTATCAATATCAATTATAACCAATGTTTTTTTTTTATTTTCAGATAATTCTTCAATTTTAGATTTAGGAAGTTGATTTTTATAAACAATATTTGTGAAATGAATTTGAGGATTTTCTAGAATGATTTTTTTATAATATAATTGGTTTTGTTTATCAGTGATAATAAAAGATTTATCATTGTAAAATTCGTTAATATTTTTCATAAGACTAATAGATTTCATAATATCAGTTAAAATAAAAATACTATCTTCAAAAGTTTTATTCATAATAATAATGTTATTCTTGGTAATATTTGAATAATTCATTAAGAATTTTTTAGGTTTGAAATCCAATTGAGATTTAACGTCATCAGATTCAACAGATTCTACTTTATCAGATTTTGAAAACGTATCAGAATCAGAATCACTCCAATCAACTTCAATTTCGTTTGGAATTGGAAGGTCTTTTAAAAAGTCTTTTTCAGTTTTAGGAACTTGTGGAATGTCTTTATCATCAGTTTTGAATGGAATGTCTTTTTCAGTTTTAGGAACTTGTTGAATTGACAATTTTTTTAGATTAGAATCACCACCTTTGTCAGCTTTTTTAGAAACAAAAAATGTTTGCAAGAGGCCTGCAAAACTTGTTGAAAAGTTTGTTTTTTCTGTATTGTCCATTTTATTTATAAAAACATAATAAATATTCAATTTTTTTTTATTTGTTAAAATAAATGAACTTTAATATATTAATAGGAATATGCTTGATAGCTTTATTTATATATTTACAAAGAAACCCAGAAAATATAGAGGAACCAGTTTTAATAAAAACGACATACGTAAATCCGTCTGATCCATTTAAAATTCAAGTATCATATCCATCATTTTTAATAAATAAAAAATATACATCACCAACAATCGAAAATAAAAGTACAAACAAACAAGAAAAAGAATTATTGAAATCTTTACAAGAACAAATAAAAAATCAAATTATAGAATTTAAGACTCCAAATAACAAAAATGAACTAGAAGTTCAAACGATAACTGATGAAATATCTGGTAAAGTATCTAATGACGTAATAATACCATTGTCAAGTAGTAATATTTCATTTATTGGAGAAGTAAATAATAATAAAATTGAAATTAATTACAAAAATGGAAATATTTTTGTAAAATCTGGAGAAATATTGTTAAAATATAAATCTTTAAATGTTTGAGTATTCAAACATTACGCTACGCGACATGGTTGGCGAATGCCAACATTGTTAAAAGTCTAACAATGTTTTTTTATGTTTTAATAATTCTTTTTTAATAGTTTTCAAATGAAAATCAATATCACAATTTGATGATTTAAAGATGTTTTGTTCAATACAAGAATAATCACTAATATACATTTTTACAGCACACTTCAAATGATTCAAAAATTTAAGATTGATTTTATAATCATCAGTTGAAGAGTAAATATTCCAGGTAGTAATATTTGTAAATTTACAGATTTTTTCAGATTGTAAAACAAAATAATATTTTTCGTGTTTTATAATATATTTATAATGAGTATCTGAAACTATGGGGAATATTTGAAAAATACACCAAATAATATAAAAATTCAAGTTTATATTATTTAAAAATTTTGAAGATAAATTTGGTTCGTAATTTATCAAATTATAATTATCTTTTTCAGATTCAGCTTCGCTTAATTTCATTTTAGAAAAAGAGTCTTTCAAATCTCCAATATCATTTTCCATTTTTTTTGGAAGATATATTTTAGTACCGTTGGAAGTAGTGCACCACATTTGTTTTAGATTAATCAAATAATATTCAGTTTTTTATTTTGTTTACGTATTATATAAAATGACTATTTATAATTTTACAAAAGCTGGGATTGGAAAGATGGGTGCGTTTGAGAAACAAATAAGACCAACGGCGAAATTTTTATCATATATGTATTCTGATCCGTCATTAACGATTGAGACAACAGAAGCATTAACAGAAGGAGAATTAACTACATTGACAACTATAATTACGGATTATACTGACCCAGCAATTTATTTAGAATTGGCTTCAACTATTACGGATGCTGGAGTGAGTACATTAACGAATAGTACTACACCAGAAGTTGTACAAACTTATATATACACAAATACAAATAGTGATGGAGTAGGATTATTTAATGCTATAAAAACAGTAATAGAATATAGTACAGACAATGTTGAAAATTTCGCAGATTTTGAAGGAAGTGCGTCAATTACATTTACAATAAAATGTCTTACTAGAAATTTTGTAATAAGTACAAATACAATAGATATTACAGATATTAAGAATGGGTGGAAAACAATTGCGGAGAATTTAGGTACTGGAAAACAAAAAGAATATAGGACATTTTTAGTAGAAGGATTAAGAGATGTTGTAGCAAATTATGATTGTTTATGGCAATATATTATTTCAGTATCAGATCCAAGAATTTTTGTAAAGCTACATGCTAAACAATGTTTGTATTACAATATATACTAAGACATAAATTTATTAAAACAATAAATAAATATTATTTTAACAAATTAAACTAATTCATTAACGATATTTTTTACAAGTTTTTTGTAAGGTTCGTCTTCGAAATTTACATTGAATTTTTCTTTTAAAAAATTTCTAATTTGTTTCATTGTTACAGTTTCGTGTTCATCCAATATTTTTTGAATTTCTACTTTAATTTTTGCTTCGATTGTTTCTTCACTTTGGTCAACATCCATTGGATCTTGAGTTTCTTCTTTATTTGTTTCTTCAAGTTCAGATTGAACTTCATGAACAAGTTTTTTAACAAGTTTTTTATAATAATCTTCATCAAAATCAATTTCGAATTTTTCAGAAAGTTTTGATCGTATTTTACGAATTGTCAAATCATCAAAGTCTGCGCCTTTCATTATTTTTTGAATTTCTTTTTTAATTTTCTTTTCTTCAAGTAATTTTTTCTTTTCTTCATCTTTCCACAATTTAGTATCACGCGCTATTGTATAATGAGATGGAATTTTGACTTTAGGTTTAGAAATTTTAGGTTTAGCGTCAAGTGCCACAGCTTTCCCCTTCATAGATTTAATAGCGCTATGTCTGATTTTTTCCAACTTTGTTGTTGGCTTATCTTCGGATAAACTTAAAGAGTCTAAAGAATTAAGCAAATCGTTTGCATCATGTAATTCCTTACGATTCTTATTACGTAATTCGCGTTCATTGAGTGATTGAGTAGATTTATCTTCAATCAAAACATTATTTTCTTCACGTTTAATACGAAGTAAGTCTAAAAAAGCATTAAAAAATTTTTGTAAAGCTTGGTGTTTGGGATCGGATGGATTAAAATTTTTCAAAATAAAAGGAGCTTCAAGTAAATTATCATAAACATAATCTAATATAATTTTATTATTAGCGTTTGTATTGTTTTTGAGTTTTTGTTTGAAGTCATCTATAACTTTTTGGTAGTGTTTAGACCATAAAATTTTTGTAGCACCTTTGTTAATAACAAAGTTTGGATCTAATAAATTGTTAACAGTAATAACATTAGCAAAAGCTTTTTCGTTTTTTGTTAAATTATAGTATTCGTAATTTACAGGATTATAAACAAAATTTAATACAAGCGAAGGGAATAATGTTTTAATAAATTTATTACAATTCTTAAACAAAATTGTATTGTTTTTTGGGGTAATTGTTTCGTTAGTTTCAAGCTTATCAGATAAGAATACAGAAGATTTTATATCATTAACAGAAAAAAACTTTTTATTAGTCAATTTAATAACATATTCAGTTGTAGAAATAACTGATTTACCATGTCCATTTTTAATAATGTAGTATAATACAATACAGCTGGTTATATATTTTTCATCGCTAGTTTTCCAAAAATTGTCAGTCAAAAGTGTTTTAGCATGAGCAATAACATTTTTAACATCATCAATTATAGTATATACAACAGTGTCCAAGTCAATTGAAAAGAATTTCAATATTTTATCAATAGCATTTTTAATACGAACATCATCTGGTATTAATTTATCCTTTTCAAAAGATATGTTTGAAATATCGTTAAAAGACATTAGCATTTCTGGTTGTTCTTTTTCTTCAGTTTGCTCAGTCGGTTCAGCATAATCTTTTATTTCAGAATTTTCATCAAAAGTGTCGTCAGTTTCATTTTCGTTTTCTGGTTCTTCTTCAGTATCGTCAAATATTTTTTGAGTGTCGTCATTTTCAGGTTCGTTCGTATAAGTCTTTGTAGAAATTTTAAAGTTTGGCATAAAGTGATCAACATCCTTTTCAGTGATAATCTTCGAAACGTAAGACTCACGTTCTTGTTCAATTCCAGAAAAAGATCCATCGTTATTTACAGAATTTATTTGGAAATAATTTTTATTTTTTAATACAGCATCCATGAAAAATAAATGTTTATCGGTAATAGCAGTACCATTTGAAAAATCTTGTATTTTTTTATTGAGAATATCAATATATACAGTATAAACAGAAGGAACGAATTCTTTAATTTGTACAGAACCTTTAAATGGACCATTTTTAATAATACCAGTGTTTTTTCCTTGTTTTTTAAAATTGTGCATCTTGACACTAATTATTTTTGATTTTTTAATTTTATATTGTTCAGGGATTTGGCGTTGTAACTTGCCATATTTACTAAAATGTTCATTTGATTTTTCAACAATGAAAAACATTGGATCATTTATAACAGAATCGCATTTGATACTTTTTGTTTCAGAATAAACAACAGAGTCAGTTTTAATCAATTCTGATAATTTTAAAAACAGTTTTGACGAGTTTGAACTTGGAGGAACATTTACAACTTTTATATTACAATTTTCTTGCTCGACATTTTCAATAATAATCAAGTGTTCATTATGAACAAATACTCGTAGATACATATTTTCAGGTAATCGAATTTCTTCGGTTTCAACGTTGACAGCAAATAATTTTGGAACATAATCAACAATTTGCATACCATCAATAATTGTACCAATATCACGTTTTCCAAATTGATGAGCAAAAACATACGATTCTTCAAAAACTTCGACACGATAAAATGGTTGAGATATTTCATAAACAAATCCAAGATATCCTTTATATTCAGAATCTTTCAAAATCACATTTTTAGAATGAGTAATTGTTTTACGAACTTGAGATTCTGTTGCTTCGTCTTCATTGGGAATGATAGGAATTTCTTTTTTAGCAATTTGGGCAAAATTTCCAAAAAAATTTAAAGACATAATGGACTATATAAACACACAATAAAATAAAATTATCAATTTTAATTCAGTTTTTTATTTTAGTAATTAAATATAACTAATTCTTTAACATATTCTTTTTTATTTGCTCTATATACTTCAAAAGTTTTGATTTTATATTCTTTAAATACCTTGCGAATTTCTTTTGTATTTGCTTGTGTCATCAACCATTTGATTCCTCGTCCATCTAGTTTTTTACATTCTTTATACAATTCTAAAATAAACTTGTTATCTAATACTTCATCTTTATTGTAATTAAATTGATAATCATGATCTTCAACATACGGAGGGTCCATAAAAACAAAATCTCCATTCCGAGCTTTATTTAAAATGTTTTTATAGTCTCTATTATAAATTTTTCCATCGGAGTTATTTAGAAATTCAGATACTTGTAATAAATTGCTATGACATACATCTTTGTTAAATATAAAATTATTAGATATAATATTATCACCAACACCTCCAAAATACAAGAGATTACCTTTTAATATATATCCAGAATATGAACATATTGTCATTAGTAAATATTTTATAGCACGTTTTTCGTCATATTCCATATTTTCTATGTTTTTAGTTATATTTCTACATTTTAATTTTTTATTTTCGTTGTTTAAAAGTTTAAAACTTTTACCAAATTCTTTAAACTTTTTTATAACAATTGATGGATTGTTTTTAACAGTATACCATATATTAATTAAATCTTTATTAAAATCATTAATAATCCATTTTTCAGGTTCTAGTTTAAGTAATACTGCTCCACTACCTAAAAAAGGTTCTATATATGTATTATAATCTGTAGGAAAATACTTTATAAATTTATTTATATGTTTGGTTTTATTTCCTTGCCATCTAATAAAAGTTCTCATACTTATTAATTAATAATAAAATAAATTAAGCCAATTAATATAACAATTATACTAATTGGCTTAACTCATTATTTACAAAATTACTCAACAAATTTACTCACAGAACAATTTACAATTCATTATCATCTATGTATTTTCTTATTTTTTGATTTAATATTATTTTTGAGTTTAATGAACTCCATATTTTCCCATATCTTGACTTTATACTACACCCAGCATCAATATTGTTTTTAAATTTTTCTAATGTTTCTTTATATTCAATACCATCTTTTAATTCTGATATATTTATCTCATTATTCTGATCATATAAATATCTAATCATTTTTCCAACGATTGTATCTTCATCCAACCACTTTCTCAAACTCGTTAATTTCACTCCATCTATCTTCAATTCGCTCGCTCCTTCAAATTCTGTATCGCTTCCACTTGAACTATCTTCCCAGTATTTGAAATCTTTGTTTATATTCAACTTCTTTCTATCCATTGATCTTTTACTTTTTTCCAACACTATCTCTTCTATAGTTTCTGTATCCATTCTATAACCATTTTCTTTTATTGTATCTATTATTGTCGTTTGATTTTTAA
>JACCDK010356691.1_pt1 | contig 10858 bp, 6 predicted proteins | sample 7445871 | NCBI WGS metagenome assembly JACCDK01 (sample SAMN15323436, study PRJNA562643) | freshwater metagenome | isolation source: river surface water | place: USA:Blue River Watershed | collected 2017-08-15
ATTGGTTGCACAAATCAATGAGCACTTCGAGTCATATCAAACCATCTCTACCGATGAATTGCGAAATAAAACCGCTGAGTTCAAACATAGAATTGGTGAATACCTAAAAGACATCGATGAAGATTTAAAAGAAGCAAATGCCAAAATATTGGCCTTTACTTCTGAACAAATCGATGAAAAAGAGGAAGTTTTCCAACAAATCACTGATTTAGAGAAATCTAGAGACGAGAAACTGGAAGAGATTTTAAAAGAAATTTTACCTGAAGCTTTTGCTGTTACGAAAGAAGCGGCAAGACGTTTAAGTGAAAATAGTGAACTTGAATCTACCGCAACAGAACTCGATAAAGAACTTGCTGTAAAACACAGCAACATTAGAATCGAAGGAAACAAAGCATTCTATTCAAACGAATGGTTGGCTGCAGGTGGTAAAATCAAATGGAATATGGTTCATTACGATGTTCAGCTCATTGGTGGTATTGCACTTCACATGGGTAACATTGCCGAAATGGGTACAGGTGAAGGTAAAACTCTCGTAAGTACTTTACCAGCTTATTTAAATGCTCTGGGCGGCCGTGGTGTACATATGGTTACTGTAAACGACTATTTGGCTCGACGTGACTGTGAATGGAATGGTCCTTTATTTAATTTCTTAGGTTTATCTGTTGATTGTTTAGAGTACCATAGTCCGAATAGCGAAGAACGCCGTCAAGCCTATCGCGCCGACATTACTTACGGAACGAACAATGAATTTGGTTTCGATTACTTACGTGACAATATGGCACACGAAACCGATGAATTGGTGCAAGGAAAACATCATTTCGCAATGATTGATGAGGTTGATAGCGTTTTAATTGACGATGCAAGAACACCATTAATTATTAGTGGACCAACACCTAAAGGAGATATTCAAGAATTTGAAGCTTTAAAACCTAGAATTCAATCTTTGGTTGAAGCTCAAAAAAGATATATCAATACTGCTTTAACCGATGCAAAGAAACTCATTGCTGAGGGTAAAAACGGCCACAATGAAGGAGAAGGCGGATTGGCATTGTTGCGCGCACACAGAGGTTTACCCAAAAACAAAGCAATTATCAAATTCTTGGGTGAACCAGGAATTCGTAATATCTTAACAAAAACTGAAAATCATTATTTGGCAGATCAACAAAAAGAAATGCCAAAAGCGGATTCAGCTTTATTCTTTACAATTGATGAAAAAACCAATTCTGTTGACTTAACAGAAAAAGGTATTGAATTAATTACCGGAAATGCTGAAGATCCAAATTTCTTTGTATTGCCCGACGTTGGACTAGAAATTGCGGACATTGAAAAAGGCAATCACACCGATGCAGAGAAAATTGCTTTGAAAGATAAACTCATGCAAGAGTTTGCAGAGAAAAGCGAAAGAATTCACTCTGTTCAACAATTGTTAAAAGCTTATACCCTATTTGAAATTGATGTAGAGTACATTATTCAAGAAGGAAAAGTAAAAATTGTAGACGAACAAACTGGTCGTATCATGGAAGGTCGTAGATATTCCGATGGTTTGCACCAAGCAATTGAAGCAAAAGAAAATGTAAGGGTTGAAGCGGCTACACAAACCTATGCTACAATTACCCTTCAAAATTATTTCCGAATGTACCACAAACTTGCAGGTATGACAGGTACTGCTGAAACAGAAGCTCAAGAATTGTGGGATATCTATAAATTAGGTGTTAAAGTCATTCCGACCAACAAACCTGTGATTCGTAAAGATTACGAAGATTTGGTTTATAAAACTAAGCGTGAAAAATACAATGCCGTTATTGATGAAGTTGTTGCCTTGAGCGAAGCTAAACGCCCAGTATTGGTCGGTACCACTTCCGTTGAAGTCAGTGAGTTATTGTCGCGCATGTTGAAATTACGTGGCATTAAACACAATGTCTTAAACGCAAAACAACACCAAAAAGAAGCTGAAATTGTGGCTGAAGCTGGTTACCCATCGGCGGTTACCATTGCTACAAACATGGCTGGTAGAGGTACCGATATTAAAATTTCAGATGAAGTAAAATCGTATGGTGGTTTAGCAATTATTGGTACTGAACGCCACGATAGCCGACGTGTTGACCGTCAGTTAAGAGGTCGTGCAGGTCGTCAGGGTGATCCAGGAAGTTCACGCTTTTATGTGAGCTTGGAAGATGATTTGATGCGTATTTTCGGAGCTGAAAGAGTTTCAAATTTGATGGATAAAATTGGGTACAAAGAAGGCGATGTAATTGAACATAGCTGGATGACCAAGACCATCGAAAGAAACCAAAAAAGAATGGAGCAAAACAACTTTGGTATCCGTAAAAGATTGCTGGAATACGATGATGTTATGAACAAACAACGTTCAAACATCTACCGTATGAGAAAAAATGCATTGTTCGGCGATAAGTTAAGTATCGACTTAAGAAATATGTTGTACAACTGGTGTAACGACACCATTACCAACCATAAGGAAAGTAGCAACTACGAAGAACTTGAACTTGAAGTTATTCGCACACTTGCAATGGGACTTCCTTTCGATGAAGCGACCTATGATAGTAAAAAAGCAGATGAATTAACAGAAATGTTATTCATTGAACTTACGAATAAGTATACAAGTAAATTAGATAAAATTGCTGAGCAAGCTTATCCTGTGTTCCAACACATTCGTCAAGAACAAGGTGAAAGAATTGAAAATGTAATTGTTCCAATGACCGATGGCACCCACAGTTTCCAACTTACTGTTTCAATGCAGAAAGCTTTGGATTCTCAATGTCGCTCGTTAGCACAAGATTTCGAAAAATCTACGACCCTTCAAACTATCGACGATGAATGGAAAGAACATTTAAGAGAGTTAGATGAATTGAAACAAAGTACTTACAACGCTCAATATGAGCAAAAAGATCCTTTGTTGATTTATAAAATTGAAAGTTTTGAATTGTTCGGACAAATGCTACAACGCATTAATCACAAAGTACTTGGACTATTATTTAGAACCCGTATTTTGGAAGAAAACCCTGTGGAAGAAGCGCGTAGACCTATGCGCAAGTCAGATCCTAAGGTTGTAGCAAGCAAAGAAGAAATTGGCTCTGGTTTGAATGATAACCAATCTGCCATTGAATCTTCGGCACCTAAAGTCCCTCAAAATCCAATTAAACATGAATTAAAAGTTGGCCGTAATGATCCTTGTCCTTGCGGTTCTGGTAAGAAATTCAAATCTTGCCACGGCAAAGAATAATATGTCTGACAACAAGAATAAAAATGCAGAAACCGTTGACAAAGGATATTACTTTGAAAACGGTTTTTGTGTGTTTACAGAACATTTTTTATTAAAAAGAGGATATTGTTGCGGAAATGGATGCAGGCATTGTCCTTATCAGCCAAAACACCAAGCTGGAAATACAAATATTTCTAAAGAATTTGTGCAAAAGTTGTAAAAACCTTTTTAGGCAACGCCTGATTTCGTGCTTAAATTTGCAGTGTGAATTCGAAAATTCAATCCGCCCTAATTTCTGTTTTTTATAAAGATGGCTTAGAACCCATTATTAAAGCCCTACACAGCAATAATGTTACCCTTTATTCTACTGGGGGAACACGTAAATTCATTGAAGACATGGGAATTCCATGCGTTGCAGTTGAAGACATTACAGGTTATCCAAGTATTTTAGGCGGTCGTGTTAAAACCTTACACCCAAAAGTTTTTGGTGGAATTTTAGCGCGCAGAGAACTCGATACCGACATGCAAGAAATTGCTGAATACCAAATTCCATTGTATGATTTGGTGATTGTTGATCTTTATCCTTTTGCTGAAACAGTTGCCGGTGGCGGTTCAGACGAAGATATCATCGAAAAAATTGATATTGGTGGCGTTTCTTTAATTCGTGCGGCTGCTAAAAATCATGCACATACTTGCATTGTTGCCGACAAATCTGATTATTCAACCTTCCTCGATGCCTACAATCAAGGAAATGGAAGTTTAACGATTGAAACACGTAAACTGTTGGCGGGCAATGCCTTTAAAACAACGTCTCAATACGATACTCAAATTGCAAATTGGTTCAATGGCGATAAAGTTTACACCCTCAGATACGGAGAAAATCCTCATCAAAAAGCTACTTTTAATGGTAATCTTGAGTCAATTTTCGACAAAATTCAAGGAAAAGAATTGTCATACAACAACCTACTCGATGTTGATAGCGCAATTTGTTTGTTGAATGAATTTAACCAAACCGAGGGAAATACTTTTGTAATCATCAAACACAACAATGCATGCGGTGTTGCTACAAGAAATACAACTTTAGAAGCATGGAAGGATGCACTGGCATGTGATCCAGTGAGTGCTTTTGGAGGTATATTGGCATGCAATAGTGAAATTGATGAAACAACAGCTTTAGAAATAAACAACTTGTTCTTTGAAGTGCTAATTGCTCCAAATTATACAGATAAAGCTAAAGAAATTCTTTCTGGAAAATCGAATCGCATTATTCTTCAAAGTAAAAACCCAATTACCCTAAAAAATCCTCTTACCAGAACAATTTTAAACGGCGAATTGGTACAAGAGCGCGATTCAATGACTGAAACAAAAGCTCAAATGACGGTGGTCACAAATACAAAACCATCTGAAGCTCAATTAACCGATTTAGAATTTGCATTGAAACTGGTAAAACAAACCAAAAGTAACACAATTGTATTGGTTAAAGATGGTCAATTATTGGCAAGCGGTACGGGTCAAACAAGTCGAGTCGATGCTTTACAACAAGCAATAGACAAGGCAAATAGATTTCGATTTGATTTAGATGGTGCAGTGATGGCAAGTGATGCTTTTTTCCCATTCCCAGATTGCGTTGAAATAGCAGATAAAGCAGGAATTAGAGCGGTCGTACAACCAGGTGGTAGCGTAAAAGACCAATTGAGTATCGACTATTGCAATGAAAATGCAATTTCAATGGTATTTACTGGTGTTAGACACTTTAAACACTAAGTTTGGTACGGTTTTCGCTTCAGTTTTCATAATCAATTATGTATTCATTAATTAAGTTTTTTTTATTCCTCTTGCCTCCAGAAAAGGCCCATGATATTGCACTCAATTTAATGCAAAGTGCTCTTAAATGGCCAATCATAGGAAGAATTTTACGTCGTAGTTTCCAAATTGAACACCAAGTTCCTGTCACAGTTGCAGGAATTACTTTTCCAAATATCGTAGGACTTGCCGCTGGATTTGATAAAGATGCAAAACGATTGCACCTTTTGAAAGAATTTGGATTCGGGTTCGTAGAAGTAGGTACTGTTACACCAAAAGGTCAACCAGGAAATCCAAAACCTAGACTTTTTAGAATCCCTAACGATCTTGCGCTCATCAATAGAATGGGCTTCAATAATCGTGGGGTTGATCAAATGGTTGAACGACTCAAAAACAGACCCGATGGGCTTATTGTAGGTGGTAATATTGGAAAAAATAAATCTACACCGAATGACAAAGCAATCATTGATTACGTTTATTGCTTCGAAAAACTATACGATTATGTAGATTATATTGTGGTGAATATTTCAAGTCCCAATACTCCCGGTCTGAGAGATTTACAGGAAGAAACATTTATCGTTGGTTTATTTACAGAACTTCAAAAAATTCGAAAAGAGAGATCTGTGTCAAAGCCAATTTTCTTGAAATTAGCTCCAGACTTCCAACTCAATGCCATCAAAGATTTGGTGAAAATCATAAAAAAAGCCAATGTCGATGGAATTGTTGCCACAAATACAACCACATCTAGAGAAAAATTAACCATTTCAGATAAAGAAATTGAAAAAATTGGTGCAGGAGGATTGTCTGGACAACCTGTTTTTGAATCAAGCAATGCGATGCTCGCAACATTAAGTATCGAACTTGGTGGGCAAATACCAATTATTGGAGTTGGTGGTATTTTCAATGGCGTCGACGCAACAGAAAAATTAGTTCGTGGCGCTAGTTTGGTACAAGTGTATACCGGGTTTGTGTATGAAGGTCCTTGGATTGTTAAAAATATCTTGAAAGATATCAATTATAACGGTTAATTTGCCTTAATGAAATTAAAACGTCAGTTAAGTGTAATCGTCGTTGCCGCTTTCCTCTTTTCCTTTACCCTAACGAACATAAAAGTTCTGCCCCTAGAATGTCCCTCATTATTCGAAAATGAAATCACAACCCAACATTTGGGGTACATCACTTCATACAATCATATTCACCACCAACCAAATTGGGTGGCTTATACATTAACTCCGCAAAAATTAAACGGGGTGGCTGAAAGAACCAATAAATTCTTGGTGGATCCGCTCATCCATCCTGAAACATGCAATACCAAAGATTATTCAAAATCGGGTTTCGATAGAGGACATTTGGCACCTGCAGCAGACATGACATGGTCTTTGGCGGCTATGAAAGAGAGCTTTTACATGAGCAACATCACGCCACAAAAGCCTCAATTTAATCGGGGAATTTGGAAAAAACTTGAAGAACAAGTACGACAATGGGCTCGGTCAACCTCTTCACTTTTCATTGTCACAGGGCCTATTTTAAAGGGCAATTTACCGAATCATATTGGAAAAACCCATAAAATAACCGTTCCAAACATGTTCTTTAAAGCCATTGCAGATACAAATCAAACGGGACATGGCATTGCATTTGTCATTCAAAATGAGGGAAGTTCACTACCACTAGCACACTTCGTGATTTCAATTGATAGCTTAGAAAAACTTACCGGAAGAGATTTTTTTCACAATATCTCTCAGAAAAAACAAGCGAATATTGAAAAGAAATCGAATTTAAATCATTGGAAACTAAACAATTAAATCAATCAGAATTGTCGTAATATCGAAATTCATTGTTCCAATAAGCTCTGCCATCTATCCACCATAATTCGTACTGGAAAATAAATTTAAACTTCTTGCGATTGATTTCAAGTTCGTATCGTTTTACATTAAAAGGACCTTTGTTTTTATAGACAATTGGCGGCCACTGAACCAACGCTGGCAACCCACTAGCGCTATCCATTTTCTTCAATAAAATGGTATTCGACTTACAATATTTCCTGAATTTTGCGATACTTTTTACCACTCGATGTTTGTACTGAATGTACTGAGCTTTCACCATAACTGGGGGTGTAACAGTATCAATTTTCCGCAATTGGCTCATAAAAGCTTCTTCAGAAAGAAATCCAAAATCAGGTTTCGATTTCGGATGCGTCACCCAATAAACCAAACTATCGAACGCTTCACGTTCATCTGTAAACCCTAGATAAATTCGATTGGGTTCAGTTGAATCTGATTGCTCAAATGTATACAGATTTTTTTGAGGGACATTTTTCTGCGCAGCATAATTATTTTTCGTAAAAAACGAAAATATCAACACCAGAAATAAAATGCTATACCGACCTTTGAACATGTAATTACAAAATAACATCAATTGTGAAAAATTCCGACAATATTCCAAATAAATTAATTGAAAGTAAAAGTCCATACCTCTTACAACATGCCTACAATCCCGTTGAATGGCAACCTTGGAGCGACGATGCGTGGCAAGAAGCAAGAGAAAAACAAAAATTGGTTTTGGTGAGTATTGGCTATAGTGCCTGCCATTGGTGCCATGTGATGGAACATGAAAGCTTTGAAGACCATCAAACGGCTGAAATCATGAACATTTCAATGGTGAATATTAAAGTCGATCGCGAAGAAAGGCCCGATGTTGACATGGTGTACATGGATGCTTGTCAACTTATGACAGGAAAAGGCGGATGGCCATTGAATGTCATTTGTTTGCCCGATGGACGTCCAGTGTATGCGGGAACCTATTTCCCAAAACCGCAATGGCAACAATTGATCATTCAATTAACCACTCATTTTAAACAAGAACCTGAGAAATTTGAGGAATACGCAAATAAATTATATGCTGACCTTAAAAACATGAATGGTCAATTAAAGACGGACAATGATTTGCAGTTTTCGCGAAAAAATATCTTTGACCTTTTTGAAGTTTTTGCAAAAGATATCGATTGGGAACATGGGGGACAAAACAGGGCTCCTAAATTCATGTTGCCAGGTCAATTTGAATTTGCCCTCGATTATTTATTGATCTCCGGCGATGAAAGAGCCAAGGAATTCATACACTTATCATTGCTTAAAATGTTCAACGGTGGCATTTACGATACGCTTAGAGGTGGGTTTTACAGATATAGTACCGATAAATTTTGGTTTGCACCGCATTTTGAAAAAATGCTTTACGACAATGCCCAGCTCATTTCTTTGTACTCACGGGCTTTCGCTTGGAGCAATGCAAGTGTTTATAAAGACGTTGTTGAACAAACCATTGGATTTTGCGAACGCGAATTAAAAGCAGCAAACGGTGGTTATTTTTCAGCACTCGACGCCGACAGTGAAGGCATTGAGGGACGATTTTATGTCTTCACAGAATCTGAATGTAAATCTGTACTGAACGACCTAGAATTTGAATTTGCCAAACATTTGTACAATATCACCGTTGAAGGAAATTGGGAACATCAATTTAACATCTTACACACCCAAATGGCACCATTGCAAATCATTGAAAAAATGAATCTAAGCAATGAATCTTATCATCAGTTATTGTCGACCGTTAAATCTAAACTCTTTCAACTTCAAGAAAGTCGCGTAAGACCCGGGCTAGATTTCAAAATTATTTTATCTTGGAATGGATTGATGTTAAAAGGACTTGCCGACGCCGCTTTTTATTTACAAAATGACCATTTTAAAACACTAGCCGTTGAACTAGAAGCGTTTATTTGGGAACATTTTTACAACCCAATGACCAATGAACTTTCTAGAATTTCGTCGAAAGACTCAATTTATGGAACTGGGTTTCTTGAAGATTATGCTTGTTTGATTGAGGGACAATTGCATTTATTCCAATGCACAAATCATGAATTATATATTGAACGTGCGGAAGCATTGACACATAAAGCCATTGAATTGTTCTACGACACTCAGAACAGTCAACTTTATTTTGCACCGAACAACGGAGAGCAATTGATTTTGAGGAAGTCAGATTCAATGGATGATGTCATTCCAAGTGCCAACAGCATTTTTGCAAATTGCCTAAACGATTTATCAATTCACACAGGGAATTTAAAATTCAAAGAAATTGCGATGCATCTGCTCAATCAAATGGTACCACAGATTGCAAAATTCCCTGGTTGGTATAACAATTGGACAAGATTGTATATGCAAACCATTTGTAAAGAAAGTACAGTGGCTTTGTCACCACAATTTAACACAGAAAACATTCTTAAAATAAAATCACATCTCCCCTCTTGGGTCCATGTAAATACGTTTCATGGAATATCAAAAGTTCAATGGCTCAATCATCAACTGGACACCAATGCTCAAATTTTTGTTTGCAGCGGCACTCAGTGTTTCGAGCCGGTGAATTCAACGGATCAGGCCTTAGAAATTCTAGACGATTTATTACAAACGGATTAATCGATTCAGAATACATAAAAAAAGAGGCTGTTTTTAACAGCCTCTTTTTTATGTATTCGCTTTTTTAATTAAAGTGATTTCACTTCATTCACTAATTTTTGTAAGCTATCTTTTGCATCACCAAATAGCATTCCACACTTCGGATCGAAGAATAGAGCATTTTCAATACCAGCATAACCAGATTTCATTGAACGCTTAAGCACCACAATTTGTTTTGCTTGATCAACGTCTAGAATTGGCATACCATAAATTGGAGATGTTGGATCAGTTTTAGCTGCAGGATTCACAACGTCGTTTGCACCAACCACCAACACCACGTCGGTTGTAGGGAACTCAGAGTTGATATGTTCCATTTCTATCAATTTATCGTATTCAACATTACTTTCTGCCAATAAAACGTTCATATGACCAGGCATACGACCAGCCACTGGGTGAATTGCATATTTTACATCAACACCTTCTTCAGCCAAAATATTTTCTAACTCATGACAAACGTGTTGCGCTTGTGCAACCGCCAAACCATAACCAGGCACAATAATCACTTTAGAAGCATACTTCATCATGATTGCAACGTCGGTAGCCTGAACTTCTCTTACTGAACCAGAAACAGCAGCACCGCTTCCAGAACCGTTAGAACCAGCCATACCAATCAATACGTTCATCAATGAACGATTCATTGCTTTACACATCACTACTGTAAGAATTGTTCCAGCAGAACCTACCAAAACGCCACCCATCAACATCACATTATTGCTGTAAAGGAAACCACCGCAAGCCGCGGCAACACCAGTAAACGAGTTCAATAATGAAATCACCACAGGCATATCGGCTCCACCAATTGGAAATACGAACAATAATCCGTATATTATAGCAACAGCCATTGTGATATAAAACCACATTGAACCGCCTTCTGCAAGGTGCGTGAAATTGAAATACGCTGCAACGATAATTAATAATAGAATAACTGCGTTGATGTATTGTTGACCAGCAAATCTGAAATCGCCAATTTTACCATTCAATTTACCCCAAGCAATGATACTTCCCACAAAAGAAATGGTACCAATAATTAAACCCGCAATGATTGGAATATAATGTCCCAATGGCATTTCAATTTCCGGATGATGCGCAATTTCTTGCCATTCAATGATAGAAATTAAAGCAGCCGCTAAACCACCCATACCATTGAAAATTGAAACCATTTCAGGCATCGCGGTCATTTGAACACGCTTTGCCATTAAGGTCCCTACAACAGTTCCCAATAAAATAGCGGCAACAATATAACCAAAATTTGGAATCACAGCAAATCCTGTTTTATCTAGGAACAATCTACCAAATACGGCCATTGCCAGACCAAATGCAGCCACCAAATTAC
>JACCDK012163238.1_pt1 | contig 10856 bp, 6 predicted proteins | sample 7445871 | NCBI WGS metagenome assembly JACCDK01 (sample SAMN15323436, study PRJNA562643) | freshwater metagenome | isolation source: river surface water | place: USA:Blue River Watershed | collected 2017-08-15
AAAGTCGAACCTGCACCAACGCTAAACAAAACCAAAATTCCAATACCGTTAGTTTTGAGCCAAGTTCCAGAAGTGTCTCCAGCAATTGTCACGGTTTTGTATTCCCATGTGTTTGCTGCGCTGATGGTGTAACTAAACACATAACCTCTGTCGTTAGCACTATTTTGAAGTGAGCCGCCAAATGTGCCTGTGCTACTTGCCCGAACCCAAAACGACAAAGTGACCGTAGATGCTCCTGCTGCACCAAACCCAAAATCGGAAACGCTGTAACCCTCAACTCGCTGGGTAATTCGGCCCGCCCCATTTGACGGCGTTGTCAAACCACTGGTGACAGACATACCAATGTAGTTTTGAAAACCTGTTGGCGGCGTAATGCTGTTTAAGTTTTGCTGAACGGTAGCTGTAGCAATCGTACCAGTTGAAGATAACCTCATTCTGTCAACAGGGAAATTTCCACCAGAAAGAGCAACCGCAGCCCCCGCATTACGCTGGTCAATCACCATCGCACCGTTGATGATGCGGTTCTTCATCCCGACAAAGCCGCCAGTGCCGTAGCTACCGCCCAGCTCTGCTAATTCTCTTGCGTTGCTCATGGCTTATTCTCCCGCTTGTTGTGCAGCGACTTGCTCTTGGTACGCAGCGATCACTTCGGTTGTCCACGCTGCGTTGCAGATGGCCACCACATTGGCAGGCTGGCCAGTGAGTGACTGGCCTGGCGTCAGCGATGTGCGGTGGTAGGTCTGGCTGATCTGATTGCCGTCTTCCATGATGCGTGTTGCTTCACGGTAAAGAACGATGCCGTTCTCGGTGACGGTGATCTGATCGACTGTGATGGTTTTGGTGAGTGACATTTTTGTTTCCTTTGTGTCTGGTCAAACTATTCTGGTCTGACTATGGTTTAAGCAACTTCGTAAGAGCCGGTAATCATGATGGCTCCAGTTGAATCCAATGTAACAGTTGCGGCATTGCCACCTCCTGTCACATATTGCGTAAGAAGTATCCGGCTATCACCAACAGGCACATAGCTTTGAATCACATTGTTTGCGCTCAAACTTACTGACCCGTCCATGTAAGTTACAAAAGGGTTGTAAACATAGGACGCGTTAAGCGAAGTAAACGGCAAGCCACCAAAACCAAGCGCGCCGCTTGCCCCAGATAAGTTAGTCCAATCAACCCATACTTGAATAAAACAACGGTTACCAATTTTGGTGTATCTGCCAGCCCTGCCGCTATAAGTTCCAGTTCCTGCCGTTGTAAATCCCAATACGGTTGGCGTAAATGTGCCCTCTTCATAATCATCCAGCGTGTTTGCGTCAGATGATGCGTTTTGAGATGCAGGGAAAACAATCTGGCCATTGCTGCCAAGACTTACGCCAGCGCTCATCACTGGCTGGCTACTGAATGTCTTGACACCAGCGACAGTCTGCGCGCCAGTCAGCTTGACAGCGAATGCGTCAACCTCACCCTTGGTGTATGTGTCAGCCACGGTAAATGACTTGAATGCCACGATCACAACTTCGTCATTCAATGCAGCGCCAGATGCAAGCACCACGCTTGTGCCGTTGGTCGCTGTGTAATCTGTACTGTCAAGCGATACACCGTTGACAAACACAATGATGTTGTTGCTGGTGTAGCTCAATGTGCCACCAACAGACGCAGCGCCACTGAATGTGGTCTGGCCAGCGGTGGCCACATATTTGTATGTCAACAGTGCGGTTGTGCCTGCAGCTGTTGCGGTGATCCAGTTTGCACCGTCGTAGACTTTCATGGTCTGCGTGGTGGTGTTGTAGTACAACGCACCGGTCAGCAAAGCGTTGCCGTCATTGTCAACAGTTGGGTCAGATGACTTGCTGCCCAGGTAGCGATCATCAAAGCTGTCAAGCGCAGAGGCAGCAGAGGCAGCAGACGCCGCGGCGTTTGTCTCGCTTGTCGCAGCTGCAGACGCAGAGCTTGCCGCAGCGGTTGCAGAGTTGCCGGCGTTGGTCGCGCTGGTGGCAGCAGCAGTCGCAGAGTTGCTTGCGTTTGTTGCACTTGTTGAAGCGTTGCTCGCGCTGGTGCTGGCGCTTGACGCGCTGCTCGCTGCGTTTGTTGCGGATGTGCTCGCGTTGCTGGCAGATGTGCTGGCCGATGACGCAGAGCTGGCCGCATTGGTGGCCGATGTACTGGCAGAGCTGGCAGAGCTGGCAGCGTTGGTCGCTGATGTCGAAGCCTCAGACGCCTTGGTGCTCGCGGTTGACGCAGAGCTTGACGCAGAGCTGGCAGATGACGCTGCAGCAGTTGCAGATGTGGCAGCTTCGCTGGCCTTGGTGGTCGCGGTGCTGGCGCTTGTTGACGCAGACGAAGCAGACGAAGCAGCTGCGGTTGCAGAGTTTGCTGCATTGGTCGCACTTGTTGCCGCAGCGCTTGCAGATGCAGCAGCGTTTGTTGCAGATGTCGCTGCAGATGCGGCGTCAACCAACAGTGACCACTTTGCCGAGTCAGTGTTTGTGCTGATCGGCTGCGAGCCGGTAGAAGTGTGCTGCACCAAGCACTGGTAAATGTTGCTGTTGCTGGTGTCTTTGATGATGTCGCGCACATAGTACAAAACACCAGACGCCCAGTTGCCACGGTTTGTGCCAACAGTGTCGCCAAGCGCTGGGTTGCCGTTTGCATCAAATGCCAGGTTTTTACCTGCGCGCAGCGATGCGCGTGGCAGAGTCATGTTGATGGTGGTCGGGTCAGTTTGTGGCGCTTGCAGTGTGCGAGACAAGCCTTCAGCGTTTTGCTGGGCAAAGATGGTCTGTTGGTCCATCTCATCATTGACCGTGTTGGCAAAGAAGTCACCACCGGTCACGAAGTCTGTCGTGCGCTGAATTGTGCGGTTGCCAACAATGGCGATCTGATCTGCACCGGTTGGCGATGCGGTCAGCGTGATGGACCCAGTGCCGTTGGCGTTGATGGTCACCGTGTAGTCGGTGGTCAGAGTCAGCAGCGCGTCGTCTTTGTAAACAGCGATGTCGGTGTTTGCAAGAATCTCAAAGCTGAAGCTGTACGGGCCAGTGCCGTCGGCTTCATACACAACCCTGCGAGTCACATTGGAAATTGGCACGCCCATGATTCAGTCCTTCCTATTGGAAATTGTACGGTTTTACTATGGTTTGTAATAGAGGCCATTGGCTTTTCTCAGCTCATCAAGCTCAAGAATTTTTGCCGACAGCGTTGGGTCTTCAGTCTTGAGCTGGCGCTTGGCAGCGTCCATGTATTTGGAATGCACAGACTGAATTGCCTTTTGTTGATCATCAAGCGCAAGCAGGTCGAAGCCTGGCGTTTGAATTGTCTGCAAGATGGCTTGGCGCGATGGCAGCTCTTTGCCGTAGATGGTCAGCAAGCGGTTGTATTGCGCAGCCTCCATCTCGATGCCGTCGATCTTGCGCTCTGGCATGCCGACCGGTGAACCGAGTCGCACCAGCGCGTCGTCAACCTCAGAGAATTGAGCAGGGCTGACCTTGGTTGGCAGCACAATTTCCCATGGCTTGCCCTGGCCCTGCATGATCGGGTCACCCCACAAGTTGAGCGACTCAGGCAAGTCAGCGTTGAAGTAAGGCAGACGGCTGCGGTACTTGTTGAATGCCTCAGCAAAGCCACGCAGACCCATTGGCAAATCAGGGTTTGCCCTAGTGTCGCGTGCGGTTGGGTCCAGCATGCGCTCGATGCCGGCCACAAGCGAGCTGTACGCGCCAGCAGGCGAGCCGCCAATGACGAAGCCACCAAACTGTTTGACCAAGCCGTCAATGACTTTCTTGCCGTCAATAGAACCTTGTTGATTCAGTCCAAAGAGTTTCACAAAGTCAGCCGCGCCTTGCAGGTATGGCTGCTCTTTCAGGTACTCATACAACCCGTATGTTGCGCCCAAGAAGACCTGCTCGATTTTGCTGGCGTCCGGCTCATGGCGGGCATACTCGGCGTAATCTGCAGCAATGGCCAGCAACGCGCTGACCGGCTCCATGCCGTTGAAGCTGTAGTAAGCATCACCCATCTTGATCGAATATGGCTGCCAGCCGTCACGCATCAAAGCCTCGCGGTCAGCCTTACGCTCTGGGCCACGGCCAGTGAGCAAACCCTCAGCAGACATTGCGCCGAATGTGGCCAGCAGCGCAGAGCCGAGCGTCACCTTGGCCAAAGCCATGTCGCGGTACACACCACCCTGCGCCATCTCTTCGCGCCAGCGTGATGACAGCGGTGCAAATGGTGTGCGCTCCACCACGCTCAAGCCGATGTTGGCCGGCGTCTTGAAGAATGGCACGACCACCTTGAGCGCTGGGTGATTGAAGACTTGCTGCAGCTTTTGCAAAGCAGGTGGCAAATCGGCTGTGAATGTGCCGCGCTGGGCAAACTGCACAGCTGCTTCGTCAAGGTCGCGTGGCGGGGCAGAGAATAAACCCTCGACCTCGAGCTGCGCTTTGGCCATAGCCTGAGACTCAGACATGCCAGCGTCAATCGCTTCACGGTAGACTGCTTTGCCGCGACGGGTGATCTGGGTGTTGAGCTCCATGCGATACAGCACACCCTTGAAGAACTCGTCTTCAGTCATCAGCGCACGGCCAGGCACGGTGATGGCTGTGCCGTAGTAGTCGATGGCCTTGCCCAGCCACTTGTCCGGCTCGATGCCCATGGCTGCAGAGCTGATCGGTGGCGTGTCAAGACCACGCTGTGCCTCAATCTTGCTCATCAAGTCATTGGGCTGGTTGTTTTTCCAAGCTGTTGACGCAAGCTGCAACCCTTCGGTGATGCCATTGCGCAGCGACTGCACCATGGTGAGCGCTTCGTCATAGGCGATCTTGTCAGCGTCGGACCCTGGCACAAGCGCCTTCCAGCTGCGCACACCAGGTGGCAGCACATTGCTGTAGAACGCACCCATCAAACGCTCAGGGATTTGGTACAAACCAAACATTGAGTTTGACACCACATTCTTTGCATGCGATACGGGCGACGACAGCAGCCCGTTGATGTAGGTGGTGAACCAGACATCTTGGACGCCAGACATCATTGACTTTTCAATCATCGCATTCTTAGCTGCGCGTGACTCAAGCACCAGATAAGACTTGGCCATACTTTCCAAAGCTGTATCACCACCGTACTCTTCAAGCACTTGTTTGATCACAGCGGCGTTGCCTTCGCGTGGGATGCGAAACACAGCCAGCGCACGGGCTGTCTCAGTCTGCATGCCCTTGACGCCTTTTTGAATCAAGCCGTGGAAAGCGATCTGCTGGCGCAGCTTGAGCTTGTCCACATCGGTGGCATTGCCGGTGTTGACCAACTTGAAAAGCGAGTCCAGTTCATTGGCCGAAGACTCAAGCACCTCAAGCGCTTTGTATGTCTCGACAGCGTTGGCCATCATGCGGCCATCATTGCCCACCAAGCGGGTCAGGAATGACTCACTGATGCCATTCTCTGCGGCCTTTGATTTGATCTCATCAAATGTCACGGCCTTGGTCTTGATCTGCAGCGCGTCGGCCACGCCACCCACAATGGCAGCAGCGTCGTCGGTCTGGTAGCGCGCCAGGTTAAACGGCTCTTCAACCACACCCATGGCCACCTCTTCAGCGCTTGGGCTTGGCTTGCCGGTGCGCATCTCAGCGCCACCGGCTTTGCGCGCCTTCACAGCGCCAGTCACTTTGTCTGTCAGGGTTTGATCAGCTTCGGGGATCAGCTTGAACCAGCCAGCCTTGGTCGCCTCTGGCAGCTCACCAGCTGCAGCACGCGCAGCGTCAGGCACAAGCGCACGCTCGGCCTTTGCACCCTGCTTGGTGATCAGCTGACGCAGCGCAGCGTCAACAGGCCCAGCGACCTGGACGCCTTCAGACATAGCCGGTGTGCCGGCCTCTGCGGTGTCTTCAGTTGGTTGATCTGGGGGAGCGTCTGCACCAGGCATCGGCTCAAGCTGGACCTCTGGCGCTGCGTCTGTGGCCGGTGCAGCAGGCAGCATGCCTTCCAAGCGTTGGTCAAGTGGTTGGATCGCCATTTACTTGTTCCCTTCGTGCTTCATTATTTGTACTTCATTTTCACCACCAGGGAAAACGACAATATTTTTTGTTCCAGTACCAACACCTCTGCTGCCTTGGTCAAGATAGCGAACGCCAGGGATGCCAGATTCACGCATCATTTTCGCACCGCTTGCCGTCTTTCCACGAGCAGCAGCAAGAAGATCGCCACCTAAATCATCACCTGAAAGTCCAAGCTCTTTTGCAAGTGCTTGAATCTCAGCGCTTTGCTTGTTAATTGGCTGCTCAAAATCAAGCATCTTTGCAACCATATCATCGGGAATGTCAACAGTATAAAAGTTGCCTTTGTTTTTCAGCTCTTTAAAGTCGCTCTTTGATTTTGCTTGATTCAAAGTTTCCAGTGTTTTCTTCCAGCCATCAATCACATTAGCCATGCGCTCATCGCCTTGGCTTTCTGCGATCCACCCCTTAACCTCTGAGCGTGCTTTCTGCAGCGTCATTCCATTGCGAGAAAGAAGCGTTGCAGCGTGATATTCAGGTGATCCAGGCTCAAGCTCTTTACCTTGAAAAGCTCTAATTGGAGATGGCAGCACAGATGGATTGACAGCCATATATGACTTGGCGACATCTGGCGACTCTGCAAAATACAGTCCGTAGCCATAGGACTGATTGCCTTCACCAGTTCCAATCTTGCTGGCATCAAACCTGTCAACTTTGTGTGGCGACCCATGGTATGCCATCAGGTCCATTTTGACTGGCGTTCCCAGTTTGGTCATGGTGTCGAGCACCATCTCACCGGCTTTTGGCGCAAGCGCTTTGCCAGCCTTGACAGTACCAGCGACACCAGGGATCATGCCAACAGCAGCGCCACCAGCCTGCATTGCAGCTGTGCCGATGTTGCCTTGCTGTGCCGATGTGACAGCCTCGCCGCCCATGCGCGCAGCTTCTTGAGTCTGCAGGCCAGTTCCCAAAAATGGCACGATGTCAGCAATGCCGATGTTCATTGGCAAGTTGCTGCTTGGCCCACCAATCAAAGTCTGCGCGTTTTGGCGTGCCTTGTATCGGTCTATGCCAAACTTCTCAAAGCCAGCCTGCAAGAAGTCAGCCATGCGCTCACGCACGGTTGGGTCATAGTCGGTCATGGTCGGCTGACGCTGGCCACTGTAGCCATAGTCACCCATCTTGGTAGCACCGACCTCGGCCAACTGCACACCATCAACAGACGGCTCGGTGGCCACCGGCTCGGCAGGCATGTCAGGGAATTGCTGCGATGTCAGCACTGACAGATATTTGTCTTCAATCGGGCTGTAAGCCATTACTGATTCCCTTCAGACTTGTTGAGCAGGTCTTCAATGCGCTTCAATTCATTGAGCTTGTTTCTATCATTGCCGGCTTTTTTCTTGAGCGCTGGCAGTGTCTCGCGTGTGATCTGGCCATTGATCCACTCTTTTTTGCTGTACACATCATCAAGCTGCTTGCGTGCAGCCTTGGCCTCTTCGCTGTTGCGCTTCTTCTCAAGGTCTGTCTCAATTTGTGTCAGCACTTGACGCGGCGTGATCACCTTGCCGTCGCGCAGCGCTTGCGTTTGAATCTCAAGCGCATCAGCGCGCAGCCTTTGCAGTCGCTCAGACTCAACGCCCTTGGGGTCAATGACAGTCACCTGGCCAGGCATGGTTGGGATGCCGGCCAGCCGTGACAAGCCACGGTCAAGCTCTTGGCTGTCGCGTCGGTCTTCAGTGTTGAGCAGCTTGAGCGCACCGAGCGCTTGCTTGCCGTTGATGCCACCAGCGCCAACCCTTGACCAAATCTGATCAGCGCTGCTGATCGTGCCGTTGTAAATGCCGTTGATCAGGTTGAACTCAGCTTGAGCGTTGCCACCGTTGTTGGTGTCCATCAAGTCCTTGAGCACACCAAATGGCACAGCGCCTGGTGCTGATCTGGCCACGCCAGCGAGCTGGTTTGCCAGCGACTTGCGCTTGGGGTCACCGTCAGGCAGCGCATAAATCTGAGTCAGCAAGCTCACCGCTTGAGCTTCGCCAGCACGCTTTTCTTCAGCGCGCTTGGCATTCTGCGTGTCAATGACTTGGTTGTTGGCCAGCATGAAGTTAGCGACCACTACCTTTTTGTCTTCATAGTTCATGCCGGCAAAGACATCTTTCATCTTGCCAACATCACCGACGCGCAGCTTGGCCAAGCCCTGCTCAAAGTCAGTGCCAAACTCAGCGCTTGTCACAAAGCTCGACACCGCGCCAATGCGTGCGGCCTTGTACGCTGCTTCAAATTTATCACTGTATGTTTTTTGCAACGCTGGGTCGGTCATCAACAGCGCGCTGTTTTTGACTGTCTCACGGTACACATTGGCCAGGTCTTCAACCGAGCGCACGCCTTGTGTCTCAGGGTCAACCCAGTAGCCACGGGCAATTGACGCCTCAAGCAGTCGCACGCTGTTGTCGAAGTCTGCGTCAAACTTCACCAGGCGCTGGCGCTTTTGCAGCTTGATCTCTTCTTCAGCTGCCTTGGCCAGCACGGTGTTGCCCATGGTCGAGATGGTGGCGCGGAATTTCAGCGATGCCTCTGGGTCCACATTGGCCAAGCTGCGGCTGAAACCGTCCATCATCACACCGATCTGGTTCTTCACCTGCTCGGTTGTCGCGCCGCCCTGCTCAACCGCAGTCAGCAGCGTTGACAGTTTGGCACGCGCCTCGACCTCAAAATTGTTTGACACTTCAAACGCACGGGCCTTGCGCACAGCTGCGTCATACACATTGAATGTGCCACCCAGCTTCAGCGGCTCGGTGTTGCCCTCACGCGCAGCGCGCAGCTGTGCGTCGGTGATCGGGTTGTCGGCCACATACTGCATGCCAGCCTGCTGCGCTGACTCTTTGGCAATGCCAAACAGCGTGCTGCTCAAGCGGTCGAGCTGCTGGGTCAGGGTCTGTTGGTAGTTGGCTGCGGCCTTCATGCCGACATAGTCCACCTGTGGTGCGTTGACCTGTGGCAAGACCGCGCCAGGAATGCCGACATTCTCAACGCGCCCAGATTGAAGTAATGGTAAGTCTGCCATGTGTTAACTCGCAAATGGGTTTTTAACGGTCTTGGCAAATTCAAGCGCGCCTGTTGTCAGTGTAGCGCCAGCAAGTAATCCACCACTCTTGACAGCAAACTCACCAGCCAAACGCATCTGCTTGGCCTGTGTCTCTGCTGCATTCATTGTCAGCTCTTTCTGCTCCTTGGCTGCGAGCACCATGGCAGAGGCATCTTCAAAACCCAGCAAACGGGCCGTCAGAGCGTTCAAATTGGTCACACCCACATCTCGGTATGTCGCGGCCACATTCTCGGTCTGCACGCCCGCTGCAGACCCCTCGCTGTAGACGATGCCGTTGGCAGCAGCGCGTGCTCGCACAGCAGCGTTGGCGCGCTCCATGTTGCGCAGCAATGTGTTGCCGGCAATGGTGTAGTTGACCGCCTGCATCTCGGCTTGCTTGAGCTTGCGGCCAGCCTGAATGTTTGCATACTTCTCATCTTGGTCGGCTCTGATCTGCGCCAGGCGCAGCGTGTCAGCAGCCTGCACCTCGTACAAACCCTGAGTGTAGTAAGCCGCAGCCTTTTGTGACTCGGCCTTGGCCATGTCTGTCAACAGCGCAGCGTAGGGTGCAGCCGCTCCAACACCACCTTGCACAGCTGTAAACAGTTTGCCACCAGTCTCAAGAAGACCGGTCCAGTCAAAGGTCGAGTTACCTGCGGGGCTCCATCCACCACCAGCGTCAATGTTGTCCATATCGTCCATCATGTACCCCCAGACACAGCGACCTTGTACTCAAGGCCAAGCAGCGTCATCTTCAAAGGCAGCGACTGCGACACCTCAACCGCAGCCTCACGCGAATAACCCAGCACACCGTTCACACGCTTGATGCCGGTGAACTCTGGTTCAGGGTCATCAAGCAGCGGGTTGTCAAAAGTGCGGAATGGCACTGGGTTGTTGTTCAAGCTCAAGTGCTGGGTGTCATCCACCACAGCGTTGATCTCAGTGATGCGCTTCTTGAATGCCAGGCGCGTGCCAGTCTGCAGCTTGATCTCGACCGGCATTGTCTTGGCATACACAGTGAATGGCAGACCCACCTCATAGCTGGTTGAGCTGGCGCGGTCAAATGTCACCGACCCGCTGCTCACAGTCTCATTGCTCTGTGGCACACCATCGCAAATAACATTGAGCGCTTTGCCCTCATGTGGCAGGCTTGACTTGCTGGCAGCAGCGCCGCCAACAAACGCGCAGTCTGTGAAATAGCTGTACCCAAACAGCTCGACAAAGTAGCGCGCAGTGCCGTTGAATGTGCGCTTGACCACGGTGTAAATGTCAGTGACATCAATGGCCACATCTTTGAACTCACCGTCAGTGATGAACTCAGATGGCGCTGTGATCTGCTGCGAACGCATGATGCTGAAGACAGCCATTGTGCCGTCATCGGCATTGGTCATCATCAGCAAGTCACCCTCGTCGGTGCTTGTGCCGCGACGCAGCGCGATGCGGCTTGGCGTCTTGAGCAGGTGGCCAGACAGCAGCGAGATGCGCTGTGTCACATAAGTCAGCTGACTGTCAGAAAACAAGAACTCGTTGACTGACTTGCCCTGGCGCTGCACATACACCGAGCCGGACTCAAGCGACTGCACGCGAATGCCAGGCTTTGTGCCATTGCGCGACACAGCCTTGAATGTCAGCGTCAGCGGGGTGATTGGGTCAGTGCCAGACTGCGGCACATAAAACTCGCCACCGGTTGTGAACACTTGCAAGTCGCGGCCACTGATCATGTCAACAATGACATTGAGCTGCGATGTGTCAAGCGTCGCCTCAACAGCATCATCATCAAGCGACTGCGT
>JACCDK010519732.1_pt1 | contig 10850 bp, 8 predicted proteins | sample 7445871 | NCBI WGS metagenome assembly JACCDK01 (sample SAMN15323436, study PRJNA562643) | freshwater metagenome | isolation source: river surface water | place: USA:Blue River Watershed | collected 2017-08-15
TATGCAGTGCTCATACTCGCGATTTACTTCAAGTACGGCCAGGAGATTCTTGCATGAAGGCTTCCCATAGTGATCAGCAAGCAATCCTTGAAGTTCAGCGCCTTGACGACCAATTAGCATCTCTGGCCCAACGCGAGGCAACTCTTCCTGAGTCAACCGCTCTCAACACTGTAGTGATTAAGCGAAATAATGTGCGCGACCTTCGAATTGCTGCAGAGACAGAGCGCACCGACGTTAAGCGCGAACTCTCTCGCGCTGAGGGTGATGTCGAGCAAATTGTTACTCGCATTCAACGCGATGAAGCTCGCCTCAACTCTGGTACTGGAACACCAAAAGAGTTAGAGCAGACCCAGCACGAGCTTGTCACGCTCGGTCTTCGCCGTGCAGAGCTGGAAGAAGCTGAATTAACCATCATGGTCCAGGTTGAAGGCATCACCAACCGCATCAACGAACTTACTTCAGAGGAAGAACGTCTCAACTCTGAGATTGCAGATCTTGAAATCAAGCGTGAAAATGCGATGACTATCATTATTAATGAGCGCACAGCAGTGGCAGAGAAGCGAGCAGCCATCATCGCTCCTATCGCAGAGGATTTAAAGGCGCTCTATCTCAAAGTCGCAGCTGATAACAACGGAAATGGCGCGGCCATGTTGGTCGGCAATGAATGTAAAGGCTGCCGACTTACAATCAACACCACTGAGGTGGGCCGCATTGCGACTTTGCCTGCTGAAGAAGTAGTGCGTTGCGAGCAATGTCGATGCATCTTGGTGCGTGAGTAAGAAGTAATGGCACGCAATTTTCGACTGACTGCAGATGGCGGTTCTCGAGGCAATCCCGGTCCAGCCGGATATGGCGCGGTAGTCACTGAGAACGGCAAGATTATTGCCGAGCTCTATGACGTCGTTGGTGTTGCTACCAACAATGTTGCCGAATATAGCGGACTCCTTGCCGGCTTAACTCACATTCATCAACTTGATGCTGAAGCAACAGTTGAAGTCGCTATGGATTCAAAGTTGGTTGTTGAACAGATGTCTGGGCGCTGGCAGATTAAGCATGCAGATATGCGCGTGCTTGCCAAGCGATGTCGCGATGCTCACAACCCATCATTGGTTACATATAGTTGGATTCCGCGAGATGAAAACTCGCATGCAGATCGTTTGGCAAATAAAGCACTCGATGGTGGAGCAGCAAATGAGCCAATTGAGGTAAGGCAAGAGAACCTACTCACTGATCGCCTTCGCAGTAGCGAAGTACCAACCACTATTTACTTCGTTCGCCATGGCGAAACAATCCTCACTCCGACTCGTAAATTCTCGGGCACCGGCGCTCTTGATCCAGAACTCACTGCAGATGGTCTGGCCCAAGCTGAGCGAGTTGCAGCAGAAGTTGCAAAGCTAGAGCCAGATTTCTTGATTTCATCACCACTCAAGCGAGCACGGCAGACTGCTGATGCAATCGCTCGCACTACTGGATTGACCGTCATCGACGATACAGATTGGTATGAACTCTCTTTTGGGTCATGGGATGGAAAATCAATTGAAGAGGTAAAGGCTGAAACTCCTGAGGATTATCAGGCGTGGGTTAACTCCTCTTCGCATCGCCCGGGTGGCGGAGAGTCATACGATGAAGCAGCAGTTCGTATTGATGCAGCGATGGAGAAAGTGCTCCACCTCTATCCTGGCAAGAAGGTTGTTGTTGTAACCCACAACGGAGTAATTAAGTCGGCTGCGAATTTAGCTATCGGTGGCCCAAACGATGGTGTCTTCCATATGGATGCAACACCATGTTCGATCTCAAGTGTTTCATTGTGGCCATCAGATGGCCTACGCGCCCTTCGCTCATTTAACGAACGTGGACATCACCGCTAAAGAAAGAGTTCGCTGACCTTCTTGATATCAGCGCTACATGTCGGAAGTCGATAGCCAATAAAGTTTGTATTCTGTTCATCGATGGTGCGAGCGGCATCCATCACAAAACCATCCCATTCAAATCCGGTGGTGGTATGAGCATCTTCAATCAAAGTGATGTCATAGCCGCGTTCTAAGGCTGACATCGCTGTGTGGCGCACACAGTTATTGGTCTCAGCACCACAGATGTAGAGATGGCTGATTTTGAGTGATGCGAGAACTTCTTCAAAGTTAGTCTCAACAAATGTGCTGCGAAACTTCTTCTCAATAATCGGCTCATTTGGAAGAGGCACGAGCTCAGGAACAATCTGCCAGCCATCAGATCCAATTGGAAGTTCTTCCTCTGAGTGGCGCACCCAAATCACAGGAATTGATGCTGTGCGGGCTTTCTCAACTGCAGCGGCCATCTTTGCGACTTTTTCATCGCGTAAATATGCCTCTTTAACGACGTTGACCTGCACATCTATAACAACTAGTGCTGATTCTCCGCGTTCAACTTTGTTGATAGCCATGGCTCAAGAGTAGAGGAATTACCCTCGTAAGTAATCAACAATTGCTTGGTGATCTTTGACAAGGCCCTTATATTCAATGGTCTCAGGGGAGTAGCTGGCAAGGGTCTCGGCAAAGAGTGCCGAACTTTCCGGATCGCTCTTTATCCAATGCAAAGGTTCAGCCCGGTTGCGGATGGTGAAATACATAAACTCACCAACCTTCGCTCTCGTCAATGTTTGGCGTTCGGTACGCCACCAGTAATCCGCGGGTGCTGCTGGCTCGTGAATAGAGGTTGGTTGATGCAAATGTTCAGTGCTATGAAGCGACCAATTCTTACGCCAAACAGGACGATCGACGGTGACCTTATCGAAAGTTGCTGTCATATATGGAGCAAGAGCAGTGGCATAACCAGGAACTGGGGTGTGAACCGCATCCATTCCTTTTCCGATTTTCTCGGATAACTTCCACCGTGAAGGGAAGATGACTGCGCCAGCAACTATTTTCCACTCACCATCTTCGCGGGCGAGTACAACAAGATCCTCAGCGATGATTGAGGCCAACTGCAGCAGCACATCGTTAGAGTTCAATGAGATTGTTGTATCGGTCGGAAGATATGTGATGGTATTTGAGGTAAATATGTAATCACGATCGTGGAATTCTTTGAGGTTTTCAACGATACGTTCTACGAGTTCGGCGATTGCGGCCTTATATCCAGGCAGTTCTTGGTAGACAATCTCCCGAGCTGATTCGATCAGTTGTTGTCGCTCAATAATCTGCGCTGATAGATCCTCGCCCGCTTCTAACCACTGAGAAATCTCGAGGGAGCGAAGCCCCATATTGAGGCGAAATGGCTTGCCATCGCTCGGAGGCGGATAGATAAAGGTGGCGGCCATAAACGTAGTATCGCCGAGCGTGCGAGGAAGTCGAGCCAGCTGCGCCAGGGCAGGCGGGGTAATTACGCAACACTTTTGTTGCGTAATTCGCCTCGATGTATTACCCTCAGATTTATGAGCGAACGACGCTCTGCACAGATCTTAGAAATGGCTATCTCTTCCATGATTTCACGCAATAAAGCACGCAAGCTCTCCCTCCTAGCCTTGGTTACAGCCCTGGGGGCGAGCCTGCTCACCGGGTGTTCATCGTCAGGCGAACAGGCCGCTGATGTTCAGGAGCTGATCATCTACTCAGGGCGCTCGGAAGAGTTCATCGCCCCATTCTTTGCCGAGTGGGAGGCGCAGTCAGGGATCAAACTCAATATCCGTTATGGCGATTCAGCTGAACTAGCGGCTCAGATTCTCGAAGAGGGAGAGAACTCACCTGCAGATCTCTTCTTGTCACAAGATGCTGGCGCACTAGGCGCGGTAGCAGCAGCCAATCTCTTCACCACACTTCCAGATGATGTGGCCACCACAATCCCTGCCAACTACGTAGCCGCAAATCGCGAATGGGTCGGTGTTACCGGACGCGCTCGAGTATATGCATATAGCCCATCGCTTTCGACGCTACCGCAGAGCGTTACTGAACTGACCGCACCTGCCTATAAGGGAATTCTTGGAATTGCACCAAGCAACGCTTCTTTCCAAGCATTTGTCACTGCCCTCATTAATGAGGCAGGTACTGCAGCAGCAGAGAAATGGCTTAAGGGATTGAAATCAAATGATGTCAAGATCTTTGCAAAGAACAGTGCAATTGTGGAAGCAATCGATAAAGGTGAGATCAAGATTGGCTTAGTAAACCATTACTATCTCTGGGAAGTTTCAGAATCCTTAGGGCGAGAAATTAACGTTAAGAATGGCTTCTTCCGTACTGGCGATATTGGAAATCTCATCAACGTCTCAGGAGCCGGAGTTCTCGCCTCAAGCAAGAAGTATTCAGCTGCTGAAGATCTCATCAACTTCTTAACTTCAAGTAAGGTTCAAGAAGATTTTGTCAGCAAGACACATGAATACTCACTCTTAGAGGGATCCAGTGCTCCGGAAGGACTTCCATCCATGGCAGAAATCGGCGCTCCAGCAATCGATCTCCAGGCGCTTAAGAATGTAAAGGCCACCCAAGATCTTCTGATTAAGGTTGGATTGCTCTAAGAAATGCCAACAGCTTTAGATCAATTTCACCCAGCTGCGCCTTCGGTTCACCGCCGAGGGCGCAATTGGCGTGTAATTGGGCTTCAGCTAGCAACAATCTGTGTCCTTGTTTTTACGCTTATTCCCCTTATTTATCTCGGTATCAGAGCTTTAGAGAAGCCCGCTCCAGAGATTCTCGATCTTCTCTTTCGTGCCAAAACGCTCGAGGTGATTAGCACTACGACTCTCCTCGTTCTCATTGTTGTCACCGTAAATGTCATTCTTGGCACCATTCTTGCCAATGGTCTCTTTTTTGTTCAGTTACCGCTTGCTCGTTTTCTCATCATTCCAGCGATACTTCCGCTAGCGATACCGTCATATGTATTTACCTATACCTGGCTTGCAATCGTGCCATCTCTCTCAGGTCTTTTTGCCTCAGCATTTATCTTGATTCTGACAACAATGCCATATGTAGTGCTAGCAAACTTAGTTGGACTGCGCCGGATTGATACTGGTTTAATCGAGGTTGCTCAAACTCTAGGTCTGACACGAATCCAAATCTTCTTGCGTATCGTCTTACCTCAGACCAGGCTCAACATCAGCGCCGGCGCTCTCCTTACCGGCCTCTATGTGATGAGCGACTTTGGAGCTGTCTCGCTCTTGAATACAGAGACTTTAACGGTCTCAATTCAGAACATGTATAAAGCTTCTTACGATCGAAGCGCTGCCGCGGTCATCTCGTTGATCTTGGTACTTGCCTCTATCGCCTTTATTTTTATGGAAGAAAAATTCAAAGGTAAGGGCGTCAGTAACGCAATTGCCAGAAGTTATTCAGTGAAGAATCTATTGATTGATAAAGCTTCCTATTCCATCTCTGTTTTACTTCTTCTGGTGAGCTATGTTGCTCTCGCTGTTATCGCACCAATCTATGTGCTCGTGAGTAGATTTATAGGAAATCCAGAATCAATCGAGTACGCAGATCTATTCAGCGCAGCTATTTCTACAATCTCCGTTGCAGGCCTAGGTGCGATTATCGCTCTCTTGCTCTCGGTACCTATAGCAATTCTGAGTTCACAATCTTCGAGTCGAATCGCCCGTGGGGCTGAGAGAGTTGTCCTAATCAGCCATGCGTTACCTGGAGTTGTTATCGGGTTGGCATTGGTCTCGCTTGGTTCAAAGATCAGCGCTCTCTATCAAACTACGCTGCTATTGGCCTTTGCCTACTCATTACTTTTCCTCGCTAAGTCTGTTGCATCAACCACCGCCTCTTTAGCGCAGGTTCCCGCAGTTCTTAAGGATGTCGCTGCCTCTCTTGGAAAAAGTAAGCTGAAGGTGACGACCCTTGTCACCATGCCGATGGCTCTTCCTGGGATTGGATTGGGCGCTTTATTAGTTTTCCTCACAGCAATGAAAGAACTTCCGGCGACTTTGATGCTGCGCCCTACCGGAATGGAAACTCTGGCAACGCAGATTTGGAGCTTCGCCTCAATTAATCGATTTAATGAGGCGGCGCCATATGCATTACTCTTGGTTTTAATCGCAGCGATTCCAACATTCTTACTCAGTCTTCCGGAGCGGCTGGAATCGAAAGATCACAAGATTGAGATTGGGGGATAGCTGATGTCTTCATTAGAAATTTCCCATCTCGAAGTCTCCTTCGGCAGCAAGAAGGTCATCAACGATCTCTCGCTCTCTCTCGGTCAAGGAGAGATTGCCGCACTACTCGGCCCTTCTGGCTGCGGCAAGACAACATTGCTTCGCTCCATCGCAGGGCTCATTCAGCCAACGTCAGGCACCATTCGCTTTGGCTCCCAGTTAGTGGGGCTCTCTTCCGTTGTGCTGCCACCTCATCGCCGTGGAATTGGTTATGTGCCACAACAAGGCGCACTCTTTCCACATTTGAGCGTTGCCAAGAACATCGCCTTTGGTCTCGATAAGAAAATTCACAGCAAAGAAGAGATCCGCCAGATCGTTACTGAAATGCTCGAATTGATTTCTATGCGTGGCTATGAAGAGAGTCGACCATCAGAAATCTCTGGTGGACAGCAGACTCGCGTTGCTCTTGCTCGCGCTCTCGCGGTAAAGCCGAAGATGGTCTTACTCGATGAGCCATTCTCAGCCCTTGATGCACAGTTACGAAATGAACTTCGTGGCGATGTTGTATCTCTCCTGCGCTCTGCTGGAACCACAGCGATTCTTGTGACCCACGATAGAGAAGAGGCGTTGGTCTCCTCCGATCGAGTGGTCTTGATGCAAGCGGGAAAGATTGCCCAGCATGGAACACCAGAAGAGGTCTATGAGAATCCATCGTCGCCATCGATTGCCATCAGCACAGGTGATGCTTTAATTCTCGATGGCGTGCGATATTCAGATGGATCTACCTCTTATGCAGTTCACCCGATTGACGCAAAGAATCAAGTAGGTCAAGCGGGAGATGTTGTCATTCGCCCAGAGGAGTTACAACTACTCTCAGCACCCACCGCTAAATCCGTGGGTGGCGTCATCACCAATATCGATTATTACGGACATGATGCAGTTCTTGAAGTTCAATTAGATGGCACCGTAAAGAAGATTAGCGCCCGAATTGCAGCGCCAGTTGATTTTGTTGTGGGAAGCAAAGTATTTGTTGAACATAACGGTCCAATTAGATTCTTTGCCAAGAACTAGAGATTAAGCAACCTTCTTCTCTCTATGGGAAGTTTCTATTCGCTGGCCAAAGTAAGAAGCACCGATAATCAGCACAGCTCCAACAAAACCCAATAGCGCTAGGCTCTCTCCACCGATTGAGATACCGACTACTACCGCCCAGACCGGCTCTGTTCCGAGTAGCAAGCTTGCCCGGGATGAAGATGTGCGGCGAATCGCCCAGAGCGTGACTAAGAATGCAAAGGCGCCACAGAGCAGGCTCAAGAATGCAAGATTTACCCATAGACCAAAGGTGAAATTACCAATCGCCTCAGGTAATTCAGGAGCGGCAATCGTTGTGTAAATCACGCAACAGGTAAGGCTCTGTAGCAGAGTGATGTTGACTGAGCTATAACTCTTTGCGGCAGTTAAATGCCCCATCGCCGTTACATGGATCGCGCGAATAAGCGCTGCGGCTAGCATCAGCCAGTCGCCAACACCGGGAACGGCAAAACCCTTATCTGAGACAAGTAAGGCCACGCCAACAACAGCTACGACAGTTGCTACAAAAAATGGGCGCGGAAGCCAATTCTTTGAGGCGATAGATTCGAAAATTGGTGTGAAGATAATCGCCAAGCTAATGATTAATCCCGCGTTGGTCGCCGATGTTCTAGATACGCCAGCGGTTTCACAGAAGAGAATGAGTGCTTGCGAAGAGCCTAGTCCAATGCCGAGAACCCACTCTGGGCGCTGAAAACTATCTCGCTTGAATAGCCAAATCATCGACATTGCTAATGAGGTCGAGATAAAGCGAAGGCTAAGTACTGCGATGACAGGTGCATGCTCAGTTAAAGTCTTGGCCGAGAGATAGCTCGCACCCCAGAGGGCGGCCACTAGCAGCAGAGCTAAATCAACCTCGCGGCTCCGTAACTTCGCTCCAAAAGACATCTGCGCACCATACCCGCATTGGCAGGCATGGCGCGCAGATTTAAGCGTCTAATTAATGACTATGCGAGATCGAATCGATCGGCGTTCATCACCTTGGTCCATACTGCGACAAAATCCTTCACAAACTTCTCGCAGTTATCATCCTGCGCATAAACCTCAGCATATGCACGCAAGATTGAGTTAGAACCGAAGACGAGATCGGCGCGAGTTGCAGTGAACTTAACCTCTCCTGTCTTGCGGTTACGAAGGTTGTAGAGGTTAGACCCTGCTGGCTCCCAGACATATGTCATATCTGTGAGATTGACGAAGAAGTCATTGGTGAGTGCGCCAACACGATCTGTGAAGACTCCGTTCTTGCTTCCACCGAAGTTAGTGCCAAGCACTCGCATTCCACCGAGAAGGACTGTCATCTCTGGCGCTGTAAGTCCCATCAACTGTGCGCGGTCGAGCAGAAGCTCTTCCGGTGTCACTGCGTAATCCTGCTGGAGGTAATTACGGAAGCCATCATGAATTGGCTCGAGAACAGCAAACGAAGCAACATCTGTCTGCTCCTGTGTTGCATCGCCGCGACCAGGTGCAAATGGAACTGTGATTGAAACTCCAGCTTCCTTTGCGGCCTTTTCAATACCAACATTTCCTGCGAGAACAATGACATCTGCAATAGATGCGCCAGCAGATTGTGCGATTGGCTCGAGGATCGAGAGAACACGAGAGAGTCGAGCTGGTTCGTTACCAGCCCAATTCTTCTGTGGCTCAAGGCGAATACGTGCACCATTGGCACCACCGCGATTATCTGAACCACGGAAGGTACGAGCGCTATCCCATGCTGTTGCAACAAGTTCAGCAACGGTTAAATCTGTCGCAGCAATTTTCGCCTTAACATCTTGAACGTTGTACTTAGTTGTTCCAGCAGGAATTGGATCCTGCCAAATAAGATCTTCGGCCGGCACATCAGGACCGTAGTAACGACTCTTTGGTCCAAGATCGCGGTGGGTGAGTTTGAACCAAGCGCGTGCAAAGACTTCACTGAAGTAAGCCTGGTCTGCTGCGAACTTCTCTGAGATTGCACGATAAGCAGGGTCGACCTTCATCGCCATATCCGCATCGGTCATCATTGGGTTGTAACGCTTTGATGGATCCTCTACATCAACCGGCTTATCTTCTTCCTTGATGTTGATTGGTTCCCATTGATTAGCGCCAGCAGGTGACTTTGTGAGCTGCCATTCATAACCCAAGAGAAGCTTGAAATAACCGTTATCCCATTGAGTTGGGTTTGTGGTCCATGCGCCTTCGAGGCCTGAAGTGACTGTGTCACGCCCAATTGCGCGAGTGGTGTGGTTGACCCAACCGAGGCCAGCCTCTTCAATCGGAGCACCTTCTGGAGCAGGACCGAGGTTTGATGCCTTGCCATTTCCATGTGCCTTACCCACTGTATGGCCACCTGCGGTGAGTGCAACTGTCTCTTCATCGTTCATCGCCATACGCGCGAATGTTTCGCGCACATGAGCTGCTGTACGAAGTGGATCTGGATTTCCATTAACGCCTTCTGGGTTAACGTAGATCAGGCCCATGTGAACTGCAGCTAACGGATTTTCAAGAGTGGTTGCATCGTTGAGGTCTGCATAACGATTCTCAGAAGGTGCAAGGAACTCTGTCTCGCTACCCCAATAAATATCAATCTCTGGGGCCCAAATATCAGCGCGTCCAAAAGCGAATCCATAAGTCTTAAGACCCATTGATTCATAAGCGATAGTTCCGGCATATGCCAAGAGATCTGCCCAGCTAACTTTATTGCCGTACTTCTTCTTAATTGGCCAGAGCAGACGACGAGCCTTATCAAGGTTGCCGTTATCAGGCCACGAGTTCAATGGCGCAAATCGCTGGTTGCCCGTTCCGGCTCCACCACGTCCATCTGCAACGCGATATGAACCGGCTGCGTGCCAGGTAAGGCGGATAAAGAGTCCACCGTAGTGACCCCAATCGGCTGGCCACCAATCTTGTGAATCTGTCATCAACGCATGAAGATCTTTCTTTAGCGCTGGAATATCAAGCTTTTGCAACTCTTGGTGATAATCGAAATCAACACCAAGGGGATTGGTCTTGGAATCATGCTGATGCAGAATGTCGAGATTGAGGGCGTTCGGCCAAAAGTTGATATTGGTCGCACCGGTTGTTGTCATCGCACCATGTGCAACAGGGCACTTGCCAGTTTCTTGCATCTGATATTCCTCCGCAATCGTTGAAGCTATGTTGTGAGTTTAACGGGGTATCCCGATGGTTTCCTCTTGAGATTTAGTTGAAATTTCAACTAAATTGCTCTATGGTTCACCTATGCCACATCAATGTGGCAATACGGATTTCTCATCAATCGCCGTCTAAACAAAGGAAAAAAATGTCAGTTCTCTCAACCCTCCCAGCAGGTACATACACAATCGATGCTTCACATAGCCGCGTGGGCTTTAGCGCCCGCCATGCAATGGTGACCAAAGTTCGTGGATCATTTAACGACTACTCAGGTTCAGCCGTTGTTGCAGATGGCGCCGCTTCTATCACCATTGAGATCTCAGCTGCCTCAATCGACACACGTAGCGCAGATCGTGACGGCCACTTGCAGTCACCGGATTTCTTCGATGTCGCTAACTTCCCAAAGATCACCTTCAAGTCAACATCTGTTAAGGATGGCGGCGCAGGACTCGTGGTTGATGGAGAACTCACAATCAAGGATGTAACAAAGCCTTTGACAATTGAGTTCGAGTACACAGGTACAGCGAAGGATCCATTCGGCAACGACCGCTTTGGTTTCGAAGGCGAGTCA
>JACCDK010192099.1_pt1 | contig 10849 bp, 10 predicted proteins | sample 7445871 | NCBI WGS metagenome assembly JACCDK01 (sample SAMN15323436, study PRJNA562643) | freshwater metagenome | isolation source: river surface water | place: USA:Blue River Watershed | collected 2017-08-15
ATTACTCTTTGACGGAACCGGTCATGCCAGACACGTAGTACTCAACAAAGAATGAATAGATAAAGGCCACAGGCAAAGAGCCAAACAGCGCGCCTGCCATGAGGGCACCCCAGTGATACACATCGCCTTCAACCAATTCGGTGACAACACCCACAGGCACTGTTTTCACTTCACTGGAGGAGATGAAGGTGAGGGCGTAAATGAATTCATTCCAAGACAAGGTGAAGGCAAAAATGCCAGCAGAGATCAGGCCTGGAACAGACAAAGGCAAAATAATTTTGATCAAAATTTCCCATCGATTGGCCCCGTCAATCATGGCGCACTCTTCCAATTCAAATGGAATGGAACGGAAGTAACCCATGAGCAACCAAGTGCAAAACGGAATGAGGAAGGTGGGGTAGGTCAGGATCAGAGCCAAGCGTGTGTCAAACAAACCCAGCTGGAAAATGACCGAGGCCAAAGGAATGAACAAGATCGAGGGTGGCACCAAATAGGCCAAGAAAATAGCCAAGCCTGTTTGTTTGGCACCCTTGAAGCGCAGACGTTCAATGGCGTACGCGGCTAGTACCGAAGCAAACAAAGAGAAGAACGTAGAGGTGACAGACACCACCACGGTATTCCACATCCATTGGGGATATTCGGTACGGAACAGCAGCTTTTCAATGTGCGCCATGGTCGGCGAAATGATCCAGAACGGATTGCCATCGCGCGACAGCAATTCATTGTCCGGCTTGAAGGTGGTGATGCCCATCCAATAGAACGGGAAGAGCAGAACGAACAAGAACAAGCCCAGTGGCAAATAAGTCTTGAGAAGTTTGGTCGAGGTCGTGTCCAAATAGGACATGCCGACGTTGTCTTGAGTGTCTTTGCTCATTTGTCGCTGCCGCCTTGTTGCCATGCACGGCGTTGAAGTCCGAAGTAACTGAAAAGAATGGCAGCCAATAAGAATGGCACCATGGCGATGGCGATGGCAGCACCTTCACCCAAGGCACCACCCGGAATGGCGCGCTGGAATGACAGGGTGGCCATCAAGTGGGTTGCATTGAGCGGCCCGCCTCGGGTGATCACATAGATCAACTGGAAGTCGGTGAAGGTAAACAGCACAGAAAATGTCATGGTGACCGCAATGATGGGGGTCAGCAAAGGCAATGTAACGTGCCAGAACTGCTGCCAGGGTGTTGCACCATCGATGGCAGAAGCTTCGTAATAGGAGGGCGAAATGGTTTGCAGTCCGGCCAACAAAGTGATGGCGACAAAGGGCACGCCGCGCCAAACGTTGGCAGAAAGTGTGGCCAATCGGGCATTCCAAGGCGTTCCCAAGAAATCGATGTAAGCATCAATCCATCCCATCTTCATCAGCATCCAGCTGATGATGGAGAACTGCGAATCAAAAATCCACCAGAACGCAATGGCCGAAAGGGCGGTTGGCACGATGTAGGGCAACAAAATAACAGCGCGGAAAAACGACTTGAAGCGGATATTCTTGTTCAGCAATAAAGCCAACCACAAGCCCAAGAAAAACTTTAAGACGCTGGCCACTGTGGTGTAAAACATCGTATTGAACAGGGCCAACTGGGTAACGCTGTCGCCCAGTAAGAAGATGTAATTTTCTAGGCCAATCCATTCGCCGCCACGGCCAATTTTGGTGTCGGTAAAACCCAGCCAAACACCCAGGCCGAGAGGATAGGTCAGAAACAGCAGCAACAAAAGTGTTGCTGGCAACATGAAGATGAAGCCGAGCACATTGCGGCTGTTCTGAATTCTCTCGATCAAGGGTGTCATGGGGTCTTTTCAGTGATGAAAATGGATCAAACTTTGTAGTAACGCTCTGCACGTTTCTGTGCGCGTTCTGCAGCTTCTTTCGGTGTTTTAGAACCGCTAGCAGCTTCAGCCACCATGTTGACCACAATGAAGTCGGCGCCTGCACCAGCAGAGGCGTAACCTAGCTTGCCTGCATAACCTGCGGGACGCATGTTTTTGACAGGATCGCGATACGCTGTGTGCTTTGGATCGGATGTCCAAATGGCTGACTTTGTGTAGAAGTCGAGTGGTGGCGCGATGTAACCACCAGCTGCTGTCAACCATGGGTCGAATTGCTCTTTTTCCATCATGAAGCGCAAGAACTCTTTCGCTGCATTGGGGTACTTGGTGTACTTCATGACCATTTGGTTGAAGAACAAGTGCGACTCTGTGGGGGTGCCCACAGGGCCAACTGGGTAAGGTGCATGGTGCACGTCTGCATTCAATGCGCGCACTTTTTCATCGGGTGATGTTTTAGTGGCGTAGTAAATAGAGATGCCGTTGTTGGTCAAGCTAATTTGGCCATCCAAGAACGCTTTGTTGTTGTTGGGGTCGAGCCAAGACAATGTGCCAGGAATGAACTGGGCATACATTTCTTTCGCGTATTCCAAAGCCTTGATGGTTTCGGGGCTGTCAATGACCACCTTATTGTTGGCGTCAACCAGTTTGCCGCCGAAAGCCCACAAGAGCCAATTGCACCAGAGGCCATCGCCTGTGGCATTGCCCAATGCAAAACCAGCAGGTGTGCCTTTTTCCTTGAGTGCCTTGAGCAGCTTCATGAAGCCATCAGTGTCTTTGGGGAAAGTGTCAAAGCCAGCAGCTTTAACATGGCTTTGACGATAGACCAACATGGCACCAGCAGCGCCCAGAGGGACACCAATCCATTTTTTGCCATCGGGCTTGAGGTAGGCATGGCAAGCAGGGAAGAAGCCACCGTATTTTTTGCCCAAGTATTCGCACAAGTCGGAGACGTCCAGCAATTTTTCTGGATACAGGTTGGCATCGTCATTGGTGGACAAGATAATGTCGGGGCCAGCGCCGGTGTTGGCGGCAACCGCGGCCTTGGGGCGCACGTCTTCCCAACCTTCGTTGTCTACGCGAACTTCTACGCCTGTTGCTTCTGTGAATTTCTTCACATTGGCCATGTAAGCGTCAATGTCGCCTTGCACAAATCGGCTCCAGCGCAAAACACGCAGCTTGGCACCTTTTTCAGGTTTGAAGCTCATGTTTTGTGCATGTGCCGCAGGGCTGACCGCCATAGCGCCCATGCCCAGTGTGGTGGAAGCTGCCGCAACGCCGGCTGAGCTTTCCAGAAAGTCGCGTCGATTCAGTTTTGTCATGAAATGTCTCCTGTGTGAGTGGTTTAGCGACGAGAAAGAAACGAAAAAATTTGTATCGTGAAACAGTAAATGTTTAAGCCACCAGGCGTTTGCCTGAGGCTGCATCAAACACATGCGCACGGGCCATGTCGGGTTGCAAATTGATGGTGCTGCCCAATTGGAAGTCGTGACGCTCGCGGAAGACGGCTGAAAACTCAACCCCTTCGTGGCGGCAGGCCACAAAGGTATCCATCCCTGTGGGCTCCATCACTGCGACATGAGCCGTGATGCCACCGCTGTCAACCAAAGTGAGGTGTTCTGGGCGAGTGCCAAAGACAACGGGTTGGCCATGCTGACCCTTGACGGCATGAGGCAAGTCGAGCTTTAAACCATCTTGCAATTCAACTTGGCACTGACCACCATTGACCAATAACTTGCCTGGCAAGAAGTTCATGGCAGGAGAGCCAATGAAGCCCGCCACAAATTGGTTGGCTGGCAAATCGTACAGTTCGAGAGGCGAACCTGTTTGCTCAATGCGGCCATCGCGCATCACCACAATTTGATCGCCCATGGTCATGGCTTCGATTTGATCGTGTGTGACGTAAATGGAGGTGGTTTGCAAGCGCTGGTGCAATTCTTTGATTTCGCTGCGCATGGCTACGCGCAGTTTGGCATCGAGGTTGGAGAGTGGCTCGTCAAACAAAAAGACTTGGGGATCGCGAACAATGGCACGGCCCATGGCCACGCGTTGACGTTGACCGCCAGAGAGTTGGCGTGGGTAGCGATCGAGGAGGGCACCCAGTGCCAAGATGTCGGCAGCACGGGCTACCTTTTTATCAATTTCGTCTTGGGGGCGCTTCGCCAACATGAGTGAGAAGGCCATGTTTTCGCCCACTGTCATGTGGGGGTATAGCGCATAGTTTTGAAACACCATGGCGATGTCGCGCGCTTTGGGTGGGAGGTCGTTGACGCGATTGCTACCAATCAAAATTTCGCCATCGCTGACTTCTTCAAGACCCGCAATCATGCGAAGCAAAGTAGATTTACCGCAACCCGATGGACCTACCAATACGGTAAAAGATCCGTCTTTGATTTCGATGTCGACGCCGTGAAGGATGGGAACTTCGCCAAAATTCTTTTTGACGGATCGGATCGATACACTGGCCATTAGAGAATCCCTAAAAAAGCATGCTTGCAAACAACAGAGCAATTCAATTTGCCCTTATCAATTTGCAGTATCACACTCTTGTGAGATTTTTCTTATCCAAGATAACCCTAATTGGTCAGACCAAATTTAAAACAATATATAAAACTGTCAATTGGACTTGCCAATGATGTTTTGCATGCGCGCCAACATGGGTGTCACCACCGGGGTTGTGAGCATGGTGCTGCCTACGGCCATGAGCAGCAAAGCGGTGAATGTTTCAGAGCTGATAATTTGCTTGTCCAATAGGACATTTGCAAAAATGATCATGATCAGTGCCTTGGTTTGCAACAGCCAGCCAATCAGAGAAGCCTCACCTTTTTGCCATTTCAAAATTTTCCCAGCCCACTGAAGTCCCATTAGCTTTCCAGTCACAGAGGCGACAAGTAGAAGGGCTGCGGCCAAGAAGACGCTCCAGCCGCCCATTTCCCAATTGGTGCGCAGGCCTGTGCTTAAAAAGAAGACGGGCATCAAGACCAATAAAACATGATGTCTGAGGGTGTCCATTTGTTCTTGTTCAAACCAAGATGACTCAATGACGGCGCCGGCCATAAAAGAGCCCACCATGTAATGCAGGCCACACCAATCGGCGCCAAATGCACACACAATGAGCCAAATGAGGGCGGCGTACCAGCGGTCGCGCTGGGGCAACTTCGGCATCCATTTGCGAAGGCCATAGCTGACCAACGCAAAGGCTGCTAAAAAGACAACTTGTTTGCCCACACGTTCCCAGTCCATCAGGATGAGTGCCAAGACACCCCAAATCGCAATATCGTCCAAGCTGGCATAGCGCAGGATGCGTTGCCCTATGGGTTGGCGCAATATATTGAGTTGTTCCATGAACAAAATCAAGATGGGCAGAGCAGTGACAGCGCACGACATGGCCACGCCCATGGTGAATTGCCAAGGGCTTGCCTTTGGACCATACCAGCCAGTTCCCAGTACGCCAGATTGAATGACCAAGGCTGCCAAGGCGCCAAAGGCTAAGGGCACGCCCAAGGCCAAACCAGCCGTAATGCCACTTTCTTTTTTATGCTGCCAAGCCTGACTCAAATCTAGCTCAATGCCTGCAATGAACACAAACAACATCACCGCCCACCAAGCGACACCATTCAAGGATTGCACCACTTGTGGATTGAAAACAAACTTGTAGTATTCAGGGAATGCATTGCCCAAAATACCAGGGCCCAACACAATGCCCGTCAAAATTTGAACCACCACCAAGGGTGCAAAATATTGGGTACGGCCTAGTCGCCAAATGAGATAGGGCACCGTGAAGACAACTGCCATGGCAATCAAATAAATTTCGGTCGTGTTCATCATGGGGCGTTACAACGAGAGTGTTCTATCAAAGCGGTTTTTCGCATCAAACAATGATTAAGATTTTAGGTGAATCCACAAATGACCACTTCCAATGAGCCTTTACCCACCGGTCTAGCTGTTCGCCGATTTAAGGATCCAGCCTACGTTGAGTTGGCCCCAAATCTTCAAGCTCTGAGGGATCAAATAGACGACTTTGACCGTCAAATTGTGGCCTTGATGGCAGCGCGCGCCTTAAGAGTACGCGATGCGACCCGTTTTAAAAAGGACGCCTATCAAGTGTCTGCGCCTGCAAGACAAGCTGAAGTGTTCAAAAAAGTGCGAAACTTAGCATCAGCGCATGCAGACAATTTCCCAGGGTTCGAGGACATTGTTGAGTCAGCCTATCGAAGCTTGGTGGCGGGGTTCATTGCTGCAGAGCAATCATTGTTTTCTCAAACTGAAGAAGTGACATCATGAAGTCTTTGTTAAAAGTATTGTTAGGCGTGGCGTGTCTGGTTGGCATCAACACAGCTCAGGCCCAAACCCAAGCAAATTGGCCCACACGCCCCATCAAATTGGTGGTGCCTTATGGGCCAGGCTCTTCGCCCGATGTCATTGCGCGCATCATTTCTGAAAAATTATCAACACGTTTAGGCCAACCCGTCGTCATCGAAAACCGCATTGGCGCGGGTGGCAACACAGGCACGGGCTCTGTAGCCAAGGCTGCTGGCGATGGCTATACGTTTGTCATCAGCACCAATGGCCCCTTGGTCTACAACACAGTGTTGTACAAAAAACTCAGCTACGACCCCTTCACCGAATTGCGCCCCGTGGTGCTAGCAGGCGGCCAATCCAATGTGTGTGCTGTGCGCAGCGATACAGGCATCAACACCTTGTCGGACTTGGTCACAGCCATGCGCAACAAGCCCGGTCAGTTCAACTTTTCATCCACGGGTATTGGCAGCTTATCGCAGCTGGGTGTGGAATTGTTGAAAGTCAAAACAGACACCTTTGCCGTTCATATTCCTTATGTGTCTTCCCCGCTGGCCATCATGGCTATTTTGCAAGGCGATGTGCAGTTTGCGTGTGTGCCTGCTGTGGCAGTGTTACCGCAAGTAAAAGCCGGAAAAATGCGTGCGCTTGCGGTGTCCACCGCCAAACGCAGCCAGTTCTTGCCCGATGTGCCCACTATGAAAGAGGCCGGTTTCACGGGCATTGAAAATGTGGCTTGGATGGCGGTCATGGCACCTGCCACCACACCCACTGACATCGTGCAACGCGTGAACCAAGAGATCAACGCTATTTTGGCCCTGCCAGATGTCAAGGAAAAACTCTCCGCTCAATACATGGAGCCCATTGGCGGCACAGAGTCTGAGTTGAAAAGTTTCATGCTGCAGGAGCTGCGCGTGATGACGCCCGTGATCAAGCGTACTGGCGTCACCATTGATTAAACACGCACTCGGGCCATCTGCCGTGTTGTGGACAGAGCCTGCCAGACAACTGCCGGTGTATGGCAGCTTTGATGTGGTGGTGGTGGGCGGCGGCCCTGCCGGCATTGCGGCCAGTTGGAGTGCGGCTAAACATGGTGCCAAAGTACTTTTGGTCGAGCGCTATGGATTTCTAGGCGGCATGGGCACAGCAGGCGGCGTGACCAACTTTGCGGGACTGTATGGCATTCGCCAAGGTCAGATGCAGCAAGTGGTCCATGGCGTTGTGGATGAAATCTTTGATCGACTTTCTGCCATCGAGGGTTTGAACGATCCTCAAGATGGCATGCAAGGTCGCATCCGCGTGCGCTCCTACGACATGTCGGCCTACAAATATGTGGCAGATCAAATGCTGCGAGATGTGGGCGTGGAAATATTGTTTCATGCGTGGGCTGCTCAAGTGCAAGTAAGGGATGGGCACCTGAAGGCCTTGTTTGTAGAAACCAAGTCCGGTCGGCAAACGGTGTTGGCCAAATCATTCATTGACTGCTCAGGCGATGCCGATGTGGCGGCCTTTGCAGGGGTACCTTTTGAAGTGGGCGACGGGCATGGCAGTGGCCTCTATCCGACCACCATGTTTCGCATTGCGCACGTCGATGCCGAAGCAGCCTTGGCGGCTGTGGGTGAGTTTCAGGCCATCAATGTGCTGATGAAAAGGGTCCAAGCGGAAAAGCCTGGTGAGTATGCTTTTCCGCGGGAAGGCGCCATTTTGCGTCCCCAAAAAAATCCAAGTGAGTGGCGCGCCAATGTGACGCAAATTGCCCAAGCCAATGGCATGGCCATGGACGCCACCAATGCGCGGCAATTGAGTCAAGGTGAGTTGGAGGGGCGACAACAAGTGGGTGAGTTTTTCAGATTTTTGAAGAACGAAGTCCCTGGCTTTGCCAAAGCGCAAATCACTGAAATTGCGCCGCAAGTGGGCATTCGGGAAAGCCGTCGAATTCAGGGTTTGTATGCCTTAACGGGGCAAGATATTGTGTCTTGTGCATCATTTGAAGATGCCATCGGTGTGAATGCATGGCCCATGGAAATGCATGCGCAGGGCAAGATTGAATGGCGATTTCCCGAGGTTCCGGTGGGCCCTCAACAAAGGCTCTACAACCAATTGCCCTGGCGAATGTTGGTGCCCGTTCAACTTCACAATTTGTTAGTGGCGGGGCGATGCGCCTCTATGACACACGAAGGCCAATCGGCTGCACGCGTCAGTGGCGGCTGCCTTGTGATGGGGCAAGCGGCTGGCACAGCGGCCGCACATCTGGCTGAGGGCCAATGTTTTTCTGACATTTCGGTGCAAGCGCTTCAAACGCGCTTGCTGTCTGATGGCTGTTATTTAGAGCTTGAATAAATCGGTCAAAAATCCCTGAACGGGACCTTTGGCCTGAGGAAAGGTGAGAACCGTGTGAGGGCCACCTGGGATCAACACGATGCTGGCTTTTTTGTTGTTCTTGAGCATGGCGCCGCAATGGCCAACAGCCTGCGCATTTCCCAACCATGCGTTGCTCGGCGAGAAATAAGGATCCGTTGAGCTGATGATGTTGAGTGTGGGTTGGTCATCTGGAATGGCTGTTTGGTGCGCTTTGACAAAATAGTTGTCCTCGCAAGACCAAGCAAACATGATGCGTCCCGCAAATTCTTTGCCGGTATATCGGGCAACTGGCACAGAACCTTCGCTGGTCCCCGCTAAGACGATTTTGCTGACATCAACCCAAGGCATTTTCTGAAGCGCTTTGAGCGTGATCTCAATTTCTGATGCTCTAAACGCATGCAGCTTTTCGTAGGTGTCTTTGTCGATGGGGGAGGTGTAGGTGAGGCGATCGGGCAAGGCGAATGAATTGGGTGCAATGCTGGCAACGCCCATGCTGGCTAGCCATTGTTGCCAATCGGCAATGGCCTTGAGCCCTAGACCAGATGAGCCATGCATGAACAGCACCACGGGTACTTTGGCATTGCTCAGTGAGGGGGCTGATTTGTAGGGGCCAATATAGATGGCTTTGCCGGTGAGTTGGCTGGGAAATGCGACCTGCGATTCATTGACCAGGCCTTGCATTGACTCTTGGGTGTGGGTCAAGGGGCCCGCTTTGATCTCACCTTTGGGCGTTTGCGCCACAGCACCCGAGATGCTGAAGCAAAGGGCAACGGCCAGCGACAATTGCTTGATATTGATGTGATTGAGGCATCCAATTGAGAAAGTCATTAAATACAGCCTTGAAATGTTGGAGAATTCCAGTCTATTCTGATTTTTTATTCATTGCCTAAACATGAGCGACACCCACTCACGCCCCGAACTTCCCGACCATTTGTCCATTGATGCCCGCAGCCCTTTTTATGTGGCGGCAGTGTTTGAGCACGACATTGGCATTCGCTTCAATGGCAAAGAACGCACCGATGTGGAGGAATACTGCATCAGTGAAGGCTGGGTCAAAGTGCCTGCCGGCAAAACCTTGGACCGCAAAGGCAATCCTTTGTTGATCAAGCTCAAAGGCAAGGTTGAGGCTTTTTACAATTGATTTTTTGAAAGGCAGTGCCATGCGCATTCCAGACTGGACCCCAGAGCAATTGGCTCAACCGCAAGCTTTGGTTGACGCTATTTTGGCTCGCCGAGGTGGCGCACTGCTGAATTTGGACAAAGCACTTTTGTGGAGCGAACCCGTTGCCTCAGGGTGGAACACTTACTTGCGAAATGTGCGCACGGGTCTTTCGACCTCGCGCAAATTGTGTGAATTGGGGATCTGCACGGTTGCGCTGTTAACGGGTGCACAATATGAATATCACCACCATGCGCCAGACTTTCTAACCGCTGGGGGCACCCAAGCCGAACTCGATGCCCTCAACCGAGTGGTCCTTCATCAGCCCGCCGACGGCGTGTCGGATGCGGCCTTTGATGAGATGTCGTGTTGGGTGGTGCAGTACGCTGCACAAATGACGCAGCGCGTTAAGGTGGACGACGCCTTGTTTCAGAAATTGCAATCGCGTTTGAACACCACTGAAATTGTTGAACTGACCATCGCCATTGCCACCTACAACATGGTGGCTCGGTTTTTAGTGGCCTTGCAAATTACACCTGAAGCCTGAGGCTTCGACAGCCTCAGTCTGGCTTGATGCCGTTCTCACGAACCACTTTGGCCCAGGTATCAAGTTGTTTGTCGATAAACGTTTTGGCTTTGTCGACGCTGCCGCCTGAAATATCAATGCCCTGAGCGCTCAACTTGTGCGCTATGTCTGGGTTTTGCAGAACTTTGTTGAGTTCTTCATTCATCCGTTTGACGATGTCAGGGGGTGTTTTGGCCGAGGCCAACACAGCCCACCAGGCGGGAGCTTCAAAACCGGGGTAACCCGCTTCAGCAATGGTTGGCACATCAGGAAATTCAGGCACTCGTTTTAAAGACGTCACTGCCAATGGGCGAATGCGTTTGTTGTCGATGTGCGGTTTGCTCAGAAAGACGGTGCCCATGGCCAAAGGCACGTGGCCTGCAACCGCATCGGTCATCAAAGGGCCACCGCCTTTGTAGGGAATGTGGTTGAACTCCATGTTGCCGTTTTTGCCCAACAAGGCCATGGCCAAGTGGCCCAAGCTGCCATTGCCAATGGTGCCAAATGAGACGTTCTTTTTGGCTTTCGCAGCATTCACCACATCGGTGAAAGTTTTGAACTCGTTGTTGACGTTAGACGTCAATACCATGGCAGAAGTGCCCACCAAAATCAGAGGCACCAAATCCTTTTTGCTGTCATAAGGCATG
>JACCDK010293971.1_pt1 | contig 10848 bp, 11 predicted proteins | sample 7445871 | NCBI WGS metagenome assembly JACCDK01 (sample SAMN15323436, study PRJNA562643) | freshwater metagenome | isolation source: river surface water | place: USA:Blue River Watershed | collected 2017-08-15
GGCCATCAATCGCAAAAAAGTGGAATCTCCCGATCAATTGTTTTCTTCGGAACAAGTGCTGAATGGAAAATACCTGTTGGTGCAAAAAGGAAAGAAGAATTATTTTTTGGTGATTTTTGGGTAAAGGGGTGAAGGTTGGAACCTTATCCTCCATACTTCCTCACCGTGTACCAAAACTGCTCCCGAGCAATGATCCATCCTTCTTTTCCATCCATAAACCCACGGCGGAAAACGTAGTCGGCCAAAAGGTGAAAGGCGCCACCAAGCCAACCCTGCAAGGGAAAGCTGCACTTGTTCTTTTCCCGCCTCGCCCGATTCCCCAATTCGGCATATTTCACCATCGTTTCCCGGAAATGAGCCTCGTCCCTGCAGGTGAAATGAAGCATGTCTCCCTTCAACCAACTCACCTTAACTTTGGAAGACAAAACCACCTTGTCGTGCGGATTCATTCCGCCCCATTTCCCTTCTTTCCGATTCCACAACCGCACTTTTGCATCGGGGTACCAGCGCCCATGGCGAATGGGTTTTCCTGCGAAATGATTCAATCGGTTCCACAAAAAAGCGTTTCCCGGTTCCAAGGAAGCATTTAAAAGAGCATGTTGAAGGGGTTCCGTTAAGGCCTCATCGGCGTCGAGGCTTAAAATCCAGTCGTTGTTCGCCAATTCCGCCGCCCGTTGTTTTTGCTGAATGTGTCCCAAAAAAGGAACTTGAATTTCCCATCGAACCTTGGGAAACGCCTTGGCCAGCGCTTCCGTTCGGTCGGTACTACCGCTGTCCAAAATCACGATTTCATCAATCAGCTCGTTCCAGCCTTTTGGACCAAAAAATAAGGATTGAAGGCATCTTTCGATGTTTTTCTCTTCGTTGAGCGTAATGATGGCCACCGAAATCATGCCTTACGAAAAGCAGCATTGATTTCTAAACTCAATGCATGGAAGATGATTTTTGGATTGCCATTTCGTTCGATGTAACTTTGTCCATCGCTTAAAATCTGGCTAAACAAAGGCACATTTTTCTCGTTGACCAAATTGGAAAATTTAGAGACGAAATCCAGCTCTGAGGAGTTCAATCGCTCTTTTTTGCTGGCACCAAATTTAAATAAAAACGCTTCTCGAATTAAAAACAAACCGTAATGCAGCAATCCCTTTTGCGCTTCCCGGCCCAATACCGAAACGGATAAAATCCATTGCAGCAATTCGTCGGCTCCTTGGGGAAGTGCATAACACAAGCGCATCCACCGCTTGAAAATTTCTTCGTTATTCGAGGCTTCATTTTCAAAAAGCCGAATTGCTTCATTCAAATTGCCTTCGGCTACGTGGGCCAAACTCAGACTATTCTGGGTGGGAACACCTAAAAAGTTCTCCAAATAATACGTGAGATGCTCGGTTTCAATGCTGGGAACTTTGATGGTTTGTACTCGGCTGAGAATGGTGGGAAGAATACTGTCGGATTCCCGACCAACCAGGAAAAACAAGGTTCCCGCCGGCGGTTCTTCAATCATTTTCAGCAAGATATTCCCCGATTGTCCCAATAATTCGGGCATCCAAATGATCAAAACTTTGTATTTGGCCTCGAAACTCATCAGGGTGAGCTTGGAGAGGAAGTTTTTACACTCTTCGTTGGGGATATTTCCCTGTTTGTTCTCGGCTTCAATCACTTCCATCCAACTTCGATAGGTTCCGTACGAATTCTTTTCCAAAAATTCGCGCCATTGCGGAAGCAAGGGGTCGGTGGTTTTGATATCGGAAGTTTTGATAAATGGAAAGGAGAAATGAAGATCGGGGTGGATCAACTTTTCCATCTTTCGGCAGGAGCTGCACTGTCCGCACGAATCGGTATCCGTTGGTTCCAAACAATTCACATATTGGGCGAAAGCGATGGCCAACGGCAAGGTTCCTACACCTTCCTGACCCAAAAAGAGCAGGGCGTGCGGAATTTTTTCGGCCTTTACCTTGCCAATTAATTGCTTTTTCAGCTCAATTTGTCCAACGACTTGTTTGAATTGCATGGAAAATCAAAGGTAGGGAAAAAAGCAAAAAAATGGAGAATATTGAGGTTGGTTTTGCATCTTTGACCTGTGAATCCAAATTCTTCCCTTCCCTTTTCTGATCGCCTTGCTTTGGGTGAAACCGAGTTCCAAGATTTCAAGGAAACCATTTCATCGGAGCGAAAAATTGCGAAAACCATGGGTTCATTGGCGAACACCAAGGGCGGAACCATTTGGGTAGGGGTGAGGGACAATCGCACGTTCCGCAGCATCGATCCCTTGGGCGAGCAATACCGCCTCGAACAAGCCGCCGAGCACTTTTGCGATCCTCCTCTCGAACTTGAATTCAAGGTGCATCGCATCGGTACGTATCGAATTTTGGAGGTAACGGTTCCCGAATCCCTTCATAAACCCGTTTATTCGTTGCGCGACGACGATCAGTGGATGGTGTACATTCGGGTGAAGGACGAAAGTATGTTGGCCACCAAAACCATGGTGGAGGTGCTTCAACGGCAAAATTCCGATGAACCCATCACCATTGAATTGGGCTCCAAGGAGCAGTTTTTGTTGGATTACCTCAAAGAACATCCGCACATCACCTTAAAACAATACAGCGATTTGATGAATTTAGGGTTGCGTCGGGCTCGGCGAATTGTGGTGGATTTATTGGCCGCAGGCCTCATTCGAGTGAAGTACCACGACAAAGAGGAGTATTATTGCAGATGAGAATAAGGGTTATTCTTCCTTGGCTTTGGGCTGGCTTTATCTTGGTATTGGTGGGGTTACCCGGCTACCGTTTTCCAAGTATGCCGGTAGCGGTGCCGGGATTCGATAAGCTCGTCCACGCTTCACTTTTCGGAATTTGGGCCGTTTTATTGCGTAGAGCTGGAATTTCGTTTTTTCTATCGGCCCTATTGGTGGTGGTTTACTCCGGACTCACCGAATTGGGACAGGCGTATTTCTTCATTCAACGCACTGCTGATCCATTCGATCATATCGCTAATTCCCTGGGCGGAGGGATTGGTCTTTGGCTCTCCACAATAACCACCAAGGGCAAGCCGGTTGATCGTGATGCTCGTAATGGTATCCAAAAAAATAACAGCTGAAGAACGCCCAAACGTGATTTCTTTTCTGACTGCTCGAGTGATGGGCGTTATCATGCTCCCCCCGATGAGGTAAGTACGTTCCGAAATAGAAGAGCTGAAAGGTGCTTAAGAAGGAAGGGACGATCCAAAAAAGAATCAGGTTCATGACTTCAAGGTGAAGAACGTACTGAAAGAAATTGAAAAGCAAGGCAATGGCCACCAATTGCTGCCACGACAAATACCCCCATAAAAATTTGATGTACCAAACCACCGGATGCGGTGGGTAATAATCGGGATCGTTCTCGGTAGCCACAAAATCGTGGTGTCGGTGATGGGCCGGTAACAGTTTACTCCACCGGTTGAACATAAATAAGGTAAGGCAAATTTGTCCGATGGTTTTGTTCCAGAATTTATTTAAGGAAACGGTTCCGTGCATGGCATCGTGGGCGGTAATAAATAATCCGGTGTACAAATGGGTTTGAATAAAGATGAAAACCAACAGAAGGGGAAGGGTAGGTAAGGGGTTGGAAAGGAGATAGGTTAAGCAAATCCCCCAAGAAAGGAGAATAAAAATGGCCATCGGCAGACCCCATTGGCGAATCAATTGGACGTTTCCCATAACTTTGGTGAACAAATTTCGGGTGCAAAAGTTTGAATTTTAGGCATTTCAAATTATTTGCATCTTTTTTGGGAAAGGGGTTGCTCCGTTGGGAAGATTCCTATATCTTTGCGCTTCCGTATTAGATAGAGTTATGGACGCATTGTCATTTGTACAGTCGCAGGTTCAGCGCGTTGAACTCCCCAATTTTAAAGCCGGTGATACCGTTAGTGTACATTACCGCATTGTGGAGGGCGACAAAGAACGTAAACAAATTTTCACCGGAGTAGTGATTCAACGTCGCGGAACCGGTACAACCGAAACCTTTACCGTGCGTAAGATTTCGAATGGAGTAGGAGTAGAGCGTATCTTCCCCTTAACTTCCCCCTTCATTGAGAAGGTGGTTGTTAACGTGGTTGGTAAAGTTCGCCGAGCCCGTTTGTTCTACCTACGTACAGCGAAGGGTAAAAAAGCAAGAGTTAAAGCCGCAAAAATTTAATTAGAGAAACATGTTTGCAATCGTAGACATCGCAGGCCAACAGTTCAAGGTATCGAAGGACCAAACCTTGTACGTTCACCGTCTCGGCGCTGAAGAAGGAACATCTGTCACTTTTGACAAAGTTCTTTTGACCGCTGATGGTGGAAACGTTAAGGTAGGTACACCTTACATTGGCGCTCAAGTGACAGCTAAGGTAGTTGCGCACTTGAGAGGAGAGAAAGTATTGGTTTTCCGTAAAAAGCGCCGTAAAGGTTACAAGCGCTCCATCGGTCACCGTCAGTATTTAACCCAAATCCAAATCGAGTCCCTCGGATAAATCGTAACATTCCATGGCACACAAAAAAGGAGTAGGTAGTTCCAAGAACGGCCGTGAATCTCACAGCAAAAGATTAGGTGTAAAAATTTATGGTGGACAATCTGTCATCGCTGGTAACATCATCGTTCGTCAGCGCGGCACCGTTCACAACCCAGGTGAAAACGTGGGCTTAGGTAAAGACCACACCTTGTTCGCATTGATCGATGGTACCGTTGTTTTCCGCAAGAAAACCAACAACAAATCCTACGTATCAGTTCGTCCGAACGCGTAATTTTTCCAAAACATAATAAAAAAGTCCCGACCGTCGTCGGGACTTTTTTATTTGTCTAAATTCTCCTTATTTTCGCTCTTCATCCCTTCTGCCATGAAATTGTATCCCATCTGTTTTTTGTTTCTCGGTTTAGCATTCACCCATTGTTCCTCCTTCAAGAAAAAAGATTCGGACCAAACCACGACCGTTGATACCACGGCCGCTGTTGCCGAGCCTCCCTTCCTTCAAAAAGATAATTTCCGAAAAGTTGCCGATTACCGTGGATCTGCTCCAAAATGGATGGAAATGATGCACATGGACCTCAACCTATCCTTTGACATGGAGAAAGAGGAGGTGGCAGGTCGTGCAACCCTTCAGATGAAAGCCCATTTTCATCCCCAAGATTCGGTGTGTATGGATGCCCGCGGATTTATCTTGAATTCGGTTGAATGGAAGTCGAAAGACACTTTCCGACCTTTAAAATACGCCTACAACGATAGCGTTTTAACCCTGTATTTTCCCGAACCAAGTACGCCTCAAAAACCGGTCACCGTGGTGGTCGATTATACGGTGAAACCTGGGAAAGCCAAAGGGAACATTGGCGATGCCGCCAAAGACGAAAAGGGCTTCTTCTTCATCAAAAAGAAAGATGAATTCGGAAAAACCATCGAGCAAGTGTGGAGCCAAGGAGAAACTCAAGGAAATCGTTGTTGGTTTCCCACCATCGATCAACCCAATCAAAAACTTACCCACAACATCGCCATCACCGTTCCTCAACACTGGGTATCGCTCTCCAATGGCGATTTGGAATTTTCGGAAAAGTCTTCAGCAACAACCCGCACCGATCATTGGTCGATGAAACAACCCCACGCCCCCTACTTAGTCATGGTGGCTGCCGGTCCGTGGGCCATCGTTCGCGATGAATGGAAAGGCAAAGAACTGGAGTATTACATCGATTCGGCTTACCTCCCAGTGGCCAAGGATATTTTTGGAAAAACCCCTAGCATGATTTCGTTTTACTCCGAAAAGTTGGGCGTTCCTTTTCCGTGGCAAAAATACAGTCAGGTCGTATTGCAAGATTTCGTTTCGGGAGCCATGGAAAATACCACGGCGGTAACGTTTGGCGCTTTTGCCCAACGAACAAAACGTGAATTGGTGGATGATAACGCCGACATGACCATTGCCCATGAATTGTTTCACCATTGGTTCGGCGATTTGGTGACCTGTGAAAGTTGGAGCCATTTGCCATTAAATGAAAGTTTCGCCACTTTCGGTGAGTTGATGTGGGCAGAACACACAGAAGGCGAAACCGGTTTGCATCAGGAGCTTTTGCAAAAGAAATCGAGCTACTTCAATGAAATTGAAAATAAACGGGTGGTGCCCATTCGGCATTACTACCAAGATCCCGATGATCTATTCGATTCCCATTCCTACGCCCGCGGTGGAGTGGTCTTGAACATGTTGCGCCGTCACATGGGCGACGAAGCATTTTATGCCGGCTTGAAGCACTACTTAACTACCCATGCCTACAAAACCGCCGAAATTGATGATCTTCGACAGTCGTTCGAGGAAATCACCGGCGAGGATTGGTCGTGGTTTTTTGATCAATGGTTCAAAAAAGAGGGCCATCCAACCCTGGAGGTGAACTACCAAACCGTGAAACGTAAACTCAGAATTCAAATTGAACAAAATGAACGTTTTGGACTGTATCGTTTGCCCATGAACATCGACGTGATTCACGACAGGAAAGTGGTTCAACGAAAAGCCATTTTGGTGGATGAAGCCAAAGAGTTCTTTGAATTTGATGTCGATTTCGACAGTGTTTTGGTCAATTTTGATCCGGGTAAAGAAATGTTGGTGACTTACGGATGGACCCAATCCCAGCAGGAATGGTTACAATTATTTCATGCTTCATCGGGGATCATCGACCGTTCCATTTTTATCAAGCAGTGGAAGGGGGAGTCGGAGTTATTGGAAAGTGAACAGGATACGTCACTTTTTTACAACCCTAAACCTTCTGAGGTTCTTCAATTATTGAAAGAAGCAGAAGAATCCAAAAGTGCATCTTTGTACGAAAACGTGGTGAAAAAAGTTTTCGGATTGGTGGAGCCTTTGGAAGAGATGTACCCTGAATTAACGACCTTCTTCAAAGGAACCATCAACCAGAGCAAGGTCATCGACCAACGATATTGGGCCATTCAGGCACTCGCCATTACCGACGAGACGAGCTGGCCCATCATCAAGGAAGCTTTTGACCGTGATTCTTCCTTGGCCGTGAAAAAAGCAGCCATGCAAGCCATGTGGGAATTAGATTCGGCCAAAACAAAACCATTTTTATCGGATTGGAGCAAGGATTCTGATCTTTTCCCTGCCTATTTTTCCATCTATTCCTCTACTCTTCCCGAGAATTCTTCATCCATCTTTCAAAATCAATACAAAAACCCGCAAACGTATAAATTCAGAAAATCGGTTTTGGATGAGTACTTGAGTTACCTCGAACGTATCAATGCCATGTTGGAGTGGGAGGAAGGGATGGTTTGGTTTGGCCGTCAAATGCGGGAAACCAACGAACCCGGAATGCGTGACATGTTTTTGGGTAAACATGCCGGGGTTTATGGAATCCTGGCCAATGCCTTCAAAAATCAGGTCAATGATGAAGTGGCTGGAGAATGGAATTTGATGATTGGTAGACTTCAAGCCGATGTTCGAGATTTACAGCAGAATGCTGATTTAAAGGATTACGCTGAAATTTTCCCTATTATTTTGGATAAGCTTGAAGAAATTCGATTTGTCCCCACGAAGAAATCCAAAAAAGGAAAATGAACTTCGAGTCGATGAATTTTATTCCGTAAATTTGAGGTTCATTTTTTGAATTATGCAAAGTAGAGGATTGGATCGAAATTGGGTGATTAAAGCAGCTGCTCCCTTAGAAGAAATTGCTGTTTTGAGTCAAACCCTTCAGATTCATCCCGCTTTATCCGAACTCCTCACCCAAAGGGGAATCGCCGACGCGGAAGCGGCCAACTACTATTTCCGTCCGAAACTTTCTTACCTCCACGATCCTTACTTAATGAAAGATATGGATCGCGCGGTGGATTGCATCAACGAAACCATTTTGGCCAACGAGCCCATCTTGGTTTTCGGCGATTACGACGTAGATGGGACGACGTCCGTCGCGCTGATGGTTTCATTTTTGGGGAGTTTCTACAACAAAGTTGGCTATTACATTCCAGATCGCTACCACGAAGGATACGGTTTGTCCAACCAAGCCATCGATTATGCGGTAGAAAATGGGTACAAACTAATCATCACGTTAGATTGTGGTATTACCGCATTCCACGAAGTCGAGTACGCCAATGTAAACGGGATCCAAGTCATCATTTCCGATCACCACCTTCCCAATGGCGATCTTCCGCCTGCAGTGGCGATTCTTAATCCCAAGCGCGAAGATTGTACATATCCCTATTCCCATCTTTCAGGCTGTGGAATTGGGTTTAAATTGGCGCATGCCATCTGTTTGAAAAATCATTTCGAACTCGCAAAAATCAATCAATTGATCGATTTGGTGGTGGTGAGTATTGCCTCCGATTTGGTGCCCATTACTGGTGAAAACCGAATTTTGGCTTATTTTGGATTGAAGAAATTGAATACCAATCCGTGTTTGGGTTTAAAAGTATTGATCGATAACTTCGTGAAAAACGAAGAGGTAAGCATTTCCGATATCGTTCATTCCATTGGTCCGCGCATCAATGCAGCTGGCCGTTTGGGCGATGCCAAGGCGGCCGTGCGGTTGCTCCTCGCGAACGAGCGTGCTCAAGCCGAAGAGGCCGCAATTTTAATTAACAATACCAACCAAGAGCGTCGGGATATCGACTCTTCCATCACCGAACAGGCGTTGGATTACATGGATGGGAATGATAAAATGGCCGGTCGAAAATCGACGGTTTTGTACCAAGAATCTTGGCACAAAGGGGTAATTGGCATTGTAGCTTCCCGATTGATTGAAAAGCACTACAAACCCACCATTGTTTTCACCAAAACGGAAGATAATAAACTCACAGGTTCCGCACGTTCGGTCAAAGATTTCAATATTTATCAAGCCATTGCCGATTGCGGCGATTTGGTAGAACAATTCGGAGGACATAAATATGCCGCAGGGTTAACCATTTTGGAAGAACATTTCCATACCTTTCGAAATCGATTTGAAGAAATTGTTGCTGCCACCATTTCCGACGATCAGCTGGTTCCTAAAATTGAAATTGATGAAGTGCTGAACATGAGTGAAATAACCCTCAAATTTGTTCGCACCTTAAAACAATTTGCCCCTTTTGGTCCTGGGAATCCAGAGCCGGTCTTCGTTTCAAAAGGCGTTTACGCCACAGGAAATATTCGCGTTGTTGGGAATAATCACTTGCAATTGTTTGTGAAGCAAGAGATGTCGAATTCCTTTGCTGCCATTGCCTTCAACCAAGGCGATCATTTTGAAAAAATCGCTAAAGGTATTCCTTTCGATATGGTCTATTCCGTTGAAGAAAACATCTGGAAGGGAAAATCTTCCATTAAACTAACCATCAAAGACATTAAATACTGATTATGAAACTTCGATCCGAGGAACTGCTGAAAGTGTACAAAAAGCGCACGGTGGTGAACCGGGTTTCCATTGAAGTAAATCAGGGAGAAATCGTGGGGTTATTGGGACCCAACGGAGCAGGAAAAACGACTAGTTTCTACATCATTACGGGCTTGGTAAAACCCGATGAAGGAAAAGTTTTTCTGGAAAATGAGGATATTACTCACTTGCCCATGTACCAGCGCGCTCAAAAGGGTGTTGGTTATTTGCCTCAAGAGGCATCGGTGTTTCGTAAGCTTACCGTGGAAGAAAATATCCGAGCCATTTTAGAAATGACTCCCCTTTCCAAATCCAAGCAAGCCCAAAAGTTGGAGCAGTTGCTGGAAGAATTTTCGCTCACCAAGATTCGAAAAAGCAAGGGAGAAGTATTGTCGGGTGGTGAACGCCGTAGGACCGAAATTGCTCGTTGCTTGGCAACTTCGCCCAAGTTTATTTTGTTGGATGAACCGTTTGCCGGTGTGGATCCCATTGCGGTGGAAGATATTCAATCCATCGTCTATCAATTGAAGAAAAAAAACATCGACATTCTCATTACCGATCACAATGTACAAGAAACATTGAATATTACCGATCGGGTGTATCTCCTTTACGAAGGGAAAATATTGAAGCAGGGTCGACCTGCAGAATTGGTACAAGATCCCGAGGTTCGTGAAAAATACATCGGGAAAGGATTTATCTTTCACGAAAAAGTTTGGGAATGAGGGTCATCAATTCCATCATGAGTTGGATCATGAAAAAGCGCATCCACCAGATGGAACTTTTCATGAAGTACCCCGAGGAAGTTCAGCAAGAAAACCTCAAACGAATCATCAGTCAATCCAAGGATACCGTTTTTGGACGTAAGTATCAGTATTCCTCCATGGGTGGAGTTCGAGAGTTTCAAGAACGGGTGCCGGTGGTGAATTACGAAGGATTGTATCCCTTTATCGAGCGATCGTTGAAAGGCGAACCCAATGTGTTGTGGCCCACTGAAGTTCGTTGGTTTGCCAAATCTTCGGGAACCACCAATGCACGTTCCAAATTTATTCCCGTTACGCAGGAAGCCTTGGAAGATTGCCATTTCAAAGGCGGTAAAGACATGTTGGCCTTGTATTGCCAATCATCCGAAAACACCCAACTCTTTTCGGGCAAAAATTTGTCGCTCGGCGGAAGTCACCAGCAAAATCATTGGAATCCCGATACTTTTTACGGAGATTTGTCAGCGGTGATCATGCAGAATCTACCGTTTTGGGCTCAATTTATCCGTACGCCCGATTTGTCGATTGCGTTGATGGAAGATTGGGAATCGAAAATCGTGAAGATCGGGGAAAATACCATCATTGAAAATGTCATCAGCGTATCCGGTGTTCCTACCTGGATGATGGTGTTGTTTCATTGGGTAATGCAACGAAAAGGGGTGAACGATGTTCGGGAAGTGTGGCCCAATTTCGAGGTATTATTTCATGGGGGTGTTGGGTTTGGTCCCTACCGAGAGCCCATCAAA
>JACCDK010623225.1_pt1 | contig 10843 bp, 9 predicted proteins | sample 7445871 | NCBI WGS metagenome assembly JACCDK01 (sample SAMN15323436, study PRJNA562643) | freshwater metagenome | isolation source: river surface water | place: USA:Blue River Watershed | collected 2017-08-15
AGCTTGCTCCAGGAGAAGCTCGTATGGAACAGATCGATGTCGAGCGCAGCCAAGAGTTCCGTAAGTGAATCGAGTGCTTCTTGTGCCAGAACACTTGTCACGTAATCCGCGATCACGAAGAGAATAAGAAGTCATTTGCTGGCCCACGATTCTTTATTCGTATCGCAGAGCTCGATATGCACCCACTCGATAAGCTCAAGAACCGTAAGCGCACCGCACAAGAAGAGCATGGTCTCGGAATGTGTAACATCACAAAGTGCTGTACTGAAGTGTGCCCAGAACACATCAAGATTACTGACAATGCAATCATTCCTATGAAGGAGCGCGTCGTTGATATTAAGTACGATCCAGCACGAATGTTCGCTGGTTTACTTAAGCGAGAAAAGCGCAACTAATGATTCTGGTCCGCTGGGCAGTCCTTGCCTTCTCAATGTGGATTGCAACTTTGGTAGTTCCTGGCATCACCGTTAACGGTGGTGTTGGAACTTATCTCTGGGTTGCACTGCTCTTTGGATTGATTAACAGCGTCTTTGGATCCATCATCAAGGTTCTTACTTTTCCGGTTTCCATTGTCACCTTTGGCCTCTTTCTCTTCGTTGTAAACGCTGCGATGTTGTCGCTCACTGCGCGCTGGAGCGAGAAGCTGGAAGTAACTGGATTCTGGTCGGCGCTCTTTGCATCTCTGATTATCAGCGTTATTACAACGCTCTTTAAATCTACGAAGAAGTTGGCGTAACCCTGATTCAGATCTTGCTGGTAGCACTCGGTGGAGTCATCGGGTCGGTACTTCGCTGGCAATTCATTGAAGCCCTTCCCACCCTTGCTTTAGGCGTGTTCCTCGTTAACCAATTAGGAGTACTGGTTGCTGGTTTCGTTGCCTATCGCATGAAAACAACTGAATATCAGCGACTCTTCTGGATTACCGGATTCGCCGGCGGGTTCACAACTCTTTCATCCTTTGCCTTCATTCTTCATGGGGCAACTCCACTCAGTGGATTTATCCAAGCGCTTGAATCGCTCTTGGTCAGCCTCATTATTCTTAGAATTCTTAAAGGTAAGGCAAAGTCATGAGACTAATGACATTTGTTGCCGGCGCAGCTCTTGGTGCGCCCCTTCGCTATCTCATTGATAAGTACTTCCGCACGAAATACGTATTCCCCGTAGGAATTCTCATCGTGAATGTGATTGGTTCATTTATCTTGGGATACAACCAAGATAACTACTTCATCATGGGATTCTGCGGCGCATTCACCACATGGTCTGCTTTTATGTTGGATATTGATAAAGATTTAGCATTCCGCAGACGAACAGCGCTGAACTTGGTGCTTACCTTCGGTCTTTCAATCGCCGCTATTGCAGCAGGCGTTGCGCTAGCGTCCTAAGACGCCCTTCATCCACTTTTCAATCTCATCTGGATGACGTGGAATATTTTCAGAGATATTGCGGCAACCATCTGCGGTAACTACAACATCATCTTCAATACGAATTCCGATTCCGCGATATTCAGGTGCGAAGAGTTCATCATCTGGCTGGATGTAGAGACCAGGTTCAACAGTGAGAACCATTCCTTCTCGAAGCGGTGCATCTAGATACTGCTCTTTACGCGCCTGAGCGCAATCATGAACATCGAGACCCAAGTGGTGGCTTACTCCGTGAAGTGTCCAACGACGATGCAGACCAATTTCTGGCTTCATCGACTCTTCAGCTGAAACTGTAAGCACGCCCATATCTGCAAGGCCCTTTGCCAATACTGCCTGGCAAGCTTTATTGATTTCGGAGAAAAGAACGCCAGGTTTGATTGCAGCGAAGCCTGCCAACTGAGACTCATAAACCAGCATATAAAGCGCTCTTTGAGCAGGGGAGAACTTTCCATCTACCGGCAAAGTGCGAGTGATATCTGCGGTGTAGAAAGATTCCACTTCAACGCCAGCATCGACAAGTACTAATTCACCGCGGCGAACATCGCCATCGTTACGGATCCAGTGCAGAACACATGCATGCGAACCAGCGCCAACAATTGTGTTGTATCCAAGATCGTTACCCAAGATACGTGCTCGACCATAGAAGGCTGCATCTAAGACGCGCTCACCGCGAGGGGTTTCAACCGCTGCAGGAAGAGCAGAGATAACATCGTTAAATCCGAGCGCTGTTGCATCAACAGCTGCCTGCATTTCACGAATTTCGTAATCGTCTTTACATAGACGTTGCTCAGAGACATATGTAGCAAATTCATCTTCACGATCATGCTTCTTGATCTTTGGATCAACGGCAGGGTCAACGTTGCGTAGCGTCAGAGTCTCTTTGCCATCACCCAACAGCGCCTCTAGTTCAGATAAGTGGCGAGTTTCGATTTGGTAGCGAGCCTTAGCTTCATCAAGTGTGAAGCGACGACCTACCCAGAGTTCGCCGTACTTTGCATCTCGATAGAAAGCATCGGTATCGCGTGTAGAGCGTGGGTGCATATAGAGATAAGTAATGTGCGAGTCCCCGGAAGGCTCTAAAACAAGAACTGCATCGGCTGTTGCATCAGCGCCTTGAACGCCGCTGTAATAAACATAAGCGCTGTGAGGGCGGTAGTTGTAATCAGCGTCATTGGCGCGAACCTTGAAACCACCTGCAGGAAGAACGAGACGAATTCCTTTAAAGGCAGAAGATAAAACCTGTCGACGAGAATACGCATAAGTAACAACTTCTAAGGGCTCGATATTGCTGAGATCAGATGGTGCCCACCCTGATTTCATAAAGTTAGAGAAGAGCTCCGAAGGCGCTTGGTCGTGGATGCGCTTTGGCTTTTCAGTTGTAACGTCAGCATTCTCGTTATTCATATTTCAATCTTACGCTGATAAACCTCACATTTATAGGGTCTGCAAAGGCAAAAAAGCCTTGATAGCCTTGCGAAATGCCTTTGATATTTGAGACAGATGCTTCTTTAGACAAGCTCGCAGATACAGCAATCACCCGCACCAAAGAGCTGATGAAAGAGTCTGACAAATTACGTGATCGTCGTGAAAAGGGAAACCGCAAGCGCGTAGCTCGCCTCTTTAAAGACCCTAAGGCAATTGAAGCAACAATTACCTTGACCGATGAAGTTATGCGTATTTCATCTGTGAAATCTTCATCCCGAATTTTCCGTCGTGCTGCGAAGAAGGCGAGCATTACAGGCTTTGGTCCACTCAATGGAATCGGCCTCCATGCAATTGGAATTCTTTCTCACGCATTGCCAACACCTGTTGTCGCCGCTGTTCACCAACGCGTACGCGCACTTTCAAAAGATTTGATTCTTGCATCCGAAGCAGAAAAGCTATCAAAGCACATGGGTAAGCGCACCGATATAGGAATTTCACTCAACATCAACGTGCTGGGTGAAGCAGTTCTGGGAGATCATGAAGCAGAACTTCGCTTCCAATCAATTCTCGAAATGATGCGCCGCCCCGAAGTTAATTACATTTCAGTAAAGCTATCTTCGATTGTTGCCCAACTGATCATCATCGATGTTGAAGGTTCGATTACTCGAGTCTCAGAGAAGATGCGCATCCTTTATCGCGAAGCACAGCAACATGGTGTTTTCGTTAACTTGGATATGGAGGAGTACCGCGATCTTCCGATGACAGTTGCGGCATTTATGCGCGTGCTCGATGAAGCTGAATTTGAAACCATGAAAGCCGGAATCGTGCTCCAGGCTTACCTTCCTGAGGCTCACCAATTCTTCGCACAACTCGTTGAGTGGTCGAAGGCTCGTTACGCACGAAGCGGTGGAACCATCAAGGTGCGCCTAGTAAAGGGAGCAAACCTTGCGATGGAGCGCGCAGAAGCAGAACTCCATGGCTGGAGCTCAGCGCCATATCGCTCAAAGTCAGATGTAGACGCCTCTTATGTGCGCCTCGTTGATGCAGCTCTTCGCCCCGAACATTCAAAAGCTGTGCGTATCGGTATTGCCTCACACAATTTATTCCATATGACATGGGCTCTTGAAGTCGCAAAGACACGTGGAGTTCTCGATCAGATTGATATTGAAATGCTTGAAGGTATGGCAAATGCTGAAGCACTTGCTGTAACTCGCGCAGGTCAGCCTGTTCTTCTTTATGCGCCAGTCACTCGCAAAGATGACTTCGCTGCAGCAGTTGCATACCTTGTTCGCCGCCTTGATGAAAATACTTCAGATGAGAACTACCTCAAGGCTGCATTTGAAATTTCAAAGAATCCAGCGAAGTTTAAAGAGCAAGAAGAGCGCTTCCTCAAGTCAATTGCTGAGCGCCACACCATTACAACCCAGTCGCTTCGCCACGTTGAACACGGTCTCACTGCTGGCCATGAATTTGAGAATGAACGAAATGCTGATCCAACTGAACCACAATTTATTGAGGCAGTTACAAAAGCAATTAAGAAGGTTCGTGCAATTAAGGATCAAGAGATTCCACTTGTCATCAATGGCAAAGATATCTTTACCAAAGAGCAAGAAGAAGGAGCGGACCCTTCAGATAACGGCAAGGTTTGGTATCACTACTCTGTTGGTTCAGCTCACGATGTAGATACTGCAATTGAGACTGCCAAGAAGGCTCAAGAAAAGTGGAGCGGGCTATCCATTGAAGAGCGCACAAATATTCTCTTCAAGGCAGCAGAGGTAATGGCAAAAGCCACCACAGAGACGATTGCTGTCATGTCACGTGATGCAGGAAAGACGGTTGCAGAGGCTGATCCTGAAGTCGCTGAAGCAATCGACTTTGCTCGTTTCTATGCAACGACAGCGCAGAACTTCGGCGAATCAACGCCGCTTGGAACAATTCTTGTAGTTCCGCCATGGAACTTCCCGTATGCAATCCCAATGGGTGGTGTGTGTGCTGCCCTTGCTGCAGGCAATACAGTCATCTTGAAACCAGCGCCAGAGACTGTTGCTACGGCCTGGGAGATCGTCAGCCACCTATGGGCAGGCGGCGTACCGCAAGATGTTTTGCAGTTCTTGCCTATGCGCGATGACGAGAACGGTAAATATCTCGTCACCAACCCTGGAATCGATGGCCTTATCCTCACTGGCTCAGTTGATACCGCATCTCTCTTCACTTCATGGCGCCCTGAAATCAATTTGATGGCAGAGACAAGTGGAAAGAACGCTGTACTCATTTCAGCATGTGCGGATATTGATGCGGCTGTTAAAGACTTGGTGCAGTCAGCTTTTGGCCATGCAGGACAGAAATGCTCTGCAGCCTCTGTAGCAATCGTTGATACCTCTATTTATAACAATCCTGCATTTGTTCGTCAGCTCAAAGATGCAGTTGAATCACTTCACGTTGGTGCAGGTTGGGATTTCTCAACAACTGTTGGTCCCATTATTCGCCCATCTGAAAATGCTCTTACGCGCGCACTAACTCAGCTCGATGCAGGCGAAGAATGGTTGGTAGAACCAAAGCAACTCGATAACGCAGGTTTGATGTGGCGCCCAGGTGTAAAGCTTGGAGTGCAGGCAAAGTCTTGGTCGCATCGCAACGAATGGTTTGGTCCAGTACTTGCTGTGATTGAAGCACCTGACTTCGATACAGCGATCAATTGGCAGAACGAAACTGACTTTGGTCTTACTGCAGGCATTCAATCTCTTGATGAGAAAGAGTGTGAAGAGTGGATCAACCGCATTGAAGCTGGAAATCTTTATGTAAACCGCGGTATTACGGGTGCGATTGTTAATCGCCAACCATTTGGTGGTTGGAAGCGTTCTGCAGTTGGACCAAATGCAAAGGCTGGGGGACTTAATTACGTCAACACACTTCGTAACTGGCCGCGAGTAACCAACCTCGAAGCAGCAATGTATGGAGTTAATACTTGGTGGGCGAAGGTTGGTTCTCAAGCAATTGATCGAAGTGGTTTATTGGTTGAGAAGAACTTCCAACGCTATCGCCATTATTTGGCGCCTATTGTGGTCGTCATCGATGAATCAACTACACAGGCTGAGAAGTCCCTGATTCACCACATCTCTGAAACAACTGGCACAAAGGTCATCTTCACAACCGACCTCTCTGATGTGAAAGAAAAGTACTCGCGCGTTCGTTGGCTTGCTTCAAGTAAGCCACCAATCCTTGAAGAGATGCAGAAAGGTATTTCCGTAGATCATCGCCCAATTGCACAGCGTGGAGACATTGAAACTCCTCGTTGGTTAATCGAGCAATCCGTTGCGATTACCTATCACCGCTACGGCAATCCAAATGGTGGCCCAAAGCCCCATTGCTCAGGGCTGACTGCGTAGCTTCCAAGGGATAAGATGTAGAAATGCGTAGCGCCGATTGGTACGGAGGAAATTCGAAAGACTCCTACATCAATCGCGCTTGGATGCGTCGCGGTAATCCTGATTCATCATTTACGGCAACAAAACCTCAGCTTGCAATTATCAATCCTGCATCTGATTTAGCGCCGTGCAATATGCATTTAGATGAAGTTGCACAGAGTGTAAAGAACGGAATTTGGGAAGCAGGTGGGGTTCCACATAACCTGCCGATGGTTTCACTCGGTGAAACCAATGTTCGTCCAACAGCAATGCTGTGGCGCAATATGGTCGCGATGGCAACAGAAGAAATGATTCGCGCCAATCCAGTAGATGGTGTCGTGCTTCTCGGTGGTTGCGATAAAACAATTCCAGCACTGCTGATGGGTGCTGCATCTGTAAATCTTCCTGCCATTGTGGTTCCAGGTGGCCCGATGCTCAATGGAACTTTCAAAGGACAACGACTCGGTTGCGGAACCGGAGTATGGAAATTCAGCGAAGAAGTTCGCGCAGGAACTATGTCGCAAGAAGATTTCAATAATTCTGAGAAGTCGATGATTCGCAGTAAGGGCCATTGCAACACAATGGGAACTGCATCCACGATGGGTAGCCTCGCAGAAGCACTTGGGATGGTGCTGCCAGGCACAGCTGGAACACCAGCTCCAGATAGCCGTTTATTGCAAGCTGCTCATGAATCGGGCATCCGCATCGTCGATATGGTTTCAGAAGATCTCAAACCATCAGACATCATGACACTGGGCTCATTTACCAACGCGATTGTCGCTCTCGGCGCCATTGGCGGTTCCACCAACGCTGTTGTTCACCTTCTCGCTATTGCGGGACGACTCGGCCTTAATCTCACTCTTGATGATTTTGATCGAATTGGATCTCGAATTCCGCTGCTCGTAAATCTTCAGCCAGCTGGTGAGTATTTAATGGAAGATCTATTCCGCGCTGGTGGTTTATCTGCAGTAATGAGTGAAGTAGAAAAGCATCTAGATCGCTCAGCAATTACTGTGACTGGAAAGCCTTTCGTTGAATCACTCAAGGGCGCTGAAATCTACGACACCGATGTCATTAAGAAATATGAATCTCCACTGCAACCTGAAGCAGGGATTGCGGTATTACGTGGAAATATCGCACCAGATGGTGCCGTGATTAAGCCTGCCGCAGCGAGTGCGAATCTATTAGTACATACGGGCAAGGCAGTCATTTTCGAGAGCATTGAAGATTTCCATGCACGGATCGATGATCCAGCACTTGATGTTGATGAGAACAGCGTTCTAGTACTTCGCGGCTGTGGGCCAAAGGGATATCCCGGAATGCCAGAAGTTTCAAATATGGCGATCCCGAAGAAACTTCTTGAAAAAGGAGTGAAAGACTTAGTAAGAATCTGTGATGGTCGTATGAGTGGTACTGCATTTGGAACAGTTGTGCTTCACGTTTCACCAGAAGGAGCCCTCGGTGGGCCACTCGCTAAATTGCAAAATGGTGATGTCATCGAACTCAATGTTCCTGCGCGCACACTCAATGTGAAGTTATCTGATGCAGAGTTAGCGGCCCGTACTCCTTCTGCGGCAATGACTGAAGCTCTTGCCCGCCCAGTTCGTGGTTGGGAACATCTTTACATTGAGCATGTTGAACAAGCGCACCTGGGTGCAGATCTTGATTTCTTACGTGGTGCTACAGGTTCTCAGACTCCACGCGAATCGCATTAATTAAGCGCCAGCAAAGAGCGTTGTCGCCACTCCTGTAAATCCCGTTTCGCAGATAAAGGTTCGACCATCGTCTGCTGTGCTGGTTGGATTATTTCTCTCGGCACTTGTGATGATGAGCTTCTCTAAATTCTTTCCAGCAAAAGCACATGAAGTAGTGCGCAAAGCCGGGACCTTGATTTCATGTGTCATCGCAAAGTTATTTCGTGTGTCATATCTGCGAACAGAACTTCCGTTGTAGAAGGCAACCCAGAGCCCATCTTCGCTATCTATGCACATGCCGTCAGGGAATCCATGTTGTGTATCGCATGGAATTACCATTCTGCGATTTGTGATTTCGCGATCTGCATAGTCAAAAGCTTCGATACCAAAAGTGAGAGTGTCGATGTAATAGAAGGTGCGCTTATCTGAACTCCAGGCTAGACCGTTACTTATGCCAGTTCCTGAGAGAAACTTCTTTAACTCTTTACTCTTTCCATCTAACCGATAGAAACTTCCGTAGCCCGCTTCTTCTGAGAGAGCTAAAGAACCAAGCCATAAATCACCATCAGGTGAAACCTTTGCATCGTTCCATCGCATAGGAGTTACATCAACTTCGTTACGAGATACATAAGGCGTGAAATTTGTGCCGTCGTATAGAACTGGTCCACTAGTGGTTCCCAATAAATTCTTTCCTGAATGCGTTGGTATTACGAATGCGACTAGTTCATCGACGGCATATTCGCCCGTCGCTCCGGTTTCGATATTACGAGAGAGGACTTTCTTGCCTTCGATATCTACCCACTGCACTTCTGAATGATCTAAACCAGAAGAGACGGGGCCTTCTCCAAGCGTGCATTGACGCTCATCGAAGAGCTCAACCGAAAGGACCTTTGAAGCCATTTTGGAATAGTAGCGTGAGTAAACTTTAAGTGTGCGAGCGTATGTAATTACCGGCCCACGAGTTGGCTCGGTTGTGGATGTTGCCGAGCCAGTTCTTGGCGAAGACGATCTGCTCGTCAAAGTGGAACGCGCGGGAATCTGCGGAACCGATGTCGAATTCTTTAATGGGGATATGTCGTACTTGGCTTCAGGAGAAGCTCACTTTCCATTGCGAATCGGCCACGAATGGTGCGGCCGAGTCATTTCAGTAGGAAGTTCAGTTGATCCACGCTGGATTGGTAAATTCGTAACGAGTGACACGATGCTCGGTTGCCAGAAATGCGAGCGATGCAGAGGCGGTTATCAATACCTTTGTGCTGATAGAGATGAAGTTGGTATTCGCCGTGGTTTCCCTGGCGCACTGGCCGAAAAGTTAGTTATCCCATCATTTGCAGTTCATGAATTACCGAACGATATGGATCCAGCAATCGGTGCGATGGTGGAACCTACCGGAAACGCACTCCGTGCAGTAGATGCGACCAAACTTAAATCTGGAGATCGATTACTTATCTTTGGCCCCGGCACTATTGGTTTGCTCAGTGCGCTGATTGCGCACAGCCGAGGCATTGAAGTTCACGTCGTAGGTGTTGATGAAAAATCATTAGCCTTTGCGCGCCAATTTGGATTTGGTGGAGTTCACTCGCAGCATTCAATTCCAAAGATGGTGATTCATTCGATTATTGATGCGACCTTTGGAGAAGATGTTCCGGCTCTTGCTTTAGAGATGATTGAACCTGGGCGTTCAGTAGTTCTCATTGGAATTGCAGGAACTCCAAGCTTGATTGATAGCCGCACAGTCGTACTGAAAGACCTCAAGGTGACAGGAATCCTGAGCGCTTCACCTGGGTTAGTTGGAGCCATTGAAATTCTTAGTTCTGGACAAGTAGATCCACGTCCACTGATTGCATCAGTTGTATCCCTAGAGGAGTCATCAGATGCGCTCTCTGGAAAACGCCCACAAGCAGTTGGCGATGGTCCCAAGATTCAGATAAAACCTTAAGCCCTCAAATGAAGTGCGCTGCAGTAGGCTGAACACATTATGCAAAACTGGAGCAAGAACGTTGATTTCAATGATCGCGGCTATTTCCAACCCGAATCACTCATACAACTTCAAGAGCTCGTTCGCTCCAATCAAAAGATTCGTGCCCGCGGAACTGCACATTGCTTCAATGAAATTGCCAATACAAGTAGTTATGCAATCAACCTTGCCAAAATGCCTCGAGTAATTGAAGTCAGCGCCTCAACTAATTCAGTAAAGGTTTCCTCAGGCCTCACCTACGGAGAACTAGCTCCAGCGCTTCATAGCCAGGGCTGGGCGCTGAATAACCTTGCCTCTCTTCCACATATTTCCGTTGCAGGATCTATCTCTACCGGCACGCACGGTTCAGGCATCAAAAATCAAAACCTTGCTAATCAAGTGTTGTCTCTCGACTTAGCCACTGCTGAAGGCGAACTACGTCATATTGATCGCACAAACCCAGCGTTTAACGCACTGGTTGTTGGCTTAGGCCTTGGGGGAATTGTTTATCAATACGAATTGAAGATTGAACCCACATTCAAAGTTCGACAGGTTATCTATCCTGAAATCCCTCTTGATGTCTTGCAACGTAACTTTGATCAGATTATGGGAACTGCCTACAGCGTTAGTTATTTCACCGATTGGAGCACCGCTCAGGTTGGAAATCTCTGGTGCAAATTCCGCGACAGCGAAGAAATTCCTGAGAGTGTTGGCGGAATTGCTCAGGCCGATAAGAAGTACCACCCAATTCCTTCCGTAGATCCAGTTGCTTGCACCGATCAACTTGGCGAGCCAGGGGATTGGCATCAGCGCTTGTCTCACTTCAAACTTGAGTTCACTCCAAGTGTTGGCGAAGAGATACAAACTGAATTCTTTGTTGATCGAAAAGATGCAGCAGCTGCAATTGAAGCCGTGTCTAAACTTGGCGAAGAAATCACTCCA
>JACCDK010674324.1_pt1 | contig 10841 bp, 9 predicted proteins | sample 7445871 | NCBI WGS metagenome assembly JACCDK01 (sample SAMN15323436, study PRJNA562643) | freshwater metagenome | isolation source: river surface water | place: USA:Blue River Watershed | collected 2017-08-15
CACGCTCAATTTTTGAGGCGGTAGTAAGACAGGGTACCTTTGACCTCCCATCATCACCTGCATTAACGAAGGCATCACTGCCGACGCGCTGAAAGGAAAACTCATGAGCGACCAGAATCCACTTCCATCCCAGGTAATCCCACAAGTAAGTGCAGCATCTGCACTCATTGGAGATCCGTCTCAGTTCGGTCGAGTCGCAGATGATGGAACCGTTTATGTCCGCACATCAGTTGGCGAAAAAGCAGTTGGTTCATATCCAGGTAAGAGCGCTGAAGAAGCGCTGGCATATTTTGTACGTAAGTTTGAAGCGCTGGCATCTGAAGTTGCCTTAACGGCTGCGCGCATAACATCTGGAGCGATGGTTCCAGATGATGCGTATGAAGCGGTAAAGAAACTTCGCCAGCAAGTTCGCGAACTCAACGGCGTTGGAGACCTTGACGCGCTCGCTGCATCTGTCGAGCAGATCGAGCCACTCATTGAAGGTCATCGCGAAAAGTTTGAAGCCAAGAAAGAGGCAGAAGCCCTCGCCAAGGCAGCTCGTCGTGAACAAGTCTTGGTTGAGAAGGAAAAAATTGTTGCCGAATCTGAATCGCTTGCTCTCTCAGAAAATTGGAAGGCTACCGGCGAACGACTTAAAACCCTTTTGGAAGAATGGAAGAGCGCGCCACGTCTAGACAAGAAAACCGACGGCGATCTCTGGAAGCGTTTCTCTGCTTCTCGTAACAAGTTCGATAAGCGTCGCCGCACCCATTTCGCCACTCTCGAGGCCACCGCTTCTGTTGTCTCTGCTGCAAAGATTGCGATAGTCGAAGAGGCAGAGAAGTTGGCTACCTCAACTGATTGGGTCTCCACCGCACGTCGCTTTAAAGCGCTCATGGATTCTTGGAAAGCTGCCGGCCGAGGAAAGCCAAAGGACGACGCCAAACTATGGAATCGGTTTAAGACTGCGCAAGATTCATTCTTCGCTGCGAAAAATGCTGATCTAGAAAAACGCGAAATATCAATGACTGCAAACCTTGAAAAGCGTGAAGCGCTCCTGCCGAAGATTGAGGCACTTGTACCATTTACTGATGTGAAGGTCGCAAAGAGCGAGTTCCGTGAATTGATGCGCGAATGGGAGAAGATCGGTATTACCCCTCGCGATAAACGCGCATCAATGGATGCACGTGTTCATGCGATAGAAAATGCAATCAAGGCGGCTGAATCTGAACTGTGGCGCAAGAGCGATCCAGCCGCAAAGGCCCGCGCAGCAGATGTCGTTGCACAACTATCGGCGGCTATTGCTAACTATGAGTCAGTTGCTGCAAAGGCAAAGGCTGCTGGCAATGATAAGAAGGCTAGAGAAGCTTCAGAATCTGCTGAGGCACGCAAGGTTTGGCTCGCTGAGGCAGAGAAGAATCTTGCTGAATTTAGTTAATTACTAAAATCTAATTGCGATAGACATCATAGACGCCTTCAACGCTTCGCACTGCAGTTAAGACAGAATCTAAGTGGGAAGCATCTGCCATTTCGAAAGTGAACTTGGAAATAGCAACGCGATCTTTTGAAGTTGAGACAGACGCGCTGAGAATATTTACATGCTGTTCAGATAAGGCCCGCGTAACATCGGCAAGAAGTCTCGCACGGTCAAGTGCCTCCACTTGAATATTAACCAAAAATAGTGAACCGGCTCCAGCCAACCAGCGAACCTTCACGATCCGCTCTGATTGATTGATTTTCAGATCATCACTGTTTACGCAATCGTTGCGATGAACCGAGACACCACTGCCCTTAGTAATGAAACCTAGAATCTCATCCCCCGGCACGGGCGTGCAGCACCGTGCCAATTTCACAAGAACATCCCCCACACCCTCTACTTCAACAGATGTGCTAGATCTGCGAGTAGTTGGAACTCCAATCGGTATGTTCTCAAGAGTCTCTTCCGGGTGAGAGTCTTCAACTCCTGTTGCCGCAATTAGCTTTTCAATGATTGAAGCAGAAGAGACATGACCATCACCTACAGCGCTATAGAGAGCATCGATATCTGGAAAATGGAGATCATGTGCCAGTTCTAGAAGTGCATGACCTGCAAATATTTTTTGTAACGGCAAACCGGCTTTACGCATCTGTCTTGCGATTGATTCACGTCCGGCATCAATAGCTTCCTCTCGGCGTTCCTTGGAGAACCATGCTTTGATCTTTGATCGTGCACGAGGACTCTTTACAAAATTGAGCCAGTCTCGACTTGGACTTGCCGTAGGTGATTTATTTGTAACCACCTCTACAACGTCACCGTTGGCTAACTTCGTTTCAAGAGGTACAAGGCGGCCATTAACTTTTGCGCCAGCACAACGATTTCCGACATCAGTGTGCACTGAGTACGCGAAGTCCACCGGAGTTGATCCGCCGGGTAGTGCGATCACACTCCCCTTGGGTGTAAAGACAAACACCTCAGGGCTCCCCAGATCAAAACGAAGCGCCTCGAGAAACTCAGATGGATCTTCGGTCTCTTTCTGCCAGTCATGTAGTTGTTTGAGCCATAGCATCTCAGGGGTGTGAGAATCAGATTGCCCGCCCTCTTTATATTTCCAGTGTGCGGCAATACCAAACTCCGCACGGGAATGCATCTCATATGTTCGAATTTGAATCTCTACTGCTTTTCCACTTGGGCCGATAACTGTTGTATGAAGTGACTGATAGAGATTGAATTTGGGCATTGCAATATAGTCTTTAAACCGACCTGGAACAGGGCTCCAACGTGCGTGTATTGAACCTAGTACCGCATAGCAATCGCGCACATCGTTGACTAATACACGGATACCAACGAGATCATAGATGTCGTTAAAGTCTCGACCTCGCACAACCATCTTCTGATAGACGCTAAAGAAATGCTTCTGTCGCCCCGTAACTGTTGCCTCAATGAGATCGTGTGACAAATCCGTCTTAACGGCCTCAATCACCTCTTGAGTGAGTGCCTCTCGTGCAGGGCTTCGCTCTGCGACAAGTCGTGAAATCTCAGCAAACTTCTTTGGTTCTAGAACTTCGAAACTCAAGTCCTCGAGCTCCCATTTGAGCGCATTCATGCCAAGACGATGTGCGAGAGGAGCGTAAATATCAAGAGTCTCACGAGCCTTACGTAATGCGCTTTCTGGAGATACAAATTTCCAAGTGCGGGCATTATGTAATCGATCAGCCAACTTGATCACTAGTACACGAATATCGCGCGACATCGCGATCACCATCTTGCGAACTGTCTCTGCCTCGGCAGTTGGTCCGTAAGCTAATTTATCTAACTTCGTAACGCCATCAACTAAGGAGGCGATCTGATCTCCGAAATCGTTACGCAACTGATCTAACGAGTACGGAGTATCTTCAACAGTGTCATGCAGAAGTGAGGCAATGATCGTTTCTTGATCAAGACCTAAATCAATTAAAATTTGGGTTACCTCAACCGGATGTGTGATGTAATCCTCGCCAGATTTTCGAGTTTGTCCAACATGAGCAGTGCGTGCCACTTCATAAGCACGTTCTACTTCGGCGACATCAGCCTGCGGATGATGTTCTTGCAGCCGAAGAATGAGCGGCTTAAGAAGAGCATCCATTGGAAGTATCTCTACTTGCGACCTTTACGCTTTGGTTGATTACGTGGTCCGCGGCGATCGTTTACAGTTGTTGGCGCAACCTGAACAGTTGAAGTCGCTGAAGAAGTATTTGGAGCCACATTGCCACGAGCCTGAACTCGCTTTGCAAGTGCGACCATTGCAGGCTCCTTCTCACGCAATTGAGCAAGAACCGGCGGAGCGATAAAGATTGATGAGTACGCTCCAACAATCATTCCGATAAAGAGTGCCAGTGAAAGATCTTTCAGTGTTCCAGCACCTAAGAGACCGGCACCTACAAAGAGAATCGCAGCTACAGGCAGAAGGGCAATAACAGAGGTATTAATTGAGCGAACGATGGTTTGGTTAACCGCAAGATTTGTTGCTTGTGAGTATGTTGACTTGCTAGTTGAGGTAATTGAACGAGTGTTCTCGCGAACCTTGTCGAAGACAACCACCGTGTCATAGAGCGAGTAACCCAAGATTGTAAGGAATCCAATGACCGTAGCTGGAGTGACATCGAAGCCAACAAGAGCATAAATGCCAACGGTAATAAAGACGTCGTGAACGACAGCGACAATTGCAGCAATGGCCATCTTTGGCTCGAAAGTCATAGTGAGGAAGAGCAGAATCACGATGAGAAAAGCGATCAATCCGTAGAGCGCTTTCTTTGTAATTTCCTTACCCCACGAAGGTCCGATTATTTGGGTGTCGATTGCTTCTGCAGGTACACCGAAAGCGGAAACAATTGCACCCTCAACAGCATCAGATTCTGCTGTAGTTAGTGAGCCAGTTTGAATTCTTACCTTGTCATCGCCAACCTTCTGAACGATCAATTCTCCGCTGAACCCAGTTGATTGGACAGCGCTTCGTGCTTGTTCAACCGTGGCAGTCGTCGAGTTAAAGGTATATGAAGAACCACCCTTGAACTCGATTCCAAGATGCAATCCCTGAAATGCCAGAGCTCCAATAGAGATCAGGGTGAAAATTGCAGAAAGCACGTACCATCTCTTTGCGTTTCCAACGATGTTGAACGATTTCTCGCCTGAATACAGACGTCCACCAAATCCTTGTGTTGTTGACATGTTATGCCTCCACTTGTGAAGTTGAACGAGCGACGCCTGAGCTCTTTGCCGAGACTCCAGAGAAACGATGGCCAGTATTGAAGAATTTCAATCGAGCCATAAAGGTCATCATTGGCTTTGAGAAGAAGAAAACAATGATGAGGTCTACAAGAGTTGTCAGGCCCAGCGTAAATGCAAAACCGCGAACCCCGCCGACAGCAAAGAAGTAGAGAAGAACTGCAGCGATCATCGATACAGCGTCTGCAACCAGAATCGTGTGTCGAGCCTTCGCCCAACCACTTTCTACCGCCGAACGTAGACTTCGACCTTCTCGAATTTCATCCCTGATTCTCTCAAAATAGATCACGAACGAGTCTGCGGTGATACCCACTGCCACGATGATTCCAGCAATACCTGCAAGGGTGAGTGTAAATCCGATCGTTTCACCGAGCACCAGAACCAGTAGATACAGCAGCGCCGCCGCCATCGCAAGCGAACCTGAGATAACTAAACCGAGACCTCGGTAGTAAAGGAAAGAGTAAATAACAACGAGTAAGAGTCCCAAGCCACCGGCTAACAGGCCAGCGTCGAGTTGTTCGGCACCAAGTGTTGGCGAGACTTGCTGAACTTCTCCACGGTCAAAGGCCAATGGGAGTGCACCGTACTTAAGTACATTTGCTAAATCTTGTGCTTCTACTTGAGTGAATGAGCCGGTAATTTGAGCGGTTCCAGAAGGAATAGCTTCATTAATTCGAGGAGAGGATTGAACAATTCCATCGAGGACGATTGCCACCTGATTTGTTGGCTCTGGCAAAGAGGTTACGCGAGCTGTGAGTGCACCAAAGGCACTTGTTCCTTCACCATTAAATGTCAGAGAAACACTCCATGCACTTCCGGCCTGCGTATCAATGCCGGCCGATGCTTCGGAGATCTGACGGCCCAATACCTCAGCTGGTGCCAAAATGTACTTAGTTCCGCCATCTTTAGAACACGCGGTGATTGCTGCTGCCGGGTCATCTGAACCCGTTCCCTGCAAACTTGCTGCATCGGTGCAATTCAGATTTGCGAAAGCTTGATTGATTGCATCCGAGACTCCTTGAACCGGAGTTGCCACAGTTGAAGTATCTGCTGATGCTGGAACTCCAACACCAGATGCAAGAACCTGACGGAATCTTAGTTCTGCTGTCTGTCCAACGAGATCGACCACACGTCGACCATTTTCGCCAGGAACAGAGATAACAATCTGGCGGTTAGTTCCACTTCCCTGAGCCGTTACTTCGCTTTCAGCGACACCTAAAGAGTTAACGCGTTGGCGAATAATCTCAACGGCCTGATCTATTGCTTCTGAGGTGACATCGTTGCCGACTGCCGATGCTCGTGGCTGCAGAGTGACACTTGTGCCTCCGCGAAGATCAAGACCCAAACGGACCGATGTTGCGTCGGTAACGAATGCGGTTGCTCCGAGGCTGGTAAAAATGAGGGCAAGTATCCCCAAGGCACGCCCAGGGCGGGTGGAAGTCTTTACAACTTTATTAGGTGTGGACATAAGAGCAGAGTCTAGGCCACTAGAGGCTGTGCTCAGATCAATCTGAGGAGGGATCAAAAAGGGTGGCAAGGCTTGGCGGCACGCTGCGACCCAAGTGGGTGTAGCCCAACACCGTTGCTACGCGACCCCGTGGAGTGCGGGCCATAAATCCATTTCGGACTAAGAATGGTTCGGCGACAGATTCAACAGTCTCGGTCTCTTCACCAACTGAGATAGCCAGAGTTGAAAGTCCTACCGGTCCCCCGTTGAAGCGATCGATCAGGGCGAGCAGAACCGAACGATCCAGACGATCTAAACCTTGCGCATCTACTTCATACATTTCAAGTGCTTCTTGGGCATGGCCGTGGCTGAGCGAATGCGAACCCTTCACTTGTGCATAGTCGCGTACACGTCTTAACAATCTATTGGCAATGCGTGGCGTTCCACGTGATCTACCTGCAATCTCCGACACTGCTTTCTTATCAATTGTGATATTGAGAAGCGTTGCACTTCGTGAAATCACGTGTTCAATTTCAGAAGATCCATAGAAATCAAGATGGGCGGTAAAACCAAAACGATCACGAAGCGGACTTGGCAATAACCCAGCTCGCGTAGTTGCACCCACGAGTGTGAAGTGTGGAAGTTGCAAAGGAATTGCGGTAGCGCCTGGACCTTTACCTACGACAACATCGACCCTGAAATCCTCCATCGCCAAATACAACAACTCTTCGGCCGGCCTAGGCAGACGATGAATTTCATCTAAAAATAGAATCTCGCCTTCGACTAGCGAGGACAGTATTGCAGCGAGGTCTCCTGCATGCGTGATGGCGGGACCGCTAGTTATGCGAATAGGCGTTGACATTTCCGCCGCCAAAATCATCGCGAGAGTTGTCTTACCTAAACCTGGTGGGCCAGAGAGCAATATGTGGTCAGCAGGTGCGCCGCGATTGCGAGCAGCGGTAAGAAGTACATCTATCTGTTCGCGCACTCTATGCTGCCCAATAAATTCTTTTAGGGACTTTGGACGCAGCGCGTTCTCCGATAGTGATTCATCGGCTGCCACAACGGGATTGACTAAACGCTCTGTAGGTTCTGAAGATTCGCTCATGATTTACCACCTGCTAAGGCTGCTTTGAGGAGATCAGAGAGATCAGAATGAGCAGGGTCTAATCCTCGATTTGCATAGTCAATAGCCACAATTGAAATTGTGGAGTCTGCCTCGCGCGCAGAATAACCTAACGAAATAAGCGCTCCTGATAGCTGCTCCCTCCAGATCGGCTGGGAAGAAGAGATAGGTACACCAGGTAATCCGGACCGAGATAACTTACCTTTAAGTTCAAGAAGTATTCGCTGTGCTCCTTTCTTACCAATGCCTGGTACGCCAGCAAGAATACTTACGGATTCAGATTCAACTGCATCAGCTAATTGATCCGGCGAGAGGTGAGCAAGTATTGATAGTGCTACACGTGGACCAATTCCACTCACTGTTTGAACAAGTTCGAAGGTTTCCCTTGAGGGCGAATCAATGAACCCATAGAGAGTCATCGAATCCTCGCGAACAACCATCGATGTGTGAACTGTAAGCGAATTGCCAAGGGTCAGCGTTGCTGATGTGGTGGGAGTAACATGAATTAGATACCCAACACCCCCAACTTCTAAGATGATGCGGTCAGAACTTATTGAACGAATTAAACCATTGAGTTGAGCAATCATCTCTTCACCAGTTTCGAAATTCTCTTCTTCTCATCGCGCAGCGCTTTTTCCATTTTACTGTTGGCATTACCACGCCAAATATTGCAAATTGCAAGTGCTAGCGCATCTGTACTATCGACAGGCTTTGGCACATCCTTTAGTGAAAGAATTCTAACGACCATATTCGCGACCTGGGATTTATTGGCTCGACCGTTTCCCGTAACCGCCGCTTTAACCTCACTTGGGGTGTGCATTACGACTGGAATCCCACGTTTAGCTGCGAGTAAGAGGGCAATACCCGCCGCCTGACCAGTGCCCATAACTGTGCGCACATTGTGCTGAGAGAAGACTCGTTCGACTGCAATTACATCGGGGCGATGCTTATCAAACCAATTGATCAACGATGTTTCGAGCTCAAGCAATCTTTCTTCTAGTGGAAGTTGTGCCGACGTTTGAATAACTCCAACATCTACCAACTTTAGTTGACCACCCGTGGATCCTTTAACGACACCAATTCCACAACGAGTCAACCCTGGGTCTACGCCCAGTACCGTCCGGCTTGTTTGACCGATCTGTTGGCTCATAACTAATAAGCCTAGAACCTAGAAAGAAAAGGTCAGGAAAGGCTCGCCATAACTTCATCAGATACATCAAAGTTACTAAAGACGTTCTGCACATCATCAAGTTCTTCAATTGCATCGATGAGTTCAAAAACTTTCTGAGCGCCCTCGACGTCCAGTGGAATAGTCATGGAAGGTAGAAATGAAGAGTCGGCAGATTCATAGTCAATACCGCTCGCCTGCAGAGCTGTTCGAACTGCAACGAGATCAGATGCCTCGCAAACCACCTCAAATGATTCGCCGAGATCATTGACTTCTTCGGCCCCTGCATCAAGGACTGACTCAAGTATTGACTCTTCAGATACACCATATTTCTTCGAAACAATAATTACACCCTTGCGGTTAAAAAGATAAGCCACCGACCCGGGATCGGCCATCGTTCCGCCGTTTCGAGTCACGGCTACGCGTACTTCTGATGCTGCGCGATTGCGATTATCAGAGAGACATTCGATCATGAGCGCAACGCCGTTCGGTCCGTAACCTTCGTACATAATCGTTTGATAATCCGCTCCGCCAGATTCCAGACCTGCGCCACGCTTAACTGCGCGATCAATGTTGTCTGCTGGCATTGAATTCTTCTTCGCCTTGGCAATTGCATCAAAGAGAGTCGGGTTTCCATCGAGATCAGCACCGCCATTGCGTGCAGCAACTTCAATTGCCTTGATTAGCTTTGCAAAGTTTTTTGCACGGCGGCCATCAATGACGGCCTTTTTATGCTTAGTCGTTGCCCATTTGGAATGGCCTGACATGTGACGAACCCCTTTAGTGAATAAATAACTGCGCCTACTTTATCGCGACTTACAGACCTCATCAAAAAAGTAGCGATGAACTGCCAAATCATGCGTAAGTTCTGGGTGGAATGAGGTCGCCATAAGATGTCTCTGTCGCACTGCAACTGGGTGACTCTCCCCCGATGGTGTAATCACAGAGCTAATTACCTCAACACTGCTACCCAATTCCTCTACCCATGGTGCGCGAATAAAGACGGCACGTAGTTGGCGGCCAGAAAAATCCAATTCAGATTCGAATGAATCTACCTGCCGACCAAAGGCATTCCTGCGAACGGTCATGTCAATTCCACCAAAGGTTTCTTGTCCCTCAACGCCATCAACTATTCGATCTGCAAGAAGAATCATTCCTGCGCAAGAGCCATATGTAGGCATGCCATCGCTCATTCGCTTCTTCAAAGGTTCGATAAGAAGGTAGTTCTTGGCCAGTAGTGAAATCGTTGTCGATTCTCCTCCAGGAAGAATCAGCGCGTCACATTTCTCTAGCTCACTAGTGCGGCGAACTTCTGAAGCGTCGTGACCGCATGCCTGAACGGCTTGAATGTGTTCGCGAAAATCACCCTGCAGAGCAAGCACGCCAATAATCATTATGAAATACCGTGAAGGAAAAAACTACCAGCCGCGCTCGGCGAGGCGATGCGGAACTGGGATATCTGCAACGTTGATTCCAACCATTGCATCCCCTAGACCGCGAGACACATCTGCCAACACCTTTGCATCTTGGTAGAAGGTAGTTGCCTTAACACACGCTGCGGCGCGATGTGCTGGATCTCCAGATTTGAAAATTCCAGAGCCGATAAATACTCCATCTGCACCCATCTGCATCATCAAGGCAGCATCTGCAGGTGTTGCAATTCCACCAGCGGTAAAGAGGACAACAGGGAGCTTGCCAGTTTCAGCAACTTCCTTGACAAGTGCATATGGTGCTTGCATATCTTTCGCGGCAACATAAAGCTCATCTTCGCGCATAGATGTAAGGCGACGAATTTCGCCACCTATTTTGCGCATATGTGTCATCGCATTAGAAACATCGCCGGTACCGGCCTCGCCCTTTGAGCGGATCATCGCAGCGCCTTCATTGATGCGACGTAACGCTTCACCAAGATTGGTAGCGCCACAAACGAAAGGAACCTTAAATTTCCACTTATCAACGTGGTTTTCGTAATCCACAGGTGTAAGTACTTCTGACTCGTCGATGTAATCAACGCCAAGACTTTCAAGAATCTGTGCCTCAACGAAATGGCCAATGCGCACCTTTGCCATAACAGGAATCGAAACAGTTGCCTGAATTTTTTCAATCATGTCTGGATCTGACATTCGAGCGACGCCACCTTGCGCGCGAATATCAGCTGGCACTCTCTCGAGCGCCATAACAGCAACTGCACCAGCATCTTCTGCGATCTTGGCTTGCTCGGCATTAACGACATCCATGATGACGCCACCCTTGAGCATCTCTGCCATACCGCGCTTAACGCGTGCTGTGCCTGTCTCTTGCGACATTGAATAAACCCCTGGATCTACTTTGTAGTGGACGGTAATTCTAGCGCGAATTGAGGATTCTTCTCGGTGAGAGC
>JACCDK010885434.1_pt1 | contig 10840 bp, 9 predicted proteins | sample 7445871 | NCBI WGS metagenome assembly JACCDK01 (sample SAMN15323436, study PRJNA562643) | freshwater metagenome | isolation source: river surface water | place: USA:Blue River Watershed | collected 2017-08-15
AGGATGACACTTTGTTTGCACTTGCTGCAGGCGCTGTTGAATTCGGTCGCGCTCGCGGACGTCGTGTAGTGAATGTGGTTCCGGTAGCTTAATTTAGGTTTCTCAAAAAGAGCGAGCCGCGTCCGTGGCTCGCTCTTTTTATTTCACAACAAGATAGAACAATTTCTCAAGTATTCGTAAAGGCGCGTTAAACAATGACAACATTCGTTGATCGTGTGACGCTCTATGCCACTGCCGGAAAAGGTGGCGATGGCTGCGTTTCTGTTAAACGCGAAAAATTTAAACCACTAGGTGGTCCAGATGGTGGCAATGGTGGACGTGGTGGAGACATCATTCTTATCGTCGATGCTGGCGTTACAACTCTCTTAGATTTTCACCATTCGCCACATCGTAAAGCGACTTCTGGATCTCAGGGATATGGCGATCGTAAAGATGGAACATCTGGAGAAGATCTAATTCTTCCTGTTCCAAACGGCACGGTCGTCTTCGATGCTAAGGGAAATCAATTAGCCGACTTAATCGGGATCGGCACTACATTTCTTGCAGCGCAAGGTGGACACGGCGGTTTAGGTAATTTAGCTCTATCTTCTTCAAAGCGTCGCGCCCCAGGTTTTGCTCTTCTAGGCGAACCAGGAGAAGAGCGCACTCTTTATCTAGAACTAAAATCTGTCGCCGATATTGCCCTTGTTGGATATCCAAGTGCTGGCAAGTCATCACTTATTGCAGCAATTTCGGCTGCGCGACCAAAGATTGCTGACTATCCATTTACAACTCTGGTCCCTAACTTAGGCGTTGTTCAAGCCGGCGAAACTCGTTTCACAGTAGCCGACGTTCCAGGTTTGATCCCTGGTGCATCACAAGGCAAAGGTCTTGGCCTGGAATTCTTACGCCACGTTGAACGTTGTGTAGCTCTAGTTCACGTTCTGGACTGCGGAACTCTCGAAACAGATCGTGACCCAGTCAGTGATTTAGAAATCATTGAGGCTGAACTTGCACAATATGGTGGTTTAGAAGATCGCATCCGCATTGTGGCGCTAAACAAAATTGATTTACCAGATGGCAAAGCGATGGCTGATATGGTCGCACAATCTCTGCGTGATAAGGGCTATGAGGTTTACCCAGTCTCGGCTGCTAGCCGTGAGGGTTTACAAGAACTTCTCTATGCCATGGCGCGATTGGTACAAAAGGCGCGCGCTGCGGCAGTAACGGAAGAACGCACACGAATTATCTTGCGGCCAACTGCAGTAGATGATTCTGGATTTACTGTGCAAGCAAATGCTGATGGTTCATTTAGCGTGCGCGGTCAGAAAGTCGTTCGCTGGGTACGTCAAACAAACTTTAAGAACGCTGAAGCTATTGGATATCTCGCAGACCGTCTGGCGCAGCTCGGAGTTGAGAAAGAGTTGTTTAAGAAAGGCGCGGTTGCCGGCAGCGAAGTTCGTATTGGTTCTGGAGATAATGAAGTCGTCTTTGAATGGGAGCCAACTATCGAAGCAGGAGCTGAGCAATTGGCTGGGCACTTACATCGTCGCGGTGAAGATTCTCGCTTGGATGGCTCTTGGGTTGTAGAAGAAAAGGTTGTCGATCAACTAACTGATGAAGAAATTGCGCAACAATGGGAGTACAACGTGGAGGACCCACATACTCCACGCCTATCAGATCCAAAAACAAGCGAGGATAAGTAAATGAGCCGCAGCGCAGTCGCAACTGCTAAACGCGTAGTCATTAAAATCGGTTCATCTTCACTGACTGGTTCTGCAGGTTCAGCGCTAGATAGTGAAGCGGTCTCTCAAATAGTTGACGCAGTTGCGCAACTGCGTGCGCGCGGTGCTGAAGTTGTTCTAGTTTCTTCGGGTGCAATCGCAGCTGGCCTTGCACCACTAGGGCTGAGTGCACGACCAAAAGATTTGGCTACTCAACAAGCAGCCGCCTCTGTCGGCCAAGGCTTGCTAATCGCTAAATACAATGAGAATTTCTCACGCCATAAATTAGTTTCCTCTCAGGTACTTCTGACAACCGAGGATGTAGTCCGTCGCTCTCATTACCAAAACGCACAACAGACTTTAAATAAATTGCTCTCCCTCGGCGTTGTGCCAATCATTAATGAGAACGATTCTGTAGGAACGCAGGAGATTCGATTCGGCGATAACGATCGGCTAGCAGCACTAGTGTCACTCTTGATTGGCGCTGACTTATTAGTCTTGGTCTCTGATGTCGATGCGCTCTATGACGCTCCACCTTCACAAGTAGGGGCTAAGGCGATCGCTTTTGTAGATCACATAACCGACATTGAAAAATTTGATATCGGTGGCGCTGGTTCTGCCGGAGTAGGCAGTGGGGGAATGGTCACCAAGATCGAAGCTGCACGTATTTCAACTAGCGCCGGAACTCCGATGTTGCTCACTTCGCTAGCCAACGCAACATCTGCGCTAAGCGGTGCAGAAGTTGGCACTTTCTTTGCATCTCACGGCACTCGTTCGACATCTCGTTTGCTCTGGTTGGCGCACGCATCAACTCCGCGTGGACGTTTGATCCTTGACGCCGGTGCAGTAACTGCAATTCTCGAGCGGGGCGTCTCGCTCTTGCCTGCAGGAGTCACTGCAGTTGAAGGTGAATTCATTGCAGGAGATACCGTGGAACTAATGGGTGCGGATAAGAAAGTAATTGCGCGCGGCTTAGTAGCATTTGATTCAGATGAAATTCCACAAATGCTAGGACGCTCGACGAAAGAGCTGGCCACAACTTTAGGCGCAGAATACGAGCGCGAATTAGTCCATCGCGACGATTTAGTCCTCCTCGGATAAATAGAACGCTATAAACTTAAATCATGGACGCGGTCGAAATAGTTTCAGGGTTGGCGCTAAAGGCGCGTACCGCGGCACGCACTCTCTCGACAGCAACTGGCGCTGAGCGCAAAGCTGCTTTGTACGCAATTGCGGCAGCGATCGAATCTCGCAGCGCAGAGATTTTGCAAGCAAATAGCGAAGATATTGCACGAGCAAAGTCAGAAGACATGCATCCGCAAATGCAAGATCGTTTGTTGCTTACCGAATCTCGTGTGGCTGGGATGGCAAACGGAGCACGTTTAGTCGCAGATCTTCCAGATCCCCTTGGACAAACTCTGCGCCAATCAACACTTCCAAATGGTTTAAATCTAAAGCAGATCTCTGTTCCCTTTGGTGTGATCGGAATGGTCTATGAAGCTCGTCCGAATGTGACAGTCGATGCTGCAGTCATTTTGCTTATGTCCGGCAACGCTGCACTATTGCGTGGATCTTCTTCGGCAGCCGCCAGCAATCAAGTCTTAGTTACCGTGATTCGAGATGCGCTTGCTGAAACAAAGATCTCTCCAGAAGTCGTTCAATTAGTTCCTTCAGAGGATCGAGCAACTGTAAAAGCGCTACTAAATGCGCGCGGCAAAGTTGATCTAGTAATTCCACGGGGAAGCGCTGCACTAATTCGTATGGTGGTTGACGAGTCAACTGTTCCAACCATTGAAACTGGCGCAGGTGTTTGCCACGTTTATGTCGATGAGTTCGCTGACATTGAAAAAGCGTTACCAATTTTGATTAACTCTAAGACGCATCGCCCAAGTGTCTGTAACGCTGCCGAAACTCTCTTGGTGCACCGGGCTATAGCTCCAACATTTTTGCCGATGGCCCTCAAGGCGCTCTCTGATGCAGGAGTTGTTTTACACTCCGATGCAACCGCTCAAAAAGTTGCCGAAAAGTTTGGAATCGCATCGACTCCTGCAACTGATCAAAATTGGTGCACTGAGTATGGAATTCTCGAAATGAATGTCGGTGTAGTCGACTCCGTAGATGCCGCAGCCGATCACATTGCAAAGTACGGCACTAATCACACCGAAGCGATTGTTACTGAAAACAGAACAAATGCGGATCGATTTATCGCGCTGGCTGATTGCGCAGCGGTAATGGTCAATACTTCAACGAGATTTACAGATGGTGAGCAAATGGGATTTGGCGCCGAGATCGGGATTTCAAATCAGAAACTTCATGCCCGTGGCCCAATGGGCTTAGAGGCGATGACAACCACCACTTGGATCGTCACCGGCGATGGGCAAATTCGCTCGTAATGGGCTTTCTCATTAAACTTCACTCACTATGAGCAGCCTTTCCCGTGATGATGTAGCAAAGTTGGCATCTCTCGCCCGCATCGAGATGACCGAGGATGAACTTGTAAATCTGGCATCACAATTTGGGAGCATCCTCGACGCGGTGGCGCGAGTACAGGAATTAAACCTTGAGGGCGTTAAAGCAACATCGCATCCTCAGCCAATCGAAAATATTTTTCGCGAAGATCAGGTGCAGCCAAGCCTTTCACCAGAAGCCGCACTTTCAGGTGCACCGGCACAAGAGGATCAGCGTTTTCGAGTTCCACAAATTCTTGGTGAAGCCGAATGATAAAAAATACTGCTGCACAAATGTCAGCATCCCTTGAATCGGGAGAGATTACATCAGTTGCTCTCACGCAAAGCCATTTGGATCGCATCAGCGAAGTGGATTCAAAAGTTAAAGCCTTTTTACATGTTGATGGAGAGAACGCTCTTGCACAAGCGGCAAAGGTAGATGCCGAGCGTGCGGCCGGAAAGAAGATGCATCCACTTGCTGGCGTTCCACTTGCTCTTAAAGATGTCTTAGCGCAGGAAGGCGTTCCAACAACTGCTGGATCAAAGATTTTGCAAGGTTGGAAGCCGCCTTATGACTCGACCGTTGTTACAAAGTTAAAGCAAGCCGGAGTTGTAATTCTTGGTAAAACTAATATGGATGAATTCGCAATGGGTTCATCTACTGAGAATTCCGGTTATGGCCCAACCTTTAATCCTTGGGATTTAACTCGCACGCCAGGTGGTTCCAGCGGAGGATCTGCAGCTGCAGTTAGCGCATTTGAAGCACCGATCGCAGTTGGATCAGATACTGGTGGCTCCATCCGCCAACCTGCAGCGCTAACGGGAATCGTGGGTGTGCGTCCAACTTACGGCGCAGTTTCGCGTTATGGGCTAATCGCTTATTCATCAAGTCTTGATCAAGCAGGACCATTTGGTCGTACAGTTCTTGACACTGCAATGTTGCACGAAGTGATGGCAGGTCACGATCCAAAGGATGCAACTAGCATCAATGCAGCGGTTCCAAATGTGGTTGCAGCTGCACGTAGCGCCAACGTTAAAGGCAAAAAAATTGGCGTGATTAAGCAGTTACAAGGCGAGGGTTATCAAAAGGGAGTGCTTGCTCGATTTAACGAATCACTTGAATTACTGGCTTCATTGGGTGCAGAAATTGTTGAAGTTGATTGCCCAAGTTTTGAATACGCACTTGCTGCCTATTACTTAATTGCACCATCTGAATGCTCTTCTAATTTAGCGCGCTTCGACGCCATGCGCTACGGACTTCGAACCGGTGATGTCGATGGCGCTTCTGCAGAAACTGTAATGAACGCTACCCGCGAAGCTGGATTTGGACGTGAAGTAAAGCGCCGCATCATCCTTGGTACTTACGCACTTTCATCTGGATATTACGATGCTTATTACGGCAGCGCTCAGAAGATTCGTACTCTGATCATTGAAGATTATAAAAAAGCATTTACCCAGGCAGATGTATTGGTTTCACCTACATCGCCAATTACCGCCTTTAAGATCGGTGAAAAATCAGAAGATCCGATCGCGATGTATTTGGCCGACGTTGCAACCATCCCAGTAAACCTCGCAGGTATCTGCGGAATGAGTTTGCCTGCAGGACTTGCTGATGAAGATGGTCTGCCAGTTGGTTTCCAGATAATGGCACCTGCGATGCAAGATCAAAGACTCTACGAAGTCGGCAGCGCACTTGAAGCAGCACTTTCCAGCAAGTGGGGCGGATACTTAATTGAACAAGTTCCAGCGCTAGGAGGTGCCAAATAATGGCGCTTACCTATGACGATGTGATTTCAAAGTACGAACCAGTACTTGGTCTTGAAGTTCACGTTGAGCTAAATACCGAATCAAAGATGTTCTGTTCATGCAGCACAACCTTTGGTGGCCAACCAAATACCCAAACTTGCCCCGTCTGCTTAGCGCTTCCAGGTGCGTTACCAGTTGTAAATGCTAAAGCGATTGAATCCACGATCAAGATCGGCTTAGCACTTAACTGTCAGATTGCTCCCTACAGCCGCTTTGCGCGCAAGAACTACTTCTATCCTGATATGCCAAAGAACTTCCAGATCTCTCAATATGACGAACCTATTTGTTTTGATGGTTATGTAGATGTCGAAATTGAAACTGAAGAAGGTCCAAAACAGTTCCGCATTGAAATCGAGCGCGTGCATATGGAAGAAGACACTGGAAAGTCGCTGCACGTTGGCGGCGCAACAGGTCGAATCCACGGCGCTGAATACTCATTACTTGATTACAACCGAGCCGGAATTCCTCTTGTAGAAATTGTTACCAAGATCGTTCCAGGCACAGGAAAGTACGCACCAGAAGTTGCAAAGGCCTACGTTGCCGAACTCCGCGACATTCTGCGTGGCCTAAAAGTCTCAGATGTAAAGATGGAGCAAGGTTCGCTTCGTTGTGATGCCAACGTCTCGCTACGTTTGATTGGTTCTGATGTACTTGGCACGCGTTCAGAAACAAAGAATGTGAACTCACTTCGCTCGGTTGAGCGCGCAATTCGCGGTGAAATGCTTCGTCACGCTGAACTCTTAAATGATGGCAAGAAAGTAAAGCAAGAGACCCGCCACTTTCAAGAAGAAACCGGCCTGACACGTTCTGGTAGATCGAAAGAACAAGCCGAAGATTATAGATATTTCCCAGAACCTGATTTGGTTCCCGTTGCACCAACTGCTGCTTGGATTGAAGAACTTCGCGCACAACAACCAGAACGTCCGTCGCTGCGTCGTAAGCGGTTAAAGGAGCAATGGGCAGTTCCTGATAAAGAAATGGCGGCGATGATTAACGCCGATGCTTTAGATATTGTTGAAGAGACAGTTCTACTTGGTGCTGACCCAACTAAAGCTCGTACCTGGTGGCTCGGAGAAATTTCACGTATTGCAAATGAAAAAGATTCCGCTCTCACTGATCTTTCAATTACACCGAAGGATGTTGCTGAAATAGTTGCACTCGTTGCAGCAGGTGAACTCACAGATAAGTTAGCTCGCCAAGTTGTGGAAGGTGTAATCGCGGGGGAGGGTTCTCCGAGTGAAGTTGTTGCAAAGCGCGGTATCAAGGTTGTAAATGATGATGGCGCTCTAATGGCAGCAATCGAAAAGGTTTGTTCTGACCAAGCCGAGACTGCGGAAAAAGTCCGTAACGGCCATATACCTGCAGCTGGTGCGCTAATCGGTGCTGTTATGAAAGAGACTAAAGGCCAAGCAGATGCTGCTCGCGTACGAGAGCTGTTACTCGGTCACTTGGGCCAACCGAATAATTAAAGCTGTAGAAGTTAAATTCTTGGATCAAATACTATTTTTAATACCTCTGCACTTAATAAATCTTTATATACGCTAGGCCAGTTCTTCAGTGGTTCCACCCTACTGATCAGCGGAGAAAGCGAGACTTGTGAATTTTCCAAAAGTCTAAGCGCTCGATTCCAAGACTTTGGCGTAGAAGCAAAACCAGAGCTAACTAAAAGTTCTTTATAAAGAATCGCATCTGCAGAAATACTAACTTCGTGGCCCACTATTCCAACTGCGATGTAACGAGCACCACGTCGCGCCGAATTTAGCCCTGTATTTATTCCGCCTTCACTACCAGAACATTCAATGACAACGTCAAAACTCTCTGGCTCTGGAGAATGAGTTGTGTTGAAACCTAATTGTTCGGCGACTGCTAAGCGTTTCTGATCTTTTTCTAGTCCACAAATTGTCACGATCCCACCCATTGCTCTGGCTACTTGGGCTGCAAGTAATCCAATTGGCCCAGGACCAGTAATCAAGACTGAGTCCGCTATGTTGATTAATGGTGGATCTAGAAGGACGTGGCACACGCACGCTAAGGGCTCTGTCAGCGCGGCTTCATGATCGGTAATCCAATCTGGAATTAAATGGAGCAACTCCTCAGCTATTGCAACATAAGTTGCAAATCCACCGTCGACGAAAGATCCCATGGAAGTCTTGTTTTTACAAAGATTTCTGCGACCGTCCCTGCAAAAATCACATTTACATACTTGGTGATGGGTTTCGCAGGCAACTCTTAAACCCAGCCATTTGGGATCAACGTCGGCACCAACTTCAATAACTTTCCCGGCAACCTCGTGCCCCAAAACAACTGGTGGAATATTTGGATAAGCATCAAGTGCAATATGTAGGTCTGTGCCGCACACCCCAGCGCCTTGTACTTCTACGATAACTTGTCCAGCACTTGGTACAGGGCGTGGCCAAGAGATCACAGAAATGGAATCTGGACCGCTTGCGGTTTTAACAATGGCGGTCATTTCCTGAGAGGAATTATTCATCACATTCACTTAACCACAGCTTAACTTAAGCCCGCTCTATGAAGCATTTTTTCAAGATTTTCAGGTGAAGGTTGTAACAACTCTAGCGTTTCACCATCTGGGCCGTGGAAATAGCAAACCATACCTCCACGATTTGTACCTTCTGTTATATGCACAGGTGGATTTCTAAATGAGACCCCGAGACTTTCAAGTCTGTTGAATCTTTCGACTATGTCAGAAACCAGAAAAGCTAAGTGCGCGACCCCCGGACTGTTTGTCTTTAGGGGAATTACTTCTCCTACAGGTGCGACATATTGAACTAGCTCGAGCATATGATCTGAAGGAGCTAACGGGGCATTAGGAATTTGAAATCGAGCCACTTCAAGAACAGCATCTGGCATACCAACTAATGTTTGGGTGTATTTATTGTTCTGACTTTGACGACCAACTAATTCAAGCCCAAGCACATTTGTGTACCAGTTGATTGATTTTTCAATATCCGAAACAGTGAAGGAAAAATGCATTACTCCAACAATCATTGAACGCATCTCTCGTTCGCTGATTCAAAGGGTAATGAGATTTGGTTCGCTACACCATTGGTTTTGGTCACGAGGTAAAGATAGCAACGAGACTGTAACGTGGCTAGTGATAGAGATGAATTAATGAAGTCCTACGCCTTCAGTTTCCACCAAGGACTCTTTACCAATATTGATAAAGAAGAACAGAACAATTGCCCCAACAAATAAGAGCGCTGCGCTGAATTTAAATGCAACGGTGAAGCCATGAGTCATTGCGTACGGCATTACCTTTTCGCCGAGCTGTGTGTTTGCGGCGGCAAAGGTCGTCGTTGCAGTAGCGGCCACAGTATTTAGCAGCGCGGTTCCGAGGGATCCACCAATCTGCTGGCTGGTGTTAACCATTGCGCTGGCCACACCTGTGTCGTGGTTTGAAACGCCGTGTAGTGAAGTTGAAGTTAACGGAATAAATACCAAGGCCATTCCGCTAGACATAATCAACAATGAGGGTAGGACGTGAGTTGTGTAAGAAGTCTCAGGCGTTATCTGAGTCATCATCAACAGTCCAACGCTAGCGGCGAGCAAACCTGGCACCATCAAAGGTTTTGGACCGAGCTTAGGTAGCAATGTGGATGCAATTCCGGCGAAGACAATAATTCCGGCCGTAAATGGCAAGAATGCGAAGCCTGACTTAAGTGGGCTATAGCCAAGGATCACTTGTAGATAGAGACCAAGGAATAAGAACATTGAGAACAATCCAGCACCGACCACAAGTGAGCCAAGGTATGAACCACCACGGTTGCGCTCAGTTACGACGCGAAGCGGCATCAGTGGATTATTCACACGCATTTCAATTCCAACGAAGATAACTAATAGGAGTACAGCCACAACTAGGAATGTGATTGTCAGAGGATCTGACCAACCCTTTAGCGCAGCTTCGTTAAATCCATATGTAAGTGAGAACAAACCAGCGGTTGCAGTGATTACACCAGGGATGTCATATGTGTTATCTCCCGGAGCCTTTGATTCCTTAACAAACTTAACTGCCAAGATCGCAACTAAAATAGCAATCGGTGTGTTAACTCCGAGGCACCAACGCCACGAGAAGAACTCAGTTAGTGCGCCTCCCAAGATAAGGCCAATGGCCGCGCCTCCACCGGAGATAGCGCCAATAACGCCGAATGCTTTTGCGCGCTCCTTCGGAACTGTAAAGGTTACTGAGATAATTGAGAGCGCTGCAGGTGCGAGTAGAGCACCGAATACTCCCTGAAGTGCTCGAGAAGCGAAGAGCAAACCTTGATTTGAAGCGATACCGCCGAGGGCTGATGCAGCGGCAAAACCAATTAGACCAATCAAAAAGATCTTTCTGCGACCCATGTAATCGCCGATACGACCACCGAGAAGAAGAAGCGAACCAAATGCCAATGTGTAGGCGGTAATAACCCAATGTTGATTAGCATCTGAGATTCCCAGATCAAGCTTTGCACTTGGAATCGCAATATTCATGATCGAACTGTCAAGCACGATCATCAACTGAGCAGTTGCTACTACAAATAATGTTCGCCATCTGGTTGGGTCGAGGCCATCGGTACCGAGTTGGGCAGGCTTTTGTGACACAAATATCTCCTCTGGAAGATTAATTAACGAGTTTTACTGGAGTGAATGATCAGAGTCTAATAGACTCAGCACTATGGAGAAGATGAATCCAAGGTCCAGTTTGGTCACAGATGGTTTAGAGCGAGCCCCAAACCGTGGAATGTTACGTGCGGTTGGAATGGGTGATGAAGAGTGGTCGAAGCCGCAGATAGGCATTGCATCATCTTGGAATGAAATCACCCCATGTAATCTCTCATTAGATCGTTTGGCGAAAGCATCTAAGCAAGGCGTAATAGATGCAGG